>JACXTT010005406.1_pt1 | contig 18551 bp, 15 predicted proteins | sample 9270951 | NCBI WGS metagenome assembly JACXTT01 (sample SAMN15532306, study PRJNA645909) | rock metagenome | isolation source: weathered quartz diorite | place: Puerto Rico | collected 2017-06-21 | reverse complement strand
ATCTCTGTAAGGTATTGTCCGGCTTCTTCGCTGGTGCGAATATCGGGTTCTGACACGATCTCGATCAACGGTACTCCTGCTCTGTTCAGATCGATCAATGAATCGGCGTGATGCTGGTCGTGCATACTTTTACCCGCGTCTTCCTCCATATGAATATGATGGATAGCGATATCTTTCTGTGACCCGTCCGATAAGCGTACTGTGACATTACCGCCTAAACACACCGGCGCCTGGTCTTGTGTGATCTGGTAGCCTTTGGGCAGGTCCGCATAAAAGTAATTCTTGCGGGCAAAGGTATTATTCAGATTGATAGTACAATTACAAGCCAGCCCCATTTTAACGGCATATTCAACCATGCGCTTATTAATGCGTGGCAAAGTACCCGGATGCCCCAGCGAGATGGCGCTGATATGTTCGTTAGGACCGGCTCCAAATGCTGCTGAATCCGAAGAAAAGGCTTTGCTTAAAGTAGATAACTGAGCATGCACTTCTAATCCTACCACCAGCTCATATTTGTCTTTCATCTTCCCCGATAGAGTTTCTTGATCAATATTTAATACCGAATTTACGGTGAGCGCCAAATATAGTTAAAACTATAAAATAGATAGACAATAATACTTATCTTATGGGCTAAACCTTTTATTTTATCATTGTTCACTACAATTTGAAAACCGTCTTTATCGTTTTACGCACATAATCAATTGATTAGTAATAAATGGCTGCACAAACTAAGCATTTAGTCGTTGATGTCATTTTTACTCTCTAACTTAGTATAACTAAAAGCTTAATTATAAACCTTAGAGACCATGGACACCTTGCAATATATAGTTTTGGCCAACCTATTCCTTAGCGCATTCTTCGGATTATATGTACTTCTCTTGAAGAAAGAAACATTTTTCCAGATAAACAGAGTTTACTTATTATCGGCTTTATTGCTGTCGTTTATCCTGCCGCTTATCCATGCCAACTGGTTCGGGCATTCTGCCGTTGCTGAACAAATAAAATACTCGATTATAGGTAAATCAATTGATGTGTTTGCATCGCAGCAACCGGAAGTATCACATTTTACATTTTTAAAGTTCATCTCCAGGGTATATCTGATCGGAATAATTACATTCAGCTTGTATCTGCTTATCAAGCTGCTAGCTGTAAAAAAGATCATATTTAATTCCGTCAATCAATCCTCCTACTCATTTTTCAAGAGGATACACTTAAGCGAAGGTAATTCATCCAGTCAACTTATCTCTGAGCACGAAAATATCCACGCTGCTCAATGGCATTCTGCGGATGTGTTGTTAATGGAGATCATCATCATTTTCAACTGGTTTAACCCTTTGGTGTACTTGTTCAGAAAAGAACTAAAAAATATACACGAATTTATTGCTGACGAAGGGGCGCTCAAGCTATCGGCGAGTAAAAAGGAATACGCCATGCTTTTATTTAGTGAGACGTTTGAAGCACCTATAAACAACTTGGTTAACCCATTTTTTAATCAAAAACTATTAAAACAACGCATTATGATGATCCAAAAAGATAAATCACAAAAAAGCGCACTTTTAAAATACCTGCTTGCCGTGCCGTTGTTTGCATTAATGTTGACACTATCTTCGGCCACCATAGCTAAAAACGAAGTGGCAACTACATCAGAAAAGCCAATACTTCCACCACCACAAAAGGATAATAAGGTATTTACTGCGGTTGAGCATGAGCCGAGCTTCCCCGGAGGGCTGGATAAATTCTATCAATTTTTACAACAAAATATAAAATACCCGGCCGAAGCCCGTAAGAAAAATGTACAGGGTAAAGTTTTTATCACTTTTATTATTGAAAAAGATGGCTCATTCAGCAATCTAAGAGTTGTGCGGGACCCTGGCTATGGCTGCGGAGCAGAAGCCCTTCGAGTAATGAAGCTATCACCTAAATGGAATCCAGGAATTCAAATGGGGCATAAGGTAAGGGTTCAGTATACCATGCCGATCAATTTTACGCTTAAAGCATAACTCTGTGCTCCTTTGTGCAGAAGACTTAGTGTCCTCCGTGGTTAATGTTACCACAAAGGACACTGAGATTTGTCACAGAGATCACCGAGTATTTATATAAAACTTTTGGCTTTCTCTAATACCTTATCTAATCCGTTTACATCTTTACCGCCTGCAGTCGCAAAAAATGACTGACCGCCACCACCACCCTGAATTTCCTTAGCCAGCTCGCGAACGATGTTACCGGCGTTCAGTCCTTTGTCTTTTACCAGGTTTTCGGAGATCATCACGGTGATATTAGGTTTGCCTTCAAAATCAGCCGCCAGAACCAGGAAAAGATCACTTACAATATCTTTTAACTGATATGCCAGGTTCTTTACCGCATCAGCGTTTGGCAACGCAACTTTTTCAGCAATGAAATTAATACCGTTGATGTTCTGCGCCTTTTTTGCCAGCTCATTTTTTAACCCGGCTGATTTTTCAAGTACAGATTTTTCGATTTCTTTCTTCAGTTTGCTATTTTCATCCAGCAGACTTTCGATGCTTTTACCGATATCCTTTGGGTTCTTCAGCAGTTCTTTCAACTGATCGATAAGCAGGCTCTGCTGGTTGATATAATTTTCAGCGCCGATACCGGTAATGGCCTCGATACGGCGAACGCCAGCAGCTACGGCACTTTCGGTAATGATTTTAAAATAACCGATGTTACCCGTCGCTTTCACATGCGTACCGCCGCAAAGCTCTTTTGAGAAGCTATCATCAAAAGTGATCACACGGACATATTCGCCATACTTTTCGCCGAATAAAGCTGTCACTCCACTATTGATGGCTACCTGGTATGCAACATTCCGTTCTTCTTTTAACGGGATATTCTCGCGAACTTTTTGATTCACGATAGCTTCTATTTCCGCCAGTTCCAGATCTGTCACTTTGGCAAAATGTGAAAAGTCGAAACGCAGGTATTCACCATTCACCAATGAGCCTTTCTGGTTCACGTGGCTGCCCAATACTTGTTTCAACGCTGCGTGTAATAAGTGAGTCGCCGAGTGATTGCTCATAATATTTGCCCGGCGTGCAGGGTCGACAATGGCAGTCAGCGCATCATCAATAGCCTCTTCTGACGGCAGCTTATCTACAAAATGCACAATCAATGCGTTTTCCCTTTTGGTATCGGTTACGTTGATTACTTCTCCATCCGGGAAAACCAATTCACCGGTATCCCCTACCTGGCCACCGCTTTCGGCATAGAACGGTGTTTTATCCAACACGATCTGGTATTGCTCTTTGCCTTTAGTGGTTACCTTCCGGTATTTTACTACGTGGGCTATGGTTTCCGTTTCATCATAGCCTGTAAACTCGGTGGTGTCTTCATCTCTTAAAACAACCCAATCGCCTGTATCGATAGCTGTGGCTGCACGGGAACGGTCTTTTTGTTCTTGGAGAGCTTGATTGAACCCTTCAATATCAACAGACAAGCCAGCTTCGCGTGCCATTAATTCTGTCAAATCTAAAGGGAAACCATAGGTATCCGATAACTCAAATGCAGCTTTTCCACTTATAATTTTGTTCGTAGCGGAACCCATTGCCTCGCCAAATCTATCTAAACCGTTTTCAAGTGTTCTTAAAAAAGCAGCTTCTTCTTCTAAAACTACCCTTTGCACAAAATCCTTCTGACTCCACAACTCATCAAACACACCTTCAAATTGCTTAGCCAGCAATGGTACTAATTGATTCAGAAAAGGTTCTTTGAAACCTAAATACTGATATTGATATCTCACAGCTCTTCGCAGAATACGACGTATTACATATCCTGCTTTGTTGTTAGATGGCAACTGCCCATCAGAAATCGTAAAGCTTACAGCGCGAACATGGTCTGCTAATACACGCATCGCCACGGCCTCGTTCCAGCCTTCTTCGCCTGGTTTAGCGGCAGAATTATACTTTTTCCCACTTTTTTCCGCAATGAATTGTATCAAATGCTGAAAAACATCAGTATCATAATTCGAAGTTTTATCCTGCAGTACTCTCACCAAACGCTCAAAACCCATTCCCGTATCCACGTGTTTGGCAGGCAGTGGTTGCAATGAACCATCCTTCAGCCTGTTAAACTGCATGAATACATTATTCCATATCTCGATGACCTGGTCACTGTCGCCATTTACTAAACTTGCACCAGATACCTTAGCGCGCTGATCGGCAGGACGGTTATCATAATGGATTTCTGAACATGGACCACAAGGACCGGTTTCGCCCATTTCCCAAAAGTTATCCTTTTTGTTCCCCATCAGGATACGGTCGGGAGAAATATGCTGCGCCCAGAAATCATAGGCTTCCTGGTCTTTAGGCAGACCTTCCTTTTCATCACCCTCAAAAACAGTTACATACAGGCGTTCTTTATCGATTTTTAAAACTTCCGTCAGCAGTTCCCAGCTCCAGGCAATGGCTTCCTTTTTAAAATAGTCACCAAAGCTCCAGTTGCCCAGCATCTCGAACATGGTATGGTGATAGGTATCGATTCCCACTTCTTCCAGGTCGTTGTGCTTACCTGAAACGCGCAAACAACGCTGCGTATCAACCACGCGCGGATATTTGGCTGGTGCTTCGCCCAGGAAAATATCTTTAAACTGGTTCATCCCGGCGTTGGTAAACATCAGCGTCGGGTCGTTTTTTACAACAATAGGAGCCGACGGCACTATGGTGTGCCCTTTGGAAACAAAAAAGTCCAAAAAAGCCTTACGTATCTCTGAAGAAGTCATGAAATGTTAAATAGTTCGCAAAGTTAATTATTCGGTTCAAAGTGCGAAAACAGCACCAGAAACATGTTTATAGTGAAAATGAGCACGTTACAGGTATTAACAAGAGTAAAACTTTTCCACACTTTTACATTTTATGGAACATTCTTAGCCGTTTGTGCGTTAAAGAGAAAAATTGAAATTAATTTTGGACCATGCCTTACAAAGAGCACGAGATTAGCAAAATGTACTACACTATGGGTGAGGTGGCTGCTATTTTTGATGTAAATCAGTCATTGATCAGATTTTACGAAAAAGAATTTGATGTATTACAGCCTAAAAAGAACAAAAAAGGCAATCGGTATTTTACACCCGAAGATATCGAACACCTGAGGATCATATTCCATTTAGTTAGAGACAAAGGCTACACTATTAACGGCGCGCGCGAGCACCTGAAGAAAAACATGGATGAGTCTAAGGACCATCAGCGCGTGATCGATTCGCTTGAAAGCATTAAGAAATTCTTGCTGGGAGTCCGCGAACAATTATAATATCCCTCAATAAGCTATAATTCTTTTTTTAAAGAGATTTTCTCTTTGAAATCATATCTTTATTTCAGAATTTTTGTGATGAATTGTCAGTACCTGAACCTGTAAAATGATATGATAGCCGCTCACAAAGGCGAAATCCCGTTTGCACTACTACTCCCCTTTTTAGCCGGAATCGGTTCTGGTATTTATTTTCCTGTATTCTCTTTTACAGCATTTTTCACGACTATACTCGCGGCTCTGATCGTTTTATTTATCAGTCTGAACTAAGTTTATAAAAAACTTAATCTTCATAAGTTTAAGTGGATAGGCGGAACATTGATTTACAGCACACTATTTCTTTTGGGCTGGACCATCACTTTAAAATATAACGAGCTTAACAGTAAAGACCATTTTTCAAAAAAGCCGACGGATTATCTGTTAGTAAAAATCAGCAATGAACCAAAACTGAATGGGAATTTGCTTAAGTTCACAGCTATAGTTGAGGATAACATTCAAAACAGGAAGTCCACTTCAACCTCAGGCAATTTGCTAATCACGATAAAAGACAAGTTCGCCAGGAATTTATATTATGGCGATGAACTATTGATACCTGCTAACTATCAAGCCGTCGAGCCTCCGTATAACCCGGCAGAGTTTAATTTTAAACAATACCTTGCCAATCAGAATATTCATTACCAGGCATTTCTATCTCAGCTTCAGTATTACGTGTTTGCAAAAAACCATGGCAATGGATTGATCTTCTACTCACTTAAATTAAGACAACGACTGGTTGAAAAATTTAAAAAGCATATTCGTAATCCTGAAGCAGTTGCGTTAGCATCAACCTTAATATTAGGTTACAAAGCCGATCTGAGTAATGAGGTATTGCAGGCATATTCCAAAACCGGTACAATTCACGTGCTTTCGGTTTCTGGTGCTCACGTCGCTATTCTTTTCCTGGTATTGGATTTAATGCTGGGCTTTCTCAATAGGTTCCGTTATGGCAAAACAATCAAGGTAGTGTTAGTTATCCTGATTATATGGTACTATTCGCTGCTTACTGGTTTTTCGCCTGCGGTTTGCCGCGCGGCTGTGATGATATCCATGATCATTATCGGAAAGACTTATAGTCGTTATATCAATACCTTAAATGTATTGGCTCTTTCCGCTTTCTGTTTGCTGCTTTACAATCCGTATTTTATTCTTGATGTAGGTTTTCAGCTATCCTATCTCGCGGTAGCCGGCCTTGTAATATTCCAACCGATAGTTTATAAATGGATAAATATTGACAATAAATGGCTCGATAAATTATGGGCTACCTGCTCTGTATCTATAGCTGCACAGGTCATCACTTTTCCGCTGAGCGCCTATTATTTTCATCAGTTCCCGGTTTACTTTCTGATAAGTAATCTGTTTATCATCGTTCCTTCTGAGCTCATTATGATTGCAGGCTTAACTTATCTTGTGATGCCTGATATCCCATTTGTTTCGTCTGCGTTGGGATGGATATTGGAGAAATTAATACTATTGATGGATAGAGTATTAGCGGAGATCGAGCATTTTCCCTACTCCAGTATCAGTAGAATTTGGATCACACCGGTCGAATACCTGTTGCTTTACGTCATTATCATAGCTTTATTTTACTTCTTGTATGATCGTAAAATATGGCCGCTCAGGTTAACCCTGATCTGTATGCTTTTATTAGCATTCAGCATTGGCTATAAAAGATGGAATAATTCCCGGTCCAATCAGATCGCTTTCCTAAGCCTGAAAAAGCATACCGGAATTGCACTTAAAAAAGGAAATGACGCTATTATATTGACCGATCTGCGAGATACAGATAAAACATATCGTTATTCAGCCTTATTTAGATAGCAGCCAGGTTGAAAATATTCACCTGTTAGCACCCGATAAGAATATCAGGTACCCTTCTTCCTGAAAGAAAATAACTACCTGCAATTTCAGGATAAACGGTTATTGATTTTTGACAAATATATATCCGGCATACAACTTCCGCAAAAATTGAGGGCAGATTATTTGTACATAGCCGGCCCCGGCGGTTCGGACGCTGATCTCAATTTTATCAACGGGAATTACAACTATCAATCATTAATTATCGGTAACTCCAATTCAAACTACCTGATTAACAAGCTAAAAAAACAGGCGGACTCACAACACGTCACTTATCACACCTTGCTGCGTAACAAATCGATGGCGGTAACATCTAATTGATAAATGAACAAACAATTTGCACCCAAAGCTATTAATATCTAAATTGTGCTAAATAAAACCCGAAGTAAGAAATCATCATGAGCTACAAAAAACAATACTGCTCATGATAGCTACATTGCTATTAAAAAAAACAAATTAAATACAATGAAAATTAAATTTTTAGGCGCAGCTCTTGGTATTGCTTTATCAGCAGTAGCATTAAGCGCAAGTGCGCAAAAAGCCTACACCGAAGGTCTTGTTACTTATAAAACAAGTATGCGCGGCCAGGATGTAGAGATCAAAGAATATTTCAGGGCCGATTCTAACGCGGTGACTTTTTCAGCAGGTCCGGCTACCATTAAACTATTGTCAGATGCTAATCACAAATCGTTTGCTGTACTGGTTGATGTACCGGTGGCTTCTATAAAGAAAGCGGCTATTTATACTCCTGATGAAGTTGACCAGGTAATGAGCAGCCTGCCAAGCTTCACCTTTGCCCCTGGCACCGAAACCAAAACTATATCTGGTTTCAACTGCAAAAAAGTAGTTGCTACAGACACTAAAGACAAAAAGACCTATGATGTCTGGGTAACCAACGATATTTCTGTACCTGCAACCGCTGTACAGCCATACTATAAAACTATTGGCGGGTTCCCGGTACAATACACGACATTCCAGCAAGGACAAAGTGCTGAAGTTACCGTTTCTAGCGTAACCGATCAAAAAGCTCCAGCCGGAACTTTTGGTATCCCGGCTGATTTTGATAAAATCAGCAAAGACGACCTGGCTGCTATGTCAGGAGGTCGCTAATACCGACTTCATAGAACATAAAAAAGCGATCCGATTGATTTGGATCGCTTTTTTATTTGGTATCTATTGATTAGTTAGCTACTGCTCTATTTAATTGATCTACCCATTGATTGAATAAACGGGTTTCCATCTTAACCGCTTTACCAGCATGCATTTGCCAATCAGGCGAAAAGCTTTTCAGCTGATTGATCATTTCTTCCAGGTGCCCTTCTTCTTCCAGGATAATAGATTTTACATTGACTTTGCTACCCGTTTTATCTAACTCTTCCTGGTAAACCGGGTAAAGTTCATCCGCGCGAACCTCGATGGCATACGTAACCAATAGATAAGCAGCAAAGCGTAATTGTTTACCCGACAAACCTAATTCCTTTTTTAAATATCGACATACATCGACATCCAACTGATTGAGGTAATATTTGCTGCTTTTTGGGGCGATCAAATAATCGCCGGTATAAGTTGGGCAATCAGCAGATTTTACTTTTTCGATCTGTTTCTTTAAATAGAAAGCATGGCGATGTTCTTCAGCGGCATGTTTCAGTATGATATAGGTGACTGTCTCCGGGTCTTCACAAGCCGATATTTTTCGTGCGCCAGTATTCTCCATAAGCGATAGCGTATTCAGCCAACGCGCATGCAACTGGTCGTTATTAATTATAGTAGATAGTAGTTTATTGAATTCCATTGCTAAAGTTCGTCAAGTGCACTTTCAATTTTGCTGTAAATATCGCTGAGTTGTTCGTCGGTGATGCAATACGGGGGTAAAATATAGATAATATTGCCCAGCGGCCTGAGTATGATACCAGCTTCCAGAAAGTATTGGTAAAGACGGTCTCGCAGGGAGCTAAAGTACGAGGTATTTGTTCCCGTCTCCCACTCCATAGCCACTATGGTACCGGTCTGACGCATTGTCCTGACCTTTGGATGATTTTTAATTCGTAAAGCAAACTCTTTGTGAGAATTTACAATCCGGTCAATATTTCCTTGGGTCGATGGATCCAAAAACAGATCGAGGCTTGCAAGCGCTGCAGAGCAAGCTACAGGGTTAGCTGTGTAAGAATGTCCGTGAAACAGCGTTTTTAAACGATCATCTGAAAGGAAAGCATCAAATATTTGCTGTGTACAGGTAGTTAAACCGAAAGCCATCGTACCACCAGTGAGGCCTTTTGAAAAACACATGATATCAGGCCGTACCGATACATGATCGCAAGCGAAGCGTTTCCCGGTACGTCCGAACCCTGTAAATACTTCATCGGCAATTAGCAGAACGTCCTCCTTACGGCAATGCGCCATCAACTCATCCAGATATTTCGCATCATACATCAACATACCTGATGCCCCTTGAACTAAAGGCTCAAAAATGAAACAACTGAGTTCGGATTTGAGATTTGAGATATGAGATTTGAGACTTTCGATATTTGATTCGTTCGGCGTATCGATAAATTCAACTTCAAATAATAAATTATCAAAAGCAGCAGTAAAAGCGCTGCGCCCGCTCACGGCCATTGCACCAAATGTATCACCGTGGTATGCATTTTTAAACGCTACTATTTTGGTTCGATTGATACCCAGGTTATGCCAGTACTGCAGGCACATTTTTACAGCAACTTCGACTGCCGTTGAGCCGTTATCGGAATAAAACGCTTTTTGCTGATTTGCTGGCAATATTGCTAAGAGTCGCTCAGCCAATTCCACAGCCGGCTCATGCGTAAAACCAGCGAATATTACATGCTCTAATTTATTAAGTTGTTCAGCTAATTTCTGAGCGATATAGGGATGTGCGTGGCCATGTATATTTACCCACCAAGATGAAACTGCGTCGATATAGCGTTTGCCATTCTCATCATACAAACAAGCACCTTCACCACGTACTATCGGTACAGGCGACAAGGCCGTCTTCATTTGGGTATACGGATGCCATATTACTTTTAAATCTCTATCTACCAGACTCATTTGTTATTTATTAAAAGCTTTACTACATACTGATCGATAGTAAACGTCACATCTTCCGGCCTTATATTACTCATACTCAGCCACCTGAACGATTGTAACACTTCGCCTTCTCCGTCAAAATCGAAAGCAATGTTTTTAAATGAAACATTCAGCGGGGTGACATTCTTAACTATGTAATATACACTTATGATCTGCGAATCGTTAAAAGCGGATTTAATATAAAAATCGGTAGTATAAAAATGACTCAGCACTTCTATTTCAACATCACATTCTTCAACAAATTCCCGTTTTAATCCGTCGATCAATCCCTCGCCATGCTCCAGGCCGCCACCCGGAAATTTGGAGAAACGCATACCATATTCCTGTTCATCGCTAATGAGTATCTCATTCCGATCATTGATCAACAGGCCATACACACGGACATTAAATGGGTACATTATTCGAAGTGTTTTTTGTTTCGGATCACCTTTTCGAGTGTCCAGGTTATATCTTCAGTTTTGGCTTCCGACCGTATCGGGCAATCCGGCATTCGGCAGTAGTGACAACATTGAGGCACACATGGATCTGTATGGATAAATAATTCCGTTTTGGTCACCTGTTTATTGATCAACTCATCTACTCGCTTTACCTCGTCATGCACCTGTATCAAGTCGAGGTAATTAGGCAGGGTTAAATGGCAATCAATGTGTAAATCGTTACCATATTTTTGAGCCCGGAAATTGTGTATATCGATCCAGGGGTCTCGTCGTTTATCGTTCAATACAGTGACCACCTTGGTTACCATATCAAAATCCGCTTCATCCATCAAACCAGAAACCGATCTGCGTACCAATTTATAACTGCTATATAATATATATAAGGCCACCGCAATAGACAAAACGCTATCTAGCCATAGAATCCCGGTAAAATGAATTAACAATAAGCCAACAACCAATGCCGCACTGGTAAACATGTCAGTAAGCAAATGGTGACCATCAGCCTCAATCGTCATTGAGGGCAATGATTTACCTTTACGGACCATGTAAGAACCCAGTAATCCATTTATCAACCCGGTTGCACCAATAATGACGGCACCAGTAACCAATGAATGGATGTTATTTGGATAAAATAAGCCGTAAACCGCTTTTATAATGATCGTAACGGCCGCAATCCCTATCAGTGCTCCTTCTATAAACACCGAAAAATATTCCCCCTTGCCGTGCCCATAAGGGTGATTGCCGTCGCGAGGCCGAGAAGCGAGATAAATGCTAAAAAATGCGAATGAACTTGCTACTACATTGACTATGCTCTCGGCAGCGTCTGTTAACACGAAGGTAGAGGCAGTGAGAAAATAGGCTACGAACTTTGCCACCATCAGTACAGCGCCTGTGATAAGCGATGTTAATATAATTCGTCTTCGTTGTTCTTGCAAAATATCCAGGATTTGCGCGCAAATTTAGGAATAACATTTTGAAGTCCTAAGTCAATAATCATAAGTCCTAAGCCAACTTCTATAAATTAAAAAATCGCAAAAAAATAAAGCTCTAAGCCTCTAAAATTGAGAAAAATGGAAAAATAGAAAATGATTTAAGACTCATAACTCACGACTAAAGACTTTTCCTATATTTGCGCCCGGAATAAAAATAAGTTAATTATGAGCGCATTAAGTAACAGAATCAACAACCTTGCTGAGTCAGCAACCATCAAAATGGCAAAATTAGGCCGTGAGCTTGCTGCTAAAGGTGTTGATGTGATCAGCCTTAGTTTTGGCGAACCAGATTTTCATACTCCTGAGTATGTAAAGGAAGCTGCTAAGAAGGCCATGGATGAAAATTTCACCTATTACACACCGGTTTCAGGCTATCCTGAACTGCGAAAGGCGATCGCTGCTAAACTTAAGAATGAAAACGGCCTGGATTATGATTTCAGCCAGATTGTGGTTTCTACAGGCGCTAAACAGGCTATTGCAAACGCAGTGCTTTGTTTGGTTAACCCCGGCGAAGAAGTAATTATCCCTACTCCTTACTGGGTATCTTATTCTGAAGTAGTAAAATTAGCTGAGGGAAAAAGCGTATATATCGATACTACTGTTGAGCAGAATTTCAAGATCACACCTGAACAATTAGAGGCTGCTATTACGCCAAACACCAAATTGTTCATGTTCTCATCGCCTTGCAACCCAACAGGCAGCGTTTACAGCAAAGCAGAACTGGAAGGTCTGGCAAAAGTATTCGAGAAACATCCAAACGTTTATATTCTGTCTGACGAGATATATGAGCACATCAATTTCGTTGACAAACACGAGTCGATCGCTCAGTTCGACAGCATTAAAGACCGTGTAATCATCATCAACGGTTTCTCTAAAGCATTTGCGATGACCGGCTGGAGAATTGGTTATACCGCTTCAAACAAAGAGATTGCAGCTGCTTGCGACAAAATGCAGGGACAGATCACTTCAGGTACGTGTTCAATTACTCAAAAAGCTGGTGTTGCTGCAAGTGAAGGTGGTCTGGAAAGCGTCCTGAAAATGCGCGAGCAATTCAGAAAACGCCGCGATATCGTTTATGCATTATTGAAGGATATTCCGGGTGTGCATGTGAACCTGCCGGAAGGAGCGTTTTATTTCTTCCCTAATGTGACCTCATTCTTCGGCAAAAGCTATAATGGCAATACCATTAAAGATGCGGATGAATTAAGCATATTCCTGCTGGAAGAAGCGCACGTAGCTACCGTAGGCGGCGATTCATTCGGCGATCCAAAATCGATCCGTATATCTTACGCTGCCGCTGAAGATAAACTGGTTGAAGCAATGAAGAGAATAAAAGCGGCTTTGGCGAAATTAAGCTAAGAAAAGCTGATTCAAAATAAGAAAAGCCCTTTACCAAATCGTAAAGGGCTTTTTGTTTAGAGTAAATTTTCTTGATTATAGTGTAAAACCGTAGGCTACACGCAAGTTAACAAGACCGTAGTTTACGCCACCGCCTGAGAAGTTTTCGTAACGGGCGCCTATATCCCAGGAATGATTAGCCCAACCTAAACCTGGAGACAATAATAATCTGGTTTTCCCGCCTGAAATAGTTTCAAATCCGGCACCTGCTTCGCCGCTTACATAAATTGGCGAATTAAAGAATACTTTGGCACCAGCTTTTACCGGAATTATACCAAAATTTGCCCCTTTAGTCGCAACTGTTGTAACCGTATTTGTTGTGGGATCAACAAAGGTCGCGGTATAATCCTTGCCAAACAGATTGTAATAACCTGAAGTAATCATCACAGCCACATTTTTGTCGATACCGTACTGTAGGCGTGCTGTGCCGCCCAAATCCCATCCTTGTGTAGTATGCAGGTCTCCTGTTGGCAAACCACCTTCAACACCGACTCCTAAACGCCATGCGCTTTTATCTACGGTTTGCGCTTTTACATTCGATGCGGAAAATATAGCTATGGCCGTGCCAGCAATAGCCATCATTTTAGTTACCTTTTTCATTGTTGTGTTGTGTTTGGTTAATTAATAAATGGTTTTTGTAATGCCCCCTTTACAAATATTTTGCCATTATGAATTTTCATAAGACATTTCAGCAAAAAACGAAAGTTATCAAGAAATATTATTAACAAATGTTAATATGTTAAATTATTGTAGGCCAGCATTTTTGACAGATTAAGTATAAACTCATTAAAAATTAAACAATTGATTAATGATTTTTTAATGAATTGATAGTAAAAAGGCCTTTTGTACTGTATAATAGAAGCTTTGTGTTCTATTTGCTATGCATTTTTTATATCTATTATAATGCCAGTAAACAAACAAGGCCCTGAAAAGGGCCTGCTCCATAAAAAATTATAATATTCAGATGTTATACTTCCTTATCCCGATCAGGATCAGGTTTATAATGCTGCTGTAATTCGGACAGGTGTTTTTTCCCGTATGCGGCCCTTGTAATCAGGTAAAATAATACGGGTACTATAAATATCGCTAACGATGTGGCAGCGAGCATGCCACCAAATACCGTCCATCCGATAGTTTGCCTCGCCTGTGCACCGGCTCCGGATGCAACAAGCAACGGACCTACACCTAATATAAAGGCCATTGATGTCATAATGATCGGACGTAAACGCAAGCGCACGGCCTCAAGCGTTGCTTTTTCCAGTTCCATTCCCCTATCCACACGCTCTTTAGCAAATTCAACGATCAGGATCGCATTCTTCGCCGCTAAACCGATTAGTGTGATCAAACCAATCTGGGCATAAATATTATTATCCAATCCAGGATGAAAATAAAGAGATAGTATTGCCCCAAATGCGCCAAGCGGCACAGCAAGTAATACGGAAAATGGTACTGACCAGCTTTCATAGAGTGCGGCAAGAAACAGGAACACAAATCCGATAGAGAGCATAAAAATATATACGGTCTTCGACCCAGATAAAATTTCCTCGCGGCTCAATCCTGAGAATTCATAGCCATACCCTTCGGGTAATGTTTTGGCAGCCACTTCCTGCAAAGCCTTAATAGCATCACCACTACTGTAGCCCTCGGCAGAGTTACCATCAATTTCAGCCGATCTGAAGAGGTTATAGTGTGATATCAATGGTGCATTTTCTATCATTTTATAGGAGGTAACTGTACTTAGGGGCACCATTTGCCCGGCTTGATTGCGCACAAAGTATTGGCCCAAACTCTCAATATTGGTGCGGTAGTTAGTATCAGCCTGAGCAACTACGTGGAAATTACGGCCATAAATGGTGAAGTCGTTTACAAAATAACTACCCATATAGGTTTGCAAAGCTGAATTGATATCCGAGATCGCTACGCCTAATCGTTTCGCCTTTTCACGGTCAATAGTCAACCGGTATGCAGGTGTACGGGCGGTAAAGAATGAAAATGCTTTTGATATCTCTTTTCGTTTTCTTACTTCAGCCAAAAAGTTTTGAAGTGTTTTTTCAAATGTAGCGATATCGCCTGTCTGTCTCTGTTCAAGTATAAAAGAGAAACCGGCAGTGGTTCCCAGCCCTGGTACAGCCGGCGGACGAATTACCACAACAGTGGCCTCCTTAAACCTGGCCATCTTTTTCTGAATAACCCCGACAAGCTGTTCTGATGTTAACTTACGGTCATCCCAGGGTTTTAGCTGAACAAATATGGTTCCACTATTAGATTTATTAGCAAAACTTACTACGTTTAGCCCACCCAACGCTGCATAATGTCCCACCTCAGGAATACTATCCAATAAGTTCATCATCTCATGCAAGCGCGAAACGCTTCGTTGTGTGGACGATGCTTCAGGCAGATCGTAAGTGATATAAATACGTCCTTCGTCTTCGGTCGGTATGAAACCAGTAGGTTTGCCCCTAAATAATAAGATAGTCGCGACGACAATACATACCAGGATGATGATGATGAATTTCGAGTTTTTGATACCCCTATCTACTGTATTTCTATAGCGCCCCGTCAACCGCCCAAACCATTGGTTGAATAGAAAGAAAAACCTATCCAAGCCTCTTGAGTTTTCGTCTAACTTGTGCGGGCGCAGCAGCAATGTACATAAAGCAGGTGTTAACGATAAAGCTACAAACGCAGAGATCAACACAGATATAGCGATGGTAATAGCGAATTGCTGATAAAGCCGTCCCACAATTCCAGGAATGAAACCTACCGGCACAAACACTGCAGCTAAAATTAAAGCAATGGCGATTACCGGTGCAGATATATCTTTCATCGCATGGTTTGTAGCCTCCTTGGGAGACATTCCATCCTCATCCATATAATGCTGAACTGCCTCGACAACTACAATTGCGTCATCCACAACGATACCGATAGCCAGCACGAAACCGAACAGCGTTAATGTATTTATAGTAAAATTTAAAGGTATAAAGAATATAAACGTCCCTATAATTGATACAGGAATAGCCAAAACAGGGATTAGAGTCGTACGCCAGTTTTGCAGGAATAAGAATACCACAAAAGTTACTAGGGTTAAAGCGATCAGCAGCGTAACTATCACCTCATGTACTGACACTTTTACCACAGTCACTGCTTCAAACGGAACAACATAATCTACGTCTGTAGGAAACGACTTTTTAAGTTCCTCCATCGTCTTAACCACGTTCGCCGCTGTTTCAATTGCATTACTGTTCGGTGCCTGATAAATCAAAAGGTACGCCGCTCTTTTATTATCAACAAATGAGTTACCTGCGTAGTTGAATTTACCAAGTTCCACACGGGCTACATCTTTCAAATGTACTATCGCCCCATTTCCGGGTTGAGTTCGCACAATAATATTTCCAAACTCCAGGGGAGTTGTTAATCTACCATTTGCCAGTATCGTATATTCAAAACTTTGCACCTTCTCCTGCGGTGTTGAGCCTACAGAGCCGGCAGCCACCTGCGCATTTTGTTCCTGGATGGCGGTGGTCACATCGTTGGCGGTCATCCCCAAAGCAGCAAGCTTGTCGGGTTTTAGCCATACGCGCATACTGAAGTCATCTGCTCTATTAATAACGTCGCCTACACCCTTGGCACGCAGAAGCGCATCGCGCACATATACGTTGCTATAGTTATCAAGAAACGGGACAGTATGACTTCCTTTTGGAGCATAGATTGCCACCAGCATCAGGATACTTGGGTTACGTTTACGGGTTACAATGCCTATACGCTGAACTTCCTGAGGTAAAGTCGGCGTCGCAATACCCACACGGTTCTGTACGTCCAGGGCCGCAACATTGATATCCGTACCAACCTCAAAGTTCACAGTCATGCTCATCTGCCCGTTGCTGGTACTATTACTTTGCAGGTAGGTCATGCCGGGCGTGCCATTTACCTGGACCTCTATCGGCGTTGCAACGGTTTGTTCAACCGTCTGTGCATCAGCACCGGTATAAGTTGTGGATATATTAACAGTAGGTGGCGTAATTTCAGGATACTGGCCGATAGCGAGGTTAGTGATGGACAATATACCCACCGCAACTATCACCAGTGAAATGACTATGGCTGTAACAGGTCGTTTTATAAAGGTTTCTGCAATCATTCTGTTTGGTTTTTAGAAAAGGCCTCTGTTATTTCCCTTGTTTTGGTTGCCCTTGCTGACCTGTTGTTCCTGTTCCCCCCTGTGCTCCGGCTGTGTTACCCAAAGTGATCTTTCCTCCGTCACGAAGGCGCTGGAAACCATCGGTAATTATCTTGTCTCCCTCATTCACTCCCGATAATACCACCACATCGGTACCGACATGGGGGCCAATTTGCACTTTATGTTGTTTAGCAATGGTATCCTGGCTTACAAATACAAAGAATTCTCCCATCTGCTCGATCAGAGATTTGGCGGGGATCAATATTCTTTGTCCGGAGGCTGCATTAAGTACTTTTACAACACAGCTCATACCATCTTTAAGTTCATCTTTTTCATTGGCAAACTCTGCTCTAACTTTAATTGTACCAGTCTGGTTATTTACGCCACGGTCAATTGCCAGTATTTTTCCAGGCTTATTATAGGTGGTAGTACCATCTGATAGCTGCAGCTTGAATGTAGAGTCGGTGGTTTTCTTTTGCAGGCCATAAAAACGATCTATATCCTGTTCGCTGATCACAAAATCAACACCAATCGGGTGTTCACTTGAAATGGTATTTAATAATGTAGTACCCGGGCTAACCTGCGCACCTAACTTAACCTGTGAAATTCCGATGCGGCCGGTAAATGGCGCAGCGATTATTGAATAAGAAAGGTCGGTTTTTGCTGATAATACCCCTGCTTTGGCTACTGATACCTGGCTCTTTGCGGACTCATAAGCCGCCTGCGCCTGATCAACGGTTTGTCGTGCAACCGCATCCTCCTTTTGAAGATAATTATAACGATCAATATCTTTTTGAGCCTTTACCAGATTGGCCTGAGCACTTGCCAGGTTGGCAACTGCCTGGTCATAAGCGGCTACATATTTACGGCGGTCTATCTCATAAAGCTCTTTGCCCTTCTGCACTACCTCACCTTCTTTAAAAAAAATACCGGTAATAAAGCCTGCTACCTGGCTTCGTAACTCAACCGAATTTAAGGCGACTACCGTCCCCTGGTACTGGTCATAATAGACAGCATCCGCTTTCCGTGCGTCAGCAACAGCAACCGGTGTTGGTGGTAAAGGTGCATTTTGGTTTGATGGTGCCTTGCATGCTGATATAGCCAATAATGCCAATAAACCTGCCTGGTATGTGTATTTATGCTTCATTGATGGTGTATAAATGAGGTTGAATGTTAAAATTAGTTTGGTTGTACGGACAGCGTTCCCAATGCTTTTTGGAGATCGATCCTGCTCGACAATACCTAAAACAGGGCATTATAATAATTAAGCTCATCTGGCCTAAGTTCTGATGCCCCAAA
>JACXTT010005405.1_pt1 | contig 18553 bp, 25 predicted proteins | sample 9270951 | NCBI WGS metagenome assembly JACXTT01 (sample SAMN15532306, study PRJNA645909) | rock metagenome | isolation source: weathered quartz diorite | place: Puerto Rico | collected 2017-06-21 | reverse complement strand
GGCGGAGCGCTCGGGGCGATCGGCGGCGTGATCGCGGCGGGCGTGCAGTCCTGGCAGTTCAGTGAATCGCTCAACGGTCGCGGCCGCTATGCGACGGCCGGGCCGGGGTCCAGCGTCCCCATCGGCTCCCGCATCGCCTTCACCGGCACGCCGCCCTTCGTCTCCGGCGCGATGCTCCTCGCGCAGGGGAACACGAAGGCGGGGCTTCTGACGCTCCTCAATCCGTTCATGGCGAACATGGACGCGATCCTCGGCACCGACTTCCTCGGGCTCCAACCGACGAAGGACGACTATCGCGTGATGCTCATGGACGCCGTGCGGGAGCATCTTCAGCAAGTGCTCGGGCGCGGCATCGGGGCGCCGGGGCGGCTGCCCGCGGGTCTCCGGACGCCGGCCGGCCGCGGCACGCTCGACATTCTCTCCGGGGCGACGCTCGGCGCCTTCGGATCGGACTGGCTCAAGTACCCGGAGTTCACGAAGGACCTCCGCGGCCTCTTCTCGGGCGCGCTCCATGGCGAGGATCTCAACCGCGCGCAGCGCGACGTCCACCGGATCGTCGTCGGGTTCTTCGGGAACCTGACGAGCCTCTTCCACGACTGGAACACCTTCATCGGGACCACACACCCAGGCGCGCTCGGAACGCGGCGGCTCGAGCGCACGACCGAAGGGGTCCGCGAGCTCGGCGATCTATTCAAGGTGGCCGGCGTCCAGATCGGGGACATCCTCGCGAAGCACGTGACCGAGACCGGACGTGTGCAGCTGAAGGCGGCGCTCCCAGAGATCCGGCAGGCGGTCCTGGAGAGCGCACAGGCCGGCACCCCGCTGCTCGCGAAGGATGCGCGCGCGCTCGGCGACGCCTTCCTGCTCACGGTGGCGACCCTCGAGAAAAAGGTCCCGCCAGCCGTCGACGTCCTCGGCCTGGCGCTTGAGCTCACAAGCCGCCGCATCGGCGCCGCCGGCGGCGCGCTCGCCGCCGAGCTCGGCCGCGCGACGCGGATCGAGACGGACCTCTTCACGAAGGGGCTCCCCCAGCTCGCGGCCGCGGAGGTTGCGGCGATCGCCGAGGGCATCGGGACGGGTACGGGTCATAAGCGGCGCTTCAAGACCGCTGAGGCGGACGTCTTCGGGCTCCAGACGATCCAGGCCTTCCTCGATCAGTCTGCGCTCGCGGCGAGCGGGCCTGGCGGTGACCAGGTCGCCGCGGCGCTCAAGGCCGCGCAGCAGGAGCAGCTCGCCGCGTATCAGCTGACGCATCTCGTGGACCGGCTGCCCGACCTCAAGGGGAAGGCGCGGAAGAGCGCGCTCGACCAGGTCCCGCGGCTCGCCGATCAGGCCATCCAGGCGGCGCAGTCCTGGGGCCAGGCCGTGCTCGCGGTCGTGAACCAGCTCCACACGCTGCAGACGCAGATGGAGGACTTCGATCTCTCGACGCAGGAGACGATCGAGACCCTCCGCGGGGCGACGAACACCGCGCAGAAGTACGGCAACGTGATCGATCTCACGCGCGCGCGCCTCGAGCAGGCGACGACGGCGGCCGGGAAGCTCGAGATCATCAACCGGATCATGGACCTCCTGCAAAAGCAGGCCCAGGCCGCGATTAAGGACGTCGAGGCGGAGGCCGCTGCCGAGAAGAAGGCGATCCAGAAGCAGCTCGACGGCGTGACCGCGCTCGCAGCGCTCGCGGACGGTCTCAAAAAGCAGACGGAGAGCCTTCGGCTGGCGATCATCGGTGGCCCGGCGGGCGGGCTCGAGAAGCTCGACTTCCTGAACACCGAGATCGCGAAGGAGCAGGGCCTCTTCCGCCAGACGACCGGGGCGGAGCAGGCGAAGCACGCGGCGCGGCTCCAGGAGCTTGCGACTGAGGCCCTCACCATCGGCCAGCAGCAGTACGGCGCCGGGAGCCCCGAGTTCGAGAGCGTCCAGCACTCGATGCTCGCCGTCCTGACCGAGATCGGCCAGGCCGCCGACACGGCGGCGAAGACGCAGGCCGAGCTCCAGCAGCGGATCGCCGACATCGACGCGGCGACGCAGACGAAGATCGAGGCGATCAATCAGACGCTCGCCGATCAGCTCGCCTACTGGAAGAGCCAGGCGCTCCCGCTCATGGTCGAGCAGGCGGCCGAGCTCCGCGCGCGGCTCCAGCAGCTCCTCCCTGGCTTCTCCCCGGACCAGGTCGACCGGATCATCGCCGACCCGCAGCAGGCGCAGCTCGCGATCCAGCAGGCCATGGCCTCGAGCCTCGAGAACATCTACGCGCTCCTCAAGTATGCGGCCGAGCACGGCGGCAGCGCGAAGGGCTTCGTCCCGCCTGCCGGTGTCAACCTCGGTGGCGGCAGTGCTGGGGCGAATACCGGGGCCGCCGCGCCGTTCGCTGCCCCGCCGCCGGCGCCGGTCGATGGACACATCGGCGGTGCATCGGTGGACCTCGGGGACTGGTGGCCGAGCTGGTACGACCATGGCGTTGACGCGCACTGGCGCTATTACGCGAAGGCGCGCGTCTTCGAGGCGCAGGACCTCTGGGGAACCCAGGGTGGGTATCTCTTCGGCCACGGCGCGCCGCACTGGGACGACATCGCCCAGCACTTCGGCATCGCCGGCGCCGAGGAAGGCGCCCTGGCGCTCCGGGACCAGATCATCCGGGTCGGCGAGCGCGACCGGGCCGAGGCGATCATTCCACTCCGGGACCCGCGGGCGACCCGCGCCGTCGGCGAGGCGATCGCGGCCGCGAGCCCATCGGCACCGCCGTCGACCGAGCGGCCGGTCTTCCATTTCCACATCGAAAAGATCGTCGTTCCCGAGGGCACGCCGAAGGAGGAGGCGGCGATGATCGGGCGCTATGTCGCGGATGCGGCGGAGCAGCGCCTCGTCGAGAGCTGGAACCACGGGGCGCTCGCGCGGTTCCGCCAGCGCCGCGCCTTCGACAAGGGCGCCGCCTGACCGATGCCGCTCACCGTTCTCGCGAACCAGGTCCTCCAGCAACCGACGCTCCGCCTCCTCATCGATCAGGGCGGCGAACACTTCGCGACCGAGGACCTCTATCCCGGCGGGACGCTCGGCGGCGAGTGGGAGCGGCGCATCATCGGCGAGCCGACCTTCACGATCCTGACCGTGGCGGATGGCGTCGTCGGGATGGCGATCGACGCGATCACGTATCGACTCTCGAACGACGACGGACACTTCAACGACTACTTCACGACCGAGAAGCGGAAAACGCCCGTCCACGTCCATCTCTTCGATCTCGCGACCGGCGAGCTCCAGCAGGACTTCTTCGTCGGCGAGGTCTCCCAGCCGACGTTCGATCGGACGACGGCGACCTTCGTCGCGCGGACGAGTGACCCGGCCGGGCTTTCGACGAAGATCCCCGTCTCGCGGGTCGCCCTGCAGCAGTTCCCGACGACGCTCAAGGACGGCGCGATCGTCGCTCTCGGAATGGGCGTCGGCCGGCGGATCCCCCTCCGCCATCTGCGCGAGCGCCAGGCGGGCGAGCCGCCCGAATCCTACGAGTACGTCGTCGCGACCGGCAACGTCGGGATCGACGTGCTCTACGAGAACGACGGCCAGGACCACGTGATCGTGACGCGCGTCCAGGACGAGAAGGCGGACTCCGGCGTCGACATGTTCCCTGACCCCATCGTCATCTGGGAGTCGATTCCGCGCACCTACAAGATCGACGGGCGCTACGTCTATGCGATCCGGTTCAACCAGAGCCATCGCGGGAGAGAGATCACGGCCGATCTCCAGCGCGTCTACCCGGATTTCGACGACGACGTGCTCGACGAGTGGAAGTGGAAGGGCGACTTCGACGGCGAGCTCGGCTGCGACGGCGTCGGGCATGGGACGGGCACGAACCCGCCGCCGCCCGCGGGCGCGATCGCCTTCCCGGCGACGGCAAGCCTCGCCTTCTCGGCCACAGTGCGCTCCGCGGCACCGCCGCCCTCCTCGCGGCCCGGCGGCTATCACTACTGGCTCCCGAGCATCCAGCCGGGCTTCGTCCCGTATCGCGCGCTGAACCACATCTCTCAGGCGCTCGTGACGGGGCAGAGCTTCACGGCGGGACAGCTCTACGCGATCCCCTACTTCACCGGTGTCGGTCGGACGCTCGCGCAGCTCGGCGCCCAGGTGAGCACCGCGAGCACCTCGGGCGGCAAGGGCCAGATGGCCTACGGGATCTACGCCCCCAAGGGCGCCGGCAACATGTACCCGGGCGCGCTCCTCTACGACGGGGGCGTCATCAGCACGGAAGCGACGGGGACCTACTTCGTCTTTCCGAACTTCATCGAGGCCGCGGAGAGCGTCTACTACATCGTCTTCATCAGCGACTGGAAGACCGGGAGCGCAGCGGCGTTCCTCGGCGTGCCGGTGAGCGGCATGGAGCAGGTCATCCTCGGCTGGGATCCCGCCGGCAACACTGGCTACGGGCTGAAGGTTGCATACAGCGCCTACGGGACGGGGGCCATCAATCCGACCCTGCCGCTGACCTTTCCGGCGGGCGCCGTCAACGTTGGCTGGAGCGGGAATGCCCCGGCGCTCCTCTGCGCCTGGACGTGAGCGATGGGCAAGACGTTCGACGACTTCCTCGACAATGCCGGTACGCCGAACCCGATCCACGCGCACGGCATGGTCGTCGCGCACGACATGAGCGGGAGCTTCAGCGTCGCGGCGAACACGCTCTATGCGACCGCGCGCGCGTACCCGGCAGGTGGAACCCTCGCGAAGGTCCACTTCCACATCACGGCCTCGACCGGCGGGAACTTCCGTGCGGGGCTCTACGACGCGACCAGTTACACCTGGCCGTGGCCGAACGCCCTCCTCACCGCCTGGGCCGCGCAGACGATCGCGAACGGCGACAAGCAGTTCACGGCCACGGACGTCCTCATCGGCGGCCTCTACTGGCTCGCCTTCGTCGCCGACACGGCCTGCACGCTCGCCGGGCAGGCGGACAGCAGCTTCTGGCAGCACGGCTTCCCGATCTTCGGCGTGGACCTGAGCGCGAGCCCGCCGGCGCGACGCTGTTCGATCGTCTCGAGCTTCACCTACGCCGCACTCCCCGCGACGTTCCCCGCGCTCGGCAGCTGCTCCTTCCGGCCGGACACGCCCTTCGCCGGGCCAGAGATCACGACGCCGTGAACTTCCTCGGCCCGCAGCATTTCCGCCACAAGGGCACGACCGACATGACGCAGCGCTATGCGTCGCAGGTGACGACGCTCAGCGCCGCGGACTCCGTGAGCGCGAACATCCTGTACGCGACGCCGCTCGACAACGGCGCGGGCGGCGCGATCGATCAGCTCGGTCTCTACGTGGGGAGCGGGCTTACGAGCTTCTACGCGGCGCTCTACGACTGCATCGATGATCTCCACGGGAACGTCTATCCGAACGCGCTCCTCGTGAGCGTGAACGTGACGAGCGTGACCGCCGGCGCGTTCAATATGCTGACGGCCTCCTACACGCTGCCCGCGAGCCGCCTGCTCTATAGCGTCATGCTCGCCAGCGCCGCGGGGAGCGTCTACAGCGCCGGTCCGCACTTCCCGCATCTCGGCTGGCAGGTGGGCACGACTAACATCAACTCGGGCACCTGCTTCCAGGCGAGCCAGACGTATGCGAGCGGGCTCCCGTCGACGTTCCCGACGGGTCTCACGGCGGACAGCTCGAAGCGGCCGTCCGTCGTCTTCCGGCTGTCCTGATGCCGAGCACCGCCAACATCGTCGCGGGTCCGTCGGGTGTCGGCGTTGGCGCCGTCCTCTACAACGGCATCGACGATTACATCGAGCTGGTCTGCGACAAGTACGCCATCCAGACGTTCTCCTGGGAGCTCGAGTTCCTACCCGACGCGCAGACGACGGGCGGCGGGGTGGTGCGGGGGCCGAACGGCGGCTGGTCGCTCGTCTGGGATCCGACGAACCAGCGTCTCGTCTGGACGCTCAGCGTCGGCACGCTCGCGACACCGAACGGGAGCGTGCCGGCTGGGACCTGGAGCCGCGTCCTTCTCAACCGGAACGGGTCGACCGGCCTGACCGAGATCTTCGTGAATCGGACGCGCGTCGCCTTCGCGACGTTCGCGGGCACGATCACCTATGGCGCGCTCGCCTACGTCCGGCTCGGGACGGACGGCAGCGGGTTCTCCAAGGGCCGGATCGGTTACGTGCGCGCGAGCCAGGTCGTGCGCGCGACGCGCTACGTGAACCGCGCCTACTGGCTCATGCGCCGGAACCCCGTCGAGCTCTACCGCGAGCTCCTCGCCGACGAGCTGAAGGTGACAATCGACGACGCCGGCGCAGCCTGCCCCGGGTTCGATCAGGCTGCAATCGACTGCGACGCCGTGGAGGACGGCGGCCTCAAATGCGACGGGTACATCACCGACGAGGTGGAAGCCCGCGAGCCGCTCGCCCAGCTCTCACGCTTCCGCGAGTTCCGGATGGAGTATGGGATCGATGGCTTCGGCCTGTCGATCGCGAAGGCGCTCTCGACCGCCTCCGCTTCATTCGGCGACGACGCGCTCGGCAACATCGTGGCCGTGACGCGATACACGCGCGGCTCTCTCGAAGAGGCGATCAAGCGGCTGCCGATCCAGTACCGCGTGCGCCGGAACCCTGACGGATCGTTCGGCGACTTCGCCGTGACTGTCTACGGGGACGTGCTGACCGTGGGTAAGGACGGCGCTCCCCTCGCATTCCCCTTCGTCTACGACCACGTGACCGCGGACATTCTCCGGTGCTGGTACGCGAAGACGATGGTGCTCCGCGACAAGCTGCTCGAGCTGACCGTCGCGCACGAAGGGCGTGCGCTGAAGCGTGCGCAGGCCGTGGTCATCACCCTGATCACGCTCGGCCTCGCGCAGTCCGAGCAGGAGATCCTCGCGCTGACGCACCGGCTGCGCCAGGTCGATCTCTCGCTGTCGCCCTACGATCCTGACCGGTTCGTCTATGTCGCCGGGACGATCCCCGACCGCGACCCGATCGTTAACGCCTCGAGCGATCTCGATCCACAACGGATCGCCTTCATCGCGTACGTTGGCGATCCGGCGGCCCCCTCCCAGATCGCGCGCTTCACCTTCGGCTCGCCTTTCGCGCCGGGCCTGATCGTACTCGCGCCGACGCCGTCCGGGAGCCCGTGGCCCGCTATCCTCCTCGGTCTCGATGTCGGTTCGGTGCCGGTCGGCCTCACCCCAGCCGGCGATGGCGACGCGCCCGAGGCCGGCTTTGCCGCCTTCGGCTCGCCGGTGGGGGCGGCGACGAAGTGGCAGGCGGTCCAGACGGATGACGGCGCCGTCAGCTACGTCCCGGCGCCGGGGGACAATCAGGGGCATCAGGTCCTCTTCACGCTCACCGCACCGAGCGCCCCCGGTGCGGCAGCGGCCGGCATCACCGTGCGCCTCGTCCTGCGCGAGCACAACGTCCCGGGAGACAGTATCCGCGTCCTCGTGAAGATCGGAGGCCGCGTGAGGAAGTTCTCCTGGCAGAACCATGCCCTCGGGGCCGGGGGATGGATCGCGCTGACGACCACGATTGCCGCCAATCCGAACACGGGCCTTCCCTGGTCGGCGGCCGATCTCACGGCGCTCCAGGTCGGCGTAGAGGTGACGCCGCCGACGGGAGCAAGCTTCGACCTCGGCTATGTCGGCGTCGACTACGACGCGAGAAACCCGCGCCCGGCGAGCCTCCAGTACTTGAAGTTCTGGCGCCTTGGCCCGGCCGCCGCGCAGCCAGCGAACCCGACAGAGGACACGGTACCGCTCCTCGTCGGCGACGTGCTCACTGGCTACCCGGACCTCGCGATCCCCGGCGCCGGCACGTACTGGTATTACTGCCGCCCCTTCGACCGGTACGGCCGCAGCCCGGCGCTCTTGGGACCGATCTTCGTGCAGTGGGGGCTCGGAGGAACGCCGTGACCAGCCTGGAGATCCGGACCGGCCTCGGGCTCTCCGTGAAGGCGGAGACGCTCTACCACTTCCGCTGCTGGTCGCCCGACCGGACGCGGCTCTACTGGGAAGAGCGCTTCCCGAACCTCGTGACGGCCGTCGGCTGCGAGTACCTGCTCCGGCGGGGACTCCTCGGCCAGACCTTGCCGGCGTTCAACGACGGGACGCTCGACGGGAACCACGGACGCCGCTATCCCGACGGGCGCCGGACGCCCCGCGCGTGGACCACGGGCACGAAGGCGGTCGGCGACGTCTGCCAGCCGACGGCCCCGGGCGCGAACGGCCGCATGTTCGTCTGCATCGTCGCTGGCGCGTCCGCCGGCAGTGAGCCGTCCTGGCCGACGAGCGCCGGGGCGAGCGTCACCGATGGCGCGGTGACCTGGTACGAGGCGTCCGCGCTCTACATCGGCCTGAAAGCGAGCGGCGCGCCGGCGTCCACCGACCGGATGGATTCCCACCCGTCCTGGTCGGAGATCACCGCCTACAGCGAGGCGGCGCGTCAGGCATGGCTCCCGGCCGCGGCGACGAGCGGGAGCACGAACAATGCCGCGAGCGTCGCGTCCTACACGTTCGCCGCGGCGAACACCGTCTTCGGGGGATTCATGACGGACTTCGCGACGAAGGGGGGCACCGCCGGCCTCCTCTATGGGGCCGGGGACATGATCACCGCGAAGGACATCCCCGCGGGCGCGATCCTCGACGTGACGTGCACGGCTTCGATCGCGGGATGAGGCGACCATGGCGGGCATGAAGGTGGCGACGGCTTTCCTCCCTTACACGCCGAGCGCGAGCTCGTCCGCGGCCGATCATCCGGTGACGAACCTGCTGCTCTACACGCGCCCGCTCCGGACCTGGCGCTCGACGGCGGCCTCCGGATCGATCACCCTCAGCGGGAGCGGCAGCGTCGCGGCGCTCTTCCTGAACCAGGCGAACTTCGCGACCGTGGACGTCTCCGGCGTCGGGACCGGGATCGCCGTCCCGCGCGATCGCCGGGTCGGGCGCCGGAAGGTGTGGATCGACACGCCCGGGGCCTCGCTGCCGCTGACGCTCACGCCGCACAGCCCTGATGGCGGCGCCGCCTACTTCGAGCTCGGTGTCGCCGCGGTCTTCGGGACGGTCGTGACGCTCCTCGACTATCCCGTCTTCCCGCGCTGGACGGCGCATCGCGCGCGGACGGTGACGCCCTTCATCAGCGGGGGCGACGAGGTGAACGTCGACGGGCAGCTCCGGAAGCTCGAGTGGACGTTCGGCAACCCGGACTTCATCAGTGACGAAGCCCTCGGGTTCTTCCAGCAGTTCCTGGACCTCCTCGATGCCGCGAGCGGCGCGCCCGTGGTGATCTTCGAGAACCTGAACCATCCCGAGTACGCCTATCTCTTCCAGGGGCTCGCCGACGTGCCCGTGACGCCGCAGTTCGTGACCTTCGGCGCCGATCTCACGCTCATGGAGGCGATCTAGTCGTGCGGGGGCGGCTATGAGCCCCGACCGGGATCTCTTCCACGAGATGCGCGCGCTCCTCGACGAGGCCCGTGCGCGGAACGACGAGACCGTCGATCCGGGCGAGCTCGCCGCCCGCCTGACCCGGGCCGAGAGACGTCTCCGTGTCCTCGAGCACGAGTACGTCGACGCGCTCCAAGCGAGCCCGGTGGCCCTCGTCGAGATCGACCGCGATGGGATCATCCGGCAGTGGAACACCGCCGCCGAACGGCTGCTCGGCCATGAGAGCGCGGGCGTCATCGGGCGTTCGATGGCCGACATCCTGATCCCGGAACGGAAGGGCTACCGGGAGCGCCACCGAGCGGCGTTCGCGGCCGTCGCCGCGGGCGGACCGCATCGGGGGCTCGTCTACAACGAAGTGCTCGCGCCGATGCTCCATGCCGACGGACACGAGATCACGGTGAGGCTCTTCATCCTGCCCCTTCGCCGGGGCGCGCTCCTGAGTCACCTCGCCACGATTCGGGATCCGCAGCCGGTCGCCCCGCCGCACATCGATGAGGTGCTCGGTGGCTGACGGCACGCGGCGCCGAAACGGCGGGCTCCCGGTCGATTTCGGGGAGATCGTGCTCGAGAAGTTCCGGGGGCTCGAGCAACGGCTCGACAAGCTCGTGGAGGCTGTGCACGGCGGCGGCGAGGGCCCGTCCCTCTCGATGCAGGTGGGCCTCCTCCAGCAGAAGATCGTCCAGATCGAGGACAACGCGAAGCACATCCGGGACCTTCAGGAGTACGCGCGGCAGACTGACGAGAAGCGGCGGCGCGACCTGATCCGGCTGAGCCTCTCGATCACCCTTGCGCTCTTGGCGCTCTTCAAGGACGCCCTCTTCACCCTCATCCACAAGGTCGGTCCCTGATGGGGGCGCTCCGGCGTGGGATCCTGTCGCCAGTCGCTTGGCTCCGCCAGGTCTGGCGCGACTACCAGTCCGGTCGCCGGCACCGCCTCGGGAACGAACGGGCGGCGAAGCGCCTCCACGCGATTGCCACGCAGCGCGAGCAGGAGCGGCGGCGCGGATGACCCAAGGTGTCGACGAGCTTCTCGCGCTCTACGGCGACCCGATGAAGTCCGACTTCGAGCGCCAATGGATCGCCTCGTTCACGCTCCCCTATGCCCTCGTCTTCAACTCGGCGATGATCTGGACGGCGCGGTGCCACCGGCTGGTCATCACGACGTTCCAGGCCGTGTTCGCGGCGATCAAGGCGGACGGGCTCTGCGACGCGGCGAGCGAGTACGGCGGCATCTATGCGAACCGATCGATCCGCGGGTTCCCTGGGCATCTCTCGGCGCACGCCTATGGGCTCGCGATCGATCTGAATCCGACGGCGTTTCCACTCGGTTCGGCGAAGAACCAGGACCCGCGCGTGACGGCGATCTTCAAGGCGCACGGCTTCGCGTACGGCGGCGACTTTCTCAGCCGGAAGGACCCGATGCACTACTCCCTGACGGGCTGGTGATGGAGGTGGCGGATGCATCCTCGACTCGGTTTGCTCCCCGATAGACACGACGACCGGGACTGGCGGTTTTCTCGCGTCGCGAACAACCTCGGCCTCCACGAGTTGCCCCTGCTGATGGACCTGCGCCCCCTCTGCAGCCCGGTGCGGGATCAGGAGCAGCTCGGGAAGTGCAGCGGGGAGGCGCTCGGCCCTGGTGGGCGCGAGTTCCTCCTGAACCGTGCCGGCGCGCCGGCCACCGCGCTCTCGAGCCTCTGGCTCTACCAGCAGGAGCTGATCCGCGAGCACGCCTTCGGGAAGGACGCCGGCGCCCGGCTTCGGGACGGGCTCCGGACACTCCTGAACCAGGGCTGCGCGACCGCGGCGGCCTGGCCCGACGAGAACGCGCGCTTTGCGGATCGGCCCGATGCGGCCTCTGTCTTCGCGGCCCATCCCTTCAAGATCGCCGCCTTCCATCGGATCAACAACCTGATCGAGGTGAAACAGGCGCTCGCCATCAAGTGGGCGGTCGTGGCGGGAATCGCGGTCTTCGACTCGCTCATGTCCGAGGACGTCGCGCGCACGGGCACCGTGCCCTTGCCGAACGTCGAGATCGAGCAGTGTGAAGGCGGCCATGCCATCATGCTCGTCGGCTACGACGACGCGCGGCGGGAGATCCTCTGGCGGAACTCGTGGGGATCGCCGTGGGCCCGCGAGGGGTATGCCGTCCTCTCCTACGAGTACTTCAACCCGATGCGGAACCTCGTCTTCGACATCTGGTCCTTCACCGCATGAGCACGCTGCACGAGATGGTGCCCGGGAAGCTCTGGCAGGGGAGCGTTATCGATGGGGTCTTCGATGCCGCCGAGATCGTACTCACCTGCTCGCCGGAGACGGAAGTCCTGACGGCGTTCCGTATCCGCCCGCTCCATCTGCTGTTCGTCTTCGCGGATGCGGCCGAGCTGCCCGACATGGAGCTCGCGCACCAGGTGGCACAGCTGCTCGCCCACGAGGTCGGGCTTGGGCGGAAGACGCTCGTCCACTGCACGGCGGGGAAGAACCGAAGCGGGCTCATGACGGCGCTCGTGCTCTACCACCTCGGGATCGCAAAGGGCGCGGCCCTCGTCGAGTACGTGCGGGCGCGAAACCCGCGCGCCTTCACGGTGCCGGGTGAGGGCGGGCCCTTCTTCGCCGACTACGTGAGGGGGCTCGCCTAGTGTCGACCGGGGAAAAGGGCGAGGTCGAGGACCTTGAGCAAGCGGAGGCGGAAAGCGTCCCGGTGACGAAGCTGATCACCAAGGCGGTGATGGCGTTCTGGAAACTGGTGCGCGGCTGGCGCGCGCCCACAGCGGAGGAGGACTGACGATGCGGACGCGATGGGGACTCGTGGTGGGACTCTCGATGCTGCTCGGCTGCAGCGCGATGAAGGGCGTTGTCTCGGGGCCGACGCAGAAATATGCGGCGACGCTCAGCGCGCAGGGGGCCGTCGTGCTCGGCCCGCTGTCGCTCGGCACGTTCGACGTGCCGCAGACCGGGGCGGGACTCCTGAATCTCATCGTGGATATCGTCGGCCCCGCACTCGCGCGGTCGGCGAACCTCAAATCATGCACGTTCACGGCCTACCCGGAGACCGTGACGACGGCGATCGTCGTCACGGCGACGGCGGCCTGTCAGCTGAACGGACAACCGGTCGCCGAGAGTGTGAGCGTGACGCTCGCGCCGGTGCCGTCGTGAGCGACGGTAGCTGCCCCGGCTGTAAGCATTCGGTGCACGCGCCCGGCCAGTGTGGCGTGCTCATCATGTACGATCGGCCGGGCGGTCCGCCGGGAAACACTTCGTGCTTCTGCGGATCTCAAGTGCGTGATCTCGGGGTGCGGGCGGCGGCCGGTATCGACTTCGAGCAGTTTTTCCTGACGCATCTCCTCGGGGATGCGGGCCCGGCGCTCCAGATGATCCTGACGGTGCTCACGGACCCGACGACGTTCGCGCAGGTGCTGACGATCGCCCGGGACGTGGTGAAGGCGCTCGAGGGAGAACCGGGCAGCGGACCCGAGAAGCACGCCGCAGCCGTCGCGGCGATCGAGGCGAAGGCGGCGGCGGTCGGGATCGCCGTCGGGAAGGTGCTGCTCAGCCTGGCGGCCGAGCTGGCCTTGGCGGAACTCCGGGCGCTCCTGGCCGAGGCGGCCTGAGGGGTCGCGAGGGTGCTTCACGCGATGATTCTGCTCTCGAGCATGGGGCTCGGCTTCGTGATCGGCGTCCTCGCCGGCGTCGTCCTCGAGGCCGAGCTGGCGCGGACGATGCGGCGGTGAGGTGCGCTTCTTCAGCGGACCCGCGGGCGACTCGTGGCTGGCCGATGGGGAGATAGGGATGGGGAACGGGAACGGCAGCGGGAACGGGAACGGCGGGGGGCGCATCGCCCGGATGGTGAACATCGAATGGCTCCAAGGCTTCGCCGTCCTCGGCGCGATGGCCGGGCTCAACTACTGCCTGTATCGCAGCTACCACGGCGACCCGCCGAAGGACGTGCAGACCGTCGGCATCATCGTGACGTTCTACATTGCCGTGGTGAACGGCGTCCTCTTCGGCCGCGCGATGGCCGCGTCGCCCGCCGGCGCCGCATCGCCGACGACGACCACGACGACCACGACGCCCGAAGGGGTCACGACGGCGACCGAGACCCCCGCCGGGAAGGTGACGATGGTCGCGAAGCCGAAGGCGGAGGAGGTGCCGGGGACGTGAGGCTCGCCGATCTCGATCCGAGGTGGTGGGGGAAAGGGGATCGGCATGGGCTCGGCCTCATCTTTCAGTGCCCGGTGCATCCCGGCGGCGCATGCCATCAAGGCGTGCCGTTCACGAATCCGCTCGATGGCGGACCACGCTACGAGTACGACCGTCCGCGCGGAGACGGGAAGGCGTGGGCGTACTGGAACCGCGCCGGCGATAGGTTCGAGGTCCTCTCGCTCTCGCCCTCGATCCTGATCCCGGACATCGACGCCGATGGAAAGACCGTCGGCACGCATTGGCATGGCTGGATCACCGGCGGCGCAGTGCTGACCGCATGAGTCTCGTCAGCGCCATCGAGACCGCCCTCACCGGCCTCCACACTCTCGAGGACGTGAAGGCGGCCTATCAGGCCGCCGCCGACGTCTATGCGAAGGGCGGGAGCTGGGAGCAGATCGTCGATGCGTTCTGCGATGCCACGCCGACGCCGCTCGACGATGAGGTTCGGGACGAGCTCGTGGCCGCCGGCGTGCGCGTCGTCAGCGTCCTCGAGCAGGGCGTGCACCTCTGCGACCGCCTGGCGGCCGCGCTCGCCGATCCGCGCGTGAAGAGTGCCCTCGACGCCACGATCGCCGATGTGGTGACGGCAGGCTTTACCCTGGCCGTCTGGAAGGCGCGGCTGAAGGCGCTCCGAGAGGCCCGGACGCCGTGACCGGAGACCTCCGCTGCACCTGCGGCCGGAAGGTCGCCGAGGAGCGGCCGGAGGGTCTCTCGATTACCTGCCCGCGCTGCGGTAGAAATGTGCTGAGACCCGTGGCCCCGCGTGGCCCCTCGGAGGAACCCGATGGGCCATCCGCTCTGCCGCGCACTCCTCGCCCTCGCGCTCGCCGCCGCGTCCGGACCGGCTAACGCGGCGCCGCCGAGGCCGCCTCGGCCGGCCGCCCCTGCGGTCTGCGCCTGTGCGGGATTCGTTTGCGAGAGCGTTATCGCCTGCAATCCCATGGGGACGTATTTCTGCCACCCGAAGCGCTGTCACGATGCCCTCGGTGCGGACGGGACGCTCACGCGCCGGTGCAAAGGCTGCACGGTTCTCTTCCCGGGACGGCCGCCGGGAACACCCGCGCCGAGCACCCGGCCCCGCCAATGAGCGAGGACGACGCGCCCGGCTATGCGCCGCCGGCGGGGCCCGTGCCGCCCGGGACCGTCTTCCGCTGCAACGAGTGCGAGCTCGCGAAGCCGGCGGAGGAGTTCGGCGAGGACGCCCGCCGGCCAGGCATCCGCCGGCGGAGTTGCAACGACTGCGCGGTGCGGCGCCGCGAACGGGCCGCGCGCAAGCGCGCGCGGTCACTCGTGACCAGCGGCGGCACGGCGCCACTCCCCCGAGGACGACGCCACGTCGGTGGCCACCGGCCGGTCACGGCCCGGAGCGACTACGAGAAGCTCCACGCCGAGCAGCGCGGCGTGTGCGTCTGCGGGAACCCGGAGACCGAGCGCGGCCGCGATGGCGCGCCGCTCGAGCTCGAGGTCTACCTCGTGCACGACGGGCCGGAGCTCGTCGGCCGCATGCTGGCCTGCCGCCGGTGCATCCGGCTCCTCCAGGCCGCGGTCGATGATCCCGCGATCCTGGCGCGCTGGACGGATCGCCTGCTCTCCCTTCGCAGACGGGAGCGGCGGGTGATTACGACGGCAGAGTAGGGCACCGCTGAAATGGGCGCGCGTCAGACGCCGGGAATGAACCGCGCGGCGCAGGCCTTAATTCCGAAGAGCCGCACCATGCTCCGGATCTTTGCGATGTAGACCTCCGGGCGATTGCTGCCCCGCTTGCCGACCGAGAGGTTCTGGAACGTCTTCCCATTGTAAAAGACCCACCAGTGGTGCTCCTTCTCCACGCGGGTGTAGCCCGGAGCGCACTCGTTCAACATCGCCCAGACGTTGCTGAGCTGGACGAAGGTGATGCCGCTCACGCCGCTTCGAGGAAGACCTGGACGGGGTTGAGATCGGGCGCGGGACGAACCGCGGGCGGCGCGGGCTCCTGCTCGATGCGACGCACGAGAACCGAGGGCACGAAATCCGAGGTGTCGCGGCGCTCGACGTTCTCGAGGTTGATCTCGCCCGCCCGCACGCGCTCACGGAGCTCCGCCCACTCGCGAACGACGTCCTCGCTCGGCTGATGCACGACGGCCTCGACCGCTGCCTTGAACGCGGCGAAATCCGTCGCCTCGTGGGCGATGTCATCGAGGACGTCGAAGTAGCCCCGCCGGAAGTCGGTCAGAGCGGCCGGGGCGCTCTCGCCGCCGCCGGCGACGCCGCCAGGATTTCCGCCGTAGACCGTCCAGCAGCCATCTTCGCGCGCGAGCACGAGCCGCCCCCGCGTCTCGACCGACACCATGAAATTCCGGCCGGCGAGGATGTCGCGGAAGCTGAAGACGAGCGGATACGCCTCCGGCGTCCCGCCAGCGGTTCGCACTGCCTCGTCCTCCATCGGGATAACTCCTCTTGGCACCGGGTGGACCGCTTCGTCAACGGGGCCGACGACGGCCGCAGACTGTATTGACGTGAGCAACTGGCGTGCCCTGGAATGCCGTGGATTCACGCGGCCCAGAAACGTGCGGAATGGCACGGTTTTGACGCCTGTGCAGGAAAGCGTGACGCACCCGGGACGTTCGGTTCTCGACGACAGTGGTGATGGATCAGCGGCTTCCCGCTGTGGCCCGCGCGCGCCGCGGTTTCTTCTTCCCGCGCGCACCAGGTCGTGGTTGCCGCGCATTGCGCCGCGCCGCACGCGCCTTCGCGCGGCTCGTCTGCTTCCCGCCCGCACCGCCGATGCACGCGGGGCAGATGAGCTCCGTCCCATGGGTCGGGCAGAGATGGCGTTCCCCAGACTGCGCGACGTGCGGCCCGCTCGGGGAGGAACGGTCCGCCGGCTCGGGATACCGCGCCATCGGGACTGGGATATACCGAAGCGGGTTCGCTAGCGCAAGTCGGCTCATGACAGGCTCCCTCCCGCGCTTGCCCAGGCGCCGGTCGCGGTCAGGACGAGGCTGTCGAGGACGGCGATGCCGAGCGTCTGACCGGCGGCGATGAGGCGCGCGGTCAGCGCCCGGTCCTCCGGCGAGGGGGTCGAATCCCCGCTCGGATGGTTGTGCGCGACGATGATGCTCTCCGCGTTCGTCAGGATCGCGGGCTTGAAGACCTCCCGCGGATGGACGAGCGCCATGTTGAGCGAGCCGATCGACGCGAGGTTGATGCCGGCGACCTTCCGCCGCGTATCGAGCATCACGACCACGAAGACCTCGCGGTCGAGGTCCGCGAGCAGCGGCGTCAGGAGCCGGACGACGTCCTCGGGGTGCCGCACCTGGCGATCCCACGTTGTCGGCACACTGGACTCGCGCACCAGCGCGATCCGGTAGCGCGCCACCCGCCAGGTCTTTGTCTCTCTCACCTTCGTCATGGGCGGAATATAGCCAAGCCGCTTCGCTAAGTCAAGTGGATTCGGCGGGGCCAGCTTTCGTATGATCTTCGCCTCATGACCGAGCGCCAGCGTCGCGATCTCGGCGAGATCCGGCTCGAGCTCCTCCAGGGCGCCGGTTACCGCTGGCGTGCGACGCCGCCGGAAGGGTTCTTCAACACTGAGACGGGTGACCTCATCGCGTACGTCGAGGCGCTCGATGCGAGCTTCAGCGAGCTCGCGCGGCGGATCGCGGCGGGAAAGCCGTTGATGTAGCGAGGGGATATTCGCGCACGCGGATATCCTCCGGCCACTCCTTCATATCGCCGCCCTTCCGGTCGAATAGCGAGAAGCCAATGGCGTCCGCCGGTCGTTGATATGCGTTCGGTCCGATGATGGGAGGGACGAAGCCGTGCCCATCGCGCAGGAGCCAGTGATTTACCTTGAAGCCTTCATGATCACCAAGGACCCAGCGGCCCATCTGTTTCATGAAACACGGGACGTCGGCCGCCTTACACTGCGCGAGCGTCGAGCGTGCCCATGTGACGTCGAAGGGGCGCGCACCCGGGCCGCTCTCACCGCCGACCACGATCCAGTCGAGGCCGCGCTCCGGTTGCCCGACCCCGAGCTTCCCGGCGTCACGGATATCCCCGATGCATTCGCGATCGAGTCCGTCGAGCGCGTCGTATGTTCCGCCGCGCAGATTCGCGAAGTCGACCGGCCCGAGTGCTGGCTCGTAGCTGACCCAGCGGATCGCCGCTGGCGTTTCGAGGAGCAGGGGCATGCGCTCGTCGGCGGTTGCCTGGTCCTCGACGGAGACGCCGAGATGCACGTTCGCCAGCGGCCACCAAGTCCCGTCCCAAATCGCGCTGCCCAGGTAACCGGTTGCGACCTGCACGAGGGCGCGTCGGCCGGCGAGCGTGCAGTAGGCCCGCATCCGCGCGGGCCGTTTCGTCAGCACGAGGAAAGTATGCTGCGACGCGAGCGCCATGACGGCGAAGAGCTCGTCGATCCACTTGTCCGGGATGTTCTCGTGGAAGAGATCGGACATGCTGTTAACGAAGACGCGGCGTGGCCGCCGCCAGCGGAGCGGCAGATCAAGCGCGGGCTGGTGAAATCGGAGGCTCCGCGTCCAGCCGCGTCGGTCGGCGACCTCATGGTAGGCTTGCCCGGCGCGCGAGAAGCGCGTCGCGATTGCCTCGGCGTAGCAGTTCCGACAGCCTTCGGAGACGCGCGAGCAGCCGCGGATAGGATTCCACGTCGCGTCGGTCCATTCGATCGAGGTACGGGACCCCACGTCAGTCGAAGAGCATCGCGCTCGCTCGCACGAGGCCGCCCCCGAGCGCCTCGACAAGCCGTCGCGCGCCGAGCTTCTGGAGATAGGTATCGCGGCTCGTCTTCTTATAGCCGGTGATCTCGTCGAGCTCGGCGCGTAGTCGCGCCTCGGGATAGACCGCGAGCACCGCCTCCAGACATCGCCGCTCGCCTTCCGGAAGGCGGCCGAGCCAGTATGCGCGGAGCGCGTCGCCGATGGGCAAGGGCTCAAA
>JACXTT010005404.1_pt1 | contig 18554 bp, 18 predicted proteins | sample 9270951 | NCBI WGS metagenome assembly JACXTT01 (sample SAMN15532306, study PRJNA645909) | rock metagenome | isolation source: weathered quartz diorite | place: Puerto Rico | collected 2017-06-21 | reverse complement strand
CAGATCACGGTGGCCAACGTCGATCTGGACCTCAACGGTATGGAGATCCAGCAGCCGGACTCGACCGCCGACGCGATCCAGATCACCGGGACGACCGAGGTGCGCGTGCACGACGGCGCCATCGTCGGCGGATCGGTGGGGGTGGGCGCCGCCGCAGGGCGTCGGATCGTGCTCGAGCGCCTCAGTATCACGGACGTCGGCTTCGACGGCGTCAGCTTTTCCGGGGTGGAGTCTTTCGTCGTGCGGGGCTGCGAGATCCAAGACGTTGCGAACTCGCCGAACGGCTCGGGGATCCTGCTCGGCGGCGGAGGTCACGGCATCATCGAGGACAACAGCATCCAGCGCGCCCATCGTGGAATCGTGGCGGTCTCCACGGCCGCCGTGATCATTCGGCACAATCGATTCGAGGACATCCTCGGCGGTGGCCCGGGAACCGCCGGTGCGCATCTGCTGACCTCCTCGACACTGTCCGTCGTCGACAACGTGTTCGAGTCCGCCAAGGATTTTTCGATCAAGCTCACCGGCACGGTCGGGTCAACCATTGCGCGCAACGTGATTCGCGACACGGGCTGGGGCATCTACATCGACTCGGCGTCCAACGACAACACCGTCAGCGAGAACACGGTCACCGTCTGCACCAACAGCGGCATCGATGTGTACGGATCGCGGAACTTGATCGACTGGAACGTCACGAATTCGAGCACCGGGTTCGGGATCAAGCTGGAAGCCTCGTCCTCCAACAATATCTATCGGGAGAACGCAGCGCGCGGGAACACCGGCGCCGGTGGTCCCTGCACCGTGGTCACCACGACCGATTTCTGCAACAGCGGCGCCGGTAACAGCAGCTCCTTCGACAACTTCATGCCTGGCGCGGGGATGTAACTCCGTTCGACAGAATGCGCGACGACGATCAATAGCCGCCGCCCGTGGTCACGCCCTGGACCCCCGCGCTCGCCGCGTCGAAGGTCACGGCGGGGATCGGAACCTGGCGCGAGTCGAGCGCCTGGGGCGCGACGGCACCGCGTCCGGCGAGAGTCATCGTGGTTGCGCCCGAGCCGGCGACGTCGAAGGCGAGCTGGATGACGCTTGCCGATGCGCCTGCGACGCCGTTTCCGGCCCCGCCGCCCAGCTTGCTGACGCTCACCTGGATCAGCGCCGGATTCGAGTCGTCGACGTCGACCGCGATCGTTTGGCCGGCGTCGGCCACGAGCGCAGTCTGCGTGTACGACGGCTGCGGCACGAACCGGGCGATCGTCGGGTCTCCGATCGCGATGCCGAACTTGAACGCGAACAGATCGAGCCCCGGCTCCGGACCGATCAGCAGCGCGTCGACGACGATGCGTGATCCCGAGTGCCCTGTTTCCACCAGCTTGACGAGGCCAGGGGTGGTGGGGGTCATGCTCGGCGTGAAAACCGCCGAGGTCGAGGTGTGACCGTGACAGCCGGCGAGAACGAGAGACGCCGCCAGCCCGATCGATGAGAGGTAGAGGGTGCGAGCGATGCGGATGCGACTCATGGCGGGACTCCTTTCGAGCGTCGAAGGCTTAGTCATTCGGCCGCTCGTAAGGGCATGGTGCGTGCCACGCGGGCCCCGACGAAGCCCGGCATTCGTCAAACCATTTGGACGATTGGAGTTGGAACTCGACGAGTCACAGCCGAGCTTGCGGCGCGGCGGTCTCCGGCGTGCCAAGCGTTTGGGAATTTGCCAACGGGATGGCGCTCAGCTCTCGAGCGCGGCGCGGACCAGCTCCCGCAGCCCGAAATGCCCCCGAACCGCGAGCGACGGCCGCCACAGCGGCTCCTGCGAGATGAAGGAGCTGGGATCGCCCAGCATCAGCCCGGCGAACACTTCCGCGACGATCCGCCCACCGACCGGCCCGAGCTGTCGCGTCTTGAACGATCGCTCGCCGTCCACGACTTTGACTCGGACGATCGATTCGATCGTCTCGGCCAGGATGTACAGCCACAGCGGCGCGTTGTTCGCGAACTCGTCCTTCAAGCTCTCGCCGTTCGCGTCCTTCAGCTCGACGAGCCGGACGAGAGTGTCGCCGGGATCCCCCGTGAACTTGCCGACGAGGATCTGCTCGTCCGCCATGGGTCGGATGCCCATCGCCCGTGCCACGGTCTGCCCCGAAGGCAAGCGCATGAGCCTTCCGCGCTTCAGATTCCTCAACGCCAGGACGTTCGGATTGACGGCCACCGACGGGGGCAGCGAGCCCAGCGGGTGGACGAGCGATGGGTCGATCTTGTACGCGAGCTGCGTTCGCTTCGGGCCCGAAGCAGGACGCGGGGCGAGATCGAGGAACAGGTTCCAGTCGATCGCCCACCGGGGATTGAACGCCCGGAATCCCGTCAGGGCCTCGTCGGGATCGTCGGAGAAGATCGGGAACGGGCCAACGTTCTCGTTGAGCCGGTAGCCGGGCCTCACCATGGAGTGTCCGAATCGATAGGCGGCGACCGAGAACTCCAGGGGCATGAACGGGTCGTTCCTGAAGTGGAAGAACTCGAGGTGGGGATGGTGCTTGCGGCTGTCGAGGTCGGAGGAGAAAAGGTGCGGCAGGACCTCTTTCAAGACGTCCCGGTGAATGACGCGCGGTAGGAAATCGTTGAGGACGACCCATTGATAGTGGAAGCGGACCTCGCGTTGAACCGACTCGAAGTCCCCGCCGAGGACCTTCGCGACGTGATTGTGGAACCTCAAGAAGAGACCGTGCATCTGCGAGACGATCACGTTCTCGTCGTTCCGTGGATCTCCGATGATGGCGCGCGCGGGGGTCGCCGTGCTGCGCGGAAGGTCCCTGGCATGCGGATTGGCATCGCTGCCGGACAGATGTCGGCCGAGGAGAAACCGTACTCCGTCCTCGTAGAGGTACGGCTCATCGTCGGGGCCGCGCCCGTAAAGGCAATCGAGATCGAATCGCGGAGTGCGAAAGTCGACGAGGGCGTCGGGATCGTTCTGCCTCTGCAGGCTGCTCGCCGGGTCGAACGTGAGATCGTGATCGATGAACTGGCCGAGGTACGTGAAGGCGGCGGGTATTCCGCTCTCTTCGGGATCGGGCCGATCGGTCAGCGGGTCGGGCTCGGCGATCATCGCCGAGGCCAGCGCCTCGAGGGCGGCGTCGCTGAAATCGGCCGGCGGCAGGCTTCGGAACATCCGGCCGAAGCGTCCTTCGAACAGCCGCGAGCCGCGGGCGAGATCGATTCCCCGGACACCGGCTCCATGCGGGCGAATCGTCGCCGGTGCTCTCACGTCGCGCTCGCTGACACATTCGTCAGTCGGAGAACGGGACCGAATCCCGCGCAGTCGGCGGAGACTGGAAGAAGCCTCATCGACGGCTCCTTTCGCGTTCACCTCATTGATTAAGCAACGGCGGTGCCGTCACGGTGCAAAGGAACGTCCGGCAACGCCGAGGTGTCTCTACTTGAACAAGACCACATGGAACCCGACGCTCACGGACGGAAGAGGAACCGGCGGCGGGCCTGGAATCGGCGGCATGGCCATCAACGAGTGCACCTCGAGGCGCACGTCGTGGTCGAATCCTTGCTGGAGCACCCATCGGCCGTCGATGAGGAACCAGGCCCGGTCGTCGTATCGGGGATCGATGGCGACGTAGGCTTGGGCCGGTACCACCGGACCGAATTTCTTGGCGAGGCCCGGTGGCATCCCGCCCTTCTTGGCCAGACCGGGCGGGACGCCCTCGTGCTTCGATCCGGAAGACGAGCCGTGACCGGCGCTCGCCGGAGGAGCGGCGAGCCCGATCCCGGAGCCGATCAGAATCGCGACGAGCAGGTAGGCCGTTCTGCGCATGGCTCACCCCCGTTTGAACGGTGCCTTCAGCACGTCCTTGACGCCGCCGATCGTTCCCGTCAGCGCGTTGCGAACGGTCTGCCCCGCCGCCGTGCTCACGTTCTCGGCGGCCTTCACGGCGCCGTGGGCTGCCGCCGCAGCGGCGTCCTCGGTCTTGACGCCGATCGCCTTCGCCGACTCGATGGCTCCTTCGACGAGACCGGTCGCAGCGTGCTCGAGCTTGCCGCCGACCGCGGCGGTCTGGCGAATCACCGCCCCCGCCGTGTGACCGATGGTGCCCAGGGCCTCGGTGCTGACGTGCTGCGTGCCTCTCAGCACGCCGACGAGCGCTCCCTTGGCCGTGTGGCCCAAGTGGCCCCCGACCCCGGCCGCGCCGACGATCGCCGCGCCGGCGACGTGTCCGACGGCGTCGACGGCGGAGCCCCCGACCCGTCCTGCATCCTTGATGGCCGTCGACAGCACGTCGCTGACCGCATCGGCCGTTGCCTTCACGACGTCTCCCGTGCCCTGAACGGCCCGGGCGACGGCATCTTCAACCGTTCCCGCTCTTCCGGTTCTACTGGTCATCGCAAGCCTCCTTTCAAAAGGCTCCTACGAACGTGTCCCCGTCACAGGTTCAGCCGCAACAGCCCGCCCTCGGACGGATGCGCGTGGATCCTCACCGGATCTTCCGCTTCCGCCTCCGAGCGCCGTGCTTCGGTCAAACGGGCGAGCGCGAACGCCGTCACAGCTAGCACGAGGTCGCGCACCGCGACGTCTAGGAACTTGCCCATCGTGATCAGGTTGACGGCGATCCCCGCCAGCCAAACGGCCGCGAGGTAGGCTCCGACCTTCGTCCAGCGCGTCAGGATCGCGAGCCCGACGAGCATCTCCACAACACCGACGCCGCGCAAGAAGATCTCCGGCGCCACCGGCACGCGGTCGAGCACCGCAGGATTGAGGTAGTCGGTCCAGTTCGTGAGCACGTTGAAGAACTTGTCCAGCCCTGCCAGAAACGGCACGAGCCCCAAGGCGATCTTCAGCGCCCACCATGTCGATGTCAGCCGGCTGTTCTCCATGGTCGGGTCCTCCCTTATCGAACTTCGGCACCCCGCGCTGAGTGGTGGCAATGACGATGCCATCGACGGCTTGCGGGCATTTTTGCCGCCTGACCTGTCGATTCCACCGGTGCGAGAGTTACACGCAAGGCACGTTTTCGCCGGGTAGATATTGCGGGTTGTACGATGGACCGATGGCGGACTGGAAGCAGGTACGCAGATTCGCTCTCGCGCTGCCGGAGACCACCGAGGGCGTGACTTACGGGATGACGAGCTGGTCGGTATGCGAGAAGCTGTTCGTCTGGGAGCGTCCCTTGCGTAAGAGCGACCTCGAGGCTCTCGGCAAATCGGCTCCGACCGGGCCGATCCTCGGGGTGCGCGTTCCCCATCTCCTGGCGAAGGAAGCGCGACTGAAGGCGATGCCGAAGATCTGCTTCACCACGCCTCACTTCGACGGCTACCCGGCCGTCCTCGTCAGACTTTCCAAGGTTTCCCTGTCGGATCTCGAGGAGCTGATCGTAGAGGCGTGGCTCGCACGCGCTCCCAAGAAGCTCGCGCGGGTGTACCTCGACTCGTCGGCGCGAAAGGAGAGAGCATGACGGCCTCGACTCCGATCGTCCGGAGCGTCTGGTCTTTCGCTCTTCTGATGGCCGCTTCGACGGCGGGACAGACGAATTCCCGGCACCGAGCTGGAGGCTCCAGAATGATGCGCATTCATCTCGCCGTTTTCGTGCTCGGACTGACCTGTGCCGTCTCGGCGCGCGCGGGCACCATCCAACAGACCATCGAGTTCCCAGGGATCGCGCCGCAGGCGGTGTACGACGCCTACCTATCGTCCCAGGGGCACAGCGACATGACAGGCGCCCCCGCCACTTGGTACCGGCCGTCGACCAAGGCGGACGTCGCTGTCGGGCAAGACGGGGACGAGCTCCATGCGTTCGGCATGAAAGGCCAAGACGGCAAACTCAAGTATTTGCTCGGAGGGAAGGTCCTGAAGCTCGTGCCGGGTAAGGAGATCGTCATGACGTGGCGGCCGGTCGCGTGGGACGCGCAGGCGAAGTCCGGAACGGACCTCGAGTGCATCCTCATCCTCACGCTGAAGAAGACCTTCGCCGGCACGGAGCTGCAGCTCGTTCAAGCGAACATTCCCGAATACGTGGACACCGACGAGATGGACAACACCTCGGGCGAGGTATCCACCGAAACGGCCGCGGTCAACACTCACTGGTATTTTCGCTACTGGGCGCCGATGCAGAAGTATTTCCAAGCCCAGGCGGCGAAGAGCGCGCACTGACGCGCGCATGCGCAGAGTCTCTCGTCAGCGCGCGACCCACGCGGCCGCGGGGTAACCGACGAAGTGATAGAGGTTCGCGGGTGCGGTCTCGCCGAGACCGACGTCGCGCACGCGCAGCTCCGGCGCCCCCACCGACGTCGCGTAGACGATCGGCATGCCGACGGGCGCGCCGAGGCCGAGCCGGTTGGCTGTTTGTCGGAGGACCAGCATCCCGAACGGCAGCGAGAACCGGCCGCACCAGGAGACCCGATAGGTGTCGGGATCGGCGGGGTCGACGAACGTGCCGTAGAGCTTCTTGATCTTTTCGACGCTCGCCGGACCGGCGATCGGACCGGTGAGCAGTTCCTTGTCTCGAGCGGTGGCCTTCGCGTAGGCTTCGATGCCTCCGTCGCCGAACGGCACTTGGTGAAAATCGGGGCCGTAGTGGACGGCGTCCGCCGAGATGACGATGGCCACGTCCTTCCCGAGCTGCCATCCCCTCTGCTTCATCGAGGCGGCGAGGGCGTCGCCCAAGCGCGCGGCGATCTCCTCGAGCCTCTCGAACTTCGCTGCGGGGGCGAGGATCGGAACGATCTCGACGGAAGGATTCGCGTGCCGTAGCCAGAAGACGTCGGCCTCGATCGAATGCTCCACGTCGTGCGCGGCCGCGTCCTGCAGGACGTCGTCCTTCGGCATCGCCGCGATGAGCTCCTCGCGAAGAGCGGAGACCGCGATCGGCCCGTCGGGCGAGCGCCAGGCCCCGTAGGGGTCGAATACGATTCGATCGCGGACGCGGTACTTCCTGTATTGATGGAACACGCCGATGACGACGACGGTCTTCGCGGTGACGAGGGGAAGAACGCTGCGGTAGACGCGCCCCGCGTAGAGATAGTAGTCGTGGGGCGAGACGGCGGCGAGCACGCCGGGGGGCGGAGCCGGCCCGAGCCGCTCGGGGGCGGGGCCTTCCGCCGAGAGATCCCAGGCTTTCTGCATCTGCTCGGGCTTCGAGGCGTATCCGACGACGTCCTGCTGTCCGCGGAGCTTGTCCGTCGAAGCGATCCCCATCGCCGCGCGCGTCTCCTCGAGCGTCGGCGCGCGGTCGCCGGCGGGATACGCCATCGCCTGCGCCAGAAGGACGCCCGCACCCCAGAGCCCGATCGAGCCGATCATCGCGAGGCCACGCCTTACTTCGCGAGCTCGTAGAGGTATTCGACGAACGACATCACCGCACCGTCGTACCCCAGGATCTTCGGGGTCGTGGCGTCGATGACGTAGTACTCGTCGGGGGCGTGGGCGCCGCTCCCATGCCCCAGCCCCCAGTGGCCGGCGGCGAGGTTGAGCGGGGGCCCGGTGAAGACGTATCCCGGGTACGAGCCGGCGTTCCGCACCCACAGAACAGGATCGATCCCGTCTCGCTTGAGCACCGTGACCTGCGCCTGAATCAGATGCGCATCCTTGGACGTGCTCGTCGGGTCGTAGCCGCCGGTGACGTTGACCTCGATGTCGCCGAATCCGTGCTTCACGAGGTGGGCCTTCAGCGCCGCGACAGCGTCCGCGAATTTCATGTCCGGAACGAGGCGCAGGTCGAGCTTGGCCGCTGCGCGGTGCGGAAGAACCGTCTTGCCGCCGGGCCCCGTGTAGCCGCCGACGAGCCCCTCGATGTTCACCGTGGGCTGGGACGCCAGCCTCTCGTTCGCCGCCTCCCAAGACAGGTCATCGATCCAGTGCTGGACCGAGATCTGCTTCTTCATGGTCGCTTCGTCGCCGCGTTTGGCCGCGAGGTCGATCAGCGCCTTTTCGTCGGAGGTCAAGGGCCTCGGCTTCGGGTAGTCTTCGATCGTGATCGTGTTGCCGTCTGCGGAAACGAGCGTGTCGAGCGCCTTGATCAGATGCCAGGACGGACTGTCCACCATCGCCTTCAGGGACGAGTGAACGTCCTTCGCCGGCCCCCGCCCCCACTTCTCGCCGCTCGAGACCAGCTCGCACTCGATCACACCCTTCGATCCGAGGCTGACCGCGACCACGCCGTCCAGCTCCTGCTCCGCCGACGGCATGAAGATGCCGACGACGTTGCGCAGCGCCGCTTCCACTTCCGGTCTGCGGACGAGCTGCGGGATGTGCGGCGATCCGATCTCTTCTTCCCCTTCGGCCACGAGCACGAGGTTGACCGGCATTTTCTTTCCCGCGCCTCGGATTGCGTGCAGCGCCGCGAGGAACGCGGACTCCGGACCCTTCTGGTTCACCGCCCCGCGTCCGACGATCACCTTGCCGACGCCCGGCTTGTCGACGAGGCGCGCTTCGAGCGGCGGCGAGGTCCACTCCGCCGGATCGAACTGCTTGACGTCGTACATGAAGTAAAGGCCGACCGTCTTCGCGGCGCCGGCGTCGAGGGTCGCGAAGACGCCCGGCTTGCCGTCGGTGTCGATCACGTCGGCTTTCTGGAATCCGGCATCCTTCGCGAGCTGCGCCATCAGCTTCGCGCCGTCGGGATAGCCGCGATTCTCGGCGGCGATCGACGGCTTGGCGATCCAGTCCTGCAGCCTCTTCACCGCCTCGTCGTGGCGCTTCGTCACCTCGCGCCTGACGTCGCTCAAATCGGAATCGGCCGCCCGGACGGCGATGGAAGCGAGGCATGCGGCGCACACGACGGCAGCCGCGGCAACCCTCTTCTCGAGCATGGAGAGCATCATGATTCCTTCCCCCCGACGATCACGTCGGCGACGATCCTGATTCCGAAGATCAGCTCACGAACAGCGCCGCCATGAGCTTTCGCGCTTCCGCATCCGGCAGCCGGCCCGTCCCCGCGGCGGCATTGTCGCGCATGTGCTCGGCTTTGTCCGTCGCCGGGATGGCGCAGGTCACGGCCGGGTGCGACACGGCGAACTTCAGGAAGAATTGTCCCCAGCTCTTCGCGTCGAACGTCGCAGCCCAGTCCGGCAGCGCCCGGCCCTTCACCTGTTGAAAGAGCTGGCCCTGCGCAAAAGGCCGGTTGACGAGGATCGCGACCCCTCGATCGTGCGCCAGCGGCAGGAGGACCTCCTCGGCCTTTCTCTCGACGATCGAGTAGTTGAGCTGCACGAAATCGAGCTCTTCCTTGCGGAGCGTCTTCTCCAGCTCGCCATAGGCCGATTCGTTCCAGTGACTCACGCCGACGTACCGGAGGCGCCCTTCCCCTTTCAGCCGCCGCAGCGTGGCGAGCTGCGTGTCGAGGTCGACGAGGTTGTGGACCTGCATCAGGTCGATCCGCTTCGTGCGCAGTCGCCGGAACGACGCTTCGATCTGATCGGCGCCGGCTTTTTGTCCGTTCGTCCAGACTTTCGAGGCGAGGAAGAAGCGATCCCGCCGCCCGTCCGCAGCCACGAGATCGCCGACGACGCCCTCCGCGCGGCCGTACATCGGGGACGAGTCGATCACCTTGCCGCCCGCGGCGGCCATCGCCGCGAGCACGTCGGCGAGGGCGGCCCGCTCCTTCGGCGAGACGCCGACGTCAAAGACCTTCGACGTGCCGAGCCCGACGATCGGGAGGGCCTCGCCGGTTTTCGGGATGAGGCGCGTGATCACGGCGGGCGGCTCCTCCGCGCGGAACAGAGGCGCCCCGAGCGCCGCGCCCGCGCCGGCGACGGCCAGAGTCGAGAGAACCTCACGCCGGTTCATCGCCCGGTATTGTCGCCGACGACGGGCCCGGGAGCGATAGGCTCGAGGCTACTCGACCTCGATGCTCGTCCCGCGTCGGGGGCCCTTCGACAGCGTCTCGATTCTGGCGTCGATCAGGGCCCGCAGGCCGCGAAGCACCTCGACGCGCGCCGTGCGGAAGTGAGTACGGGCGCCGTCGGAGCCCATGCCGCGGAGCACCCGACCGATCTCTGGGCCGAATCCCATGCAGAGGCAGTCGCTGTCGCTCGCCTTCGTGGCCGCTTTTCGTCTCACGCTCATGACTGAGCCTCCTTCAATTCCACGATCAGGGTCCCTCCCTCCAAGTGTGCCCGCGCCGGCATCAGGGCCGCGAGGGAGGTCGGCAGCCCCACGTGCCGGCGGACCGACCCGAGCTGGACGACCAGCTCGTCTCCTTTCTTGAACAGGCCGACTTCGCTCTTCTCGGCGAACGGGAGGCGGAGGTGCACTTCGCGCTTGCCGTTCCTGTTGACGAACACGAAGGGACGCTCGATCTCGGTCACTGCGGCAGGATCCTCGCCGTCGGCGTAAAGCGCGGTCGCCAGCGTCTGAAGCCGCTCGCGCCCCAGCACCTCGTCGCGGAAGAGCGGCACGCGTCGCACCGCGACGGGGGCGAAGTACTCCTCGATCTCCTCGAGAGCCCGCTCCTGCGAGCGCCGCCACTCCGTGAAGTACGAATCCCGGACCTCCTGCGGCAGCACGCGGTTGACGATGACCTGGTCGACGACGAGGCCGTGGACGGAGAAGTACGTGAAGGCTCGCTGCGTCTCGCGGATCACCATCTTCTCCGGGTTCGTCACGAGCCTCACGCTCGTCACCCGGGGGTTGGCGAGAAGCTCGTCGATCCCTTCGAGCTTCGCGAAGAGCTGCTGCACGTTGGCGAAGTAACGGTCGGGGGGAAGCTCGAAGGGCGCGACCCGGTTGGCGACCGGACGGACGGCCTTCAAGACCGTCCGCTGGAAGGGGAAGATGTGCTTCATGTACCACTCGAGCGTGGTCGGCATGCTGACGAACCGCATCGACTCCGCCGTCGGGGCGCAGTCGAGGACGATGACGTCGTAGTTCCGGTCGCGGCGATAGGCGTTGACGTACATCATCGCGGAGAGCTCTTCCATCCCGGGCAGGATGGCGAGCTCGGAGGCTTCCACGTCGCCGAGGCCCGTCGTCCTGAGGAGGCCCGTGACGTAGGCGGATATTTCTCCCCAGTGCCGTCGGATCTCCCTCTGGATGTTGACCTCTTGGATGGCGAGCCGGTCCGCCATCTTGAGGGGCTCGGCGGTCCGATCGTGGAACAGCGCGCCGTCGAGATCGAACGCGTCGGCGAGGCTGTGCGCCGGGTCGATGCTCATGACGAGGGTGCGCTTGCCGAGCTCGGCGAGCTGGAGGCCCGTCGCGGCCGCGAGGCTGGTCTTGCCTACGCCGCCCTTTCCGCTGAAGAGAAGGATTCTCACATCTCTCCATTGTAGCTTCGGGAATGTTGCACGCGCTGCTCATGCTCGGACCGTCTTGGTTGGGAGTATCCTCAACGCATCCGGACGTTCGAAGCCGATCTACGGATCGGGAGAGGAGGGTTGATGAAGAGACTCGTGTCGATTGCATTGCTCGTGGTTGCCGTCTTCGGAGTGGCTGCGCTGAGCTGGACTCCCACGGTCCAGGCGTCGGTATGCAGCTGCAGGGGCCTAGTTTGTTGTTTCAATTGCGACGGAACGTTCGCGTATTGCGCCCGCTCCCACGCGAACTGTCCCGAGTGCGCCGCCCCCTGATCCGAAAAAAAGGGGACACTCCCCTTTTCTGAAAAGGGGAGTGTCCCCTTTTTCATCAGCTACCTGCAGATCGCTCGGCGATCCGCCGTTCGACTTCCGCGACGATCGCCTTGAAGTCCGGGTCGTCGCGCAGTGACGCCAAGTCCGGATCGCGGGTGATGTAGGCGTCGGTCCACCCGAGGCTCAGCGCCCGATGGAGGTAGGTCAGGGCCTCCGCGCGATGACCCGTGGAAGCGAGAAAGCAGGCCAGATTGTAGGTCCCGATCGGCGTCTCGGGCAGAGCGGTGGCCTCCCGAAACACCTTGTTGGCCTCGTCCTTTCGGCCGGCGACGTAGAGGGCGCTCGCGTAGCCGGAGCAGGGCTGCTGCGCGCGGCTCATCTCGCAGGCCCTGGCGGCGGCTTGAAGCGCTTCGTCGGTGCGTCCGAGGTCCGTGAGCACGAGGCCCAGAGTGTGAACGTATTTCCAATCGCGGGGCGCGAGGGCCGTCGCCTGCTGCGCGCGCTCGAGCGCCTCCTCGTTTCGATTCATGATGCGTAGCGCGCGGGCCAGTGCATCGAAGATGGTCGCATCGCTGGGAGAGAGCGAGCGCGCCTCTTCGAGATCGTGCACCGCGCCGGCCCCGTCTCCCAGGTTCGTGCGCGCCGCGCCGCGCCGCCGCAGCACCAAGGCCCGCACGGCCGGGGTCAGGTCGCTTCGATCGAGGAGTCTCGTCAGCCGCTCGGCGGCTCCGGCGGGGCGCTCTTCGAATGCGACCTCGAGCTGGGCGCGCGTGATCTCCAGATACGGGTTGTTCGGATCCGCGCGTTGGAGGTCGGCGAGCGCGCCGCTGTACTGCCGGCGCAGCTCGGCTCGTGGCCCGCCGCCGGACGACAGGGCGCCCGCGAGGGCGACGGTTCGCAAGGCGAGAGCGTCGATTTCCCCCGGAAACGCTTCGACGAGACGTCCGGCGGCGCCCACCGACGCGGCGTCATCCCCGCTGCGGAGCGCCCCGAGCACCGCGCTGGTCAGAACGGATTTCGCCATCGCCGGACCACCGGTCATCTCCCAGACCGACGCGTAGAGCTTGAGTGGCTCGACCCCAATCTCTCGGGCAACGTCACGCGCGAGAGACGCCGCGAGCGTGGGCAGATCGCCCTCTCCGGAAGATCCGTTGCCGCCCCAGAGAATCCTGTTTTCTCCGACGTCGATCAGGCTCAAGGTTGCGAGCACCGTCGCGTCGTTGCGCGTGACCGCGCCAGCCACGACGCGTCCAGCACCGAGCGCTCGCGCCGCGTGGTTCCGTTCGGCCTGCGCATCCGCGCTCCCGCCCTCCATCGCCGGAACCGGGAGAACGCGGATCGACTTCGCCCGGGCCAAGTTCGTCGCGACGCTCTCCGCGAACGCCCGACCGACGTAGGCGGCGCCCTCGGTCTGTCCACGCACCTCGAACGGGAGGACGAGCACCGTCTTTGCGTCGAGCGAGGCGTGCGACGGGAAGAACCACCACGCCAACCCGGCGATGACCGCCACCCCAACCGCGACCATGGTGATTCGTGCCTGGAAGCTCCCGAACTGGACCGGAGCCGCCGAACCGCGGATGTCGTCGTACGAGGGCGACGAGCCGCTCTCGAGATCCCTCGCGAGGGCTCTCAAGTCGACGGCCAGGTCGTCCATTGTTTGATAGCGATCCGACCTGCGCTTCGCGAGCGCCTTCTGCACGATGCGCTCGAGATCGAGCGGGACCTTCTTCTGAATCTCGTGCACCGGTTTCGGCGCGGACTCGAGGATGTCGTGGATCGTGTCTGATGCCGTCGCGCCGGAGAATGGGCGCCGTCCCGTTGTCATCTCGTAGAGGACGACGCCGAGGGAAAAGATGTCGCTGCGAGAATCCAGCTCCTCCCCGCGAGCCTGCTCGGGGGACATGTAGGGCAGCGTCCCGGCGAGCGCTCCACGCCCCGCCGTGGACGGCCCAACCAACGCGCGATCCTCGGGGGGCTGCGTGGGCATCTCCGATAGGCGACTCTCGATCGGTCCTTGGGACAGCACGGCGAGTCCGAAATCGACGACCTTGATTTCGCCATCGGCCGTCACGAGGATGTTCGAGGGCTTGATGTCCCGGTGGAGCAGCCCCTTCCGGTGCGCCCCCGCGAGCGCCTGCGCCACCTGCAGCCCGATCGTCGCTATCCGGTCGGCGTCGAGGGGCGCGCCCCGCATGATCGAGCTCAGCGGCTTGCCTTCGACGTACTCCATCACGATGAAGTCCAGGTCGCCTTCGCGGCCGAACTCGTGAACCTGGACCACGTGCGCATGGCTGACCTGGCTCGCGAGCCGCGCTTCCTCGAGGAACATCGCCCGGCGCCGCTCGTCGCGGGACAAGTCGGCGGGAAGGACCTTGACCGCCACCGTGCGGCTCAGCACGGTGTCCTGGGCCTTCCAGACAACGCCCATCCCGCCCTCGCCGAGCTTCTCGAGCAGCCTGTAATGCGACAGAGTTTGGCTCGACTCCACGGCAGTCCTCGTCGTGAGCCCAGAATATCAGGCCTGCCGACCGGCCCCGTGGTTCGGACCGCTCGATAGAGAAAAAGGGGACACTCCCCTTTTCTAAAAAGGGGAGTGTCCCCTTTTTCTACCGCGCGTCCAGCGAGATCAGCTTGACCTCGACCGGGATGGTGACCTTCTCCGTCCCCCGCGCGACTTCCACCTGGTGGCGCTCCCCCTCCTTCGCGAGCGAGGTTCGCAGCTGGCCGAGCGTGAACTCCGCCGCCGGCTTGCCGTCGAGCGCCGCGATAACGTCGTCCTTCTTGAACCCCGACTGCTCCGCGGGCGACCCTGGACGCACCCCGGTCACCGGATAGGTGTGGAGGTCGGCGCCCGAAGCCAGCACGGTCAGCCCGAACGTCCGCCGCTCGGGGAACGGCTTCGCGGCCTCCGCCGTCGGCTCGAAGATCACACGACTCCGCGCGTAGTCGAGGAAGATGTGGTAGCGCCGGTAGATGGAGTTCCCCACCGTCCCCGAGAAGCTCTGGCTGGCGTAGGCGCCTTCGGTATTGACCGACATGTTGATGGGGATGTCGGTCACCTCCATGCGGCCCAGCGACAGCTTCTCGATCCGCCCGCGAACGTTGTTCTGCGTGAAGAACTGGTGCTCGAGCCCCGGCGACTTGTTGACGTGGGCGTTGGTCTGCGCCAGGCTCGCCAGGTCGTTGGCTGCGACGAAGGGCGACGTCAACGTCATCGTCTCCGCCGCTCCGAAGTCGAGAACGAAGAAAGCCGGGATCGCCGGCTTGGTCGGCACCGCGATGGTCGCATGGGCGAACGGGATGCCGTTGTCGAAGGTCACGGGCACGATGAACCCGCTCCCCGTGTACTTCCACTTCGCCGGGTCGTGTAGGGTCAAGAGCTTCTTGTCGTAGTCGATCTCGATCACGAATCGGCTGATGAAGTCGTACCCCAGAATGCCGCCCAGCGGCATTCCCAGCGCCCTCTCCAAGCCGGTCTGGTCGATCACGGCCACGTGCTGATTGGAGAGCTTGACCCCCGGTAGCGTGAGCGTCGCGCCCGCGGCGAATTCGTAGTCCGCGGAGCCGCCTCCTCCCGTGGTCACCGTCTTGGCGTAGCTCTTGAGACCGAAGTCCGCCATCCGCGTCGCGTTGATGCACTGCTGGTCGGCGCCCGTGTCGAGGATCCACCAGATCGGCGGCCGCCCGTTCACCGATGCCTGGAGGATGATGTGCGCGCTGTCGAAGTCGAAGGGAATCGGCGGCACGACGGCGTCCATTTGGACGTCGGACGGCCCCGCCTTCGGCGGCGCGAAGCTCCTCGTCGACGCCCCCGATGCGAGCTTCACACGCGTACGCTCCCAGGTGTATTCCGGCTTGCCGGTCTCGGCGACCTTGCCCCGGGCCGGCGTCAGCACGCCGCCCAGCTCGCGCCAGTCCGAGAACGTCGTCGTAATCACGCTGTCTTCACCCGGGCGCTCGTACGCCACCGGCAGCCAGGTCGCCGGGTCCACGGACCAGGTGACGTGTTTCCCCCCGGGCGCGGTCACCTCGAGCCGATAGAGCTTGCCGTCCTCACTCTTCGACACGTCCGCGTCCTGGACAAGATTCGGCGGCCCGAACGCCAGCACGCTGCTCTCGAACGTTTCGCTGCGCAGCCGGCTCAGCTCCTCGCCCTCGACCGGCCGCAGAAAGCCGTTCCAATCCCGACGCAGCCGGGAGCGATCCGTGAGCACGACCTCGGACTGGTCGAACTCGCGCGTCGCGACCGCGCGATAGTCACCCGATGTGGTGAGCCACTCTTCGACCTTGCCGGGAACGCCGCCCTCGTTCGCCGTCGAGGTGAGCGCCGCCGTCTGCGACTTCTCGGACTTCCCGGCGTGAATCGCCGCTCGCCACTTGCTCACGATCTCCGGCGCTGTAGCGTCGCGCGGCGGGTTCTGGGCGTGCGTCGAGGTCGCAACGAGGGCGACGAAGGCAAGGGCGACGGTCTCGCGGCTCGCATTCATGTCAATTCCCGCCGAGCTTGTCCGCGTAACGACTTGCGCGGAGAAACGCCGGATAGTCCCGTGCCCTGAGGAGGTCGCGCATCGCTTTCTTCTTGTCTCGAGCGTGGTCGTAGTACGACTCGGCGATGCGGTAGCCCACGTAGTAGCCGAGATCCGCGGGCCGATCCTTGCTGCTGTCTCCTTGAAAGAGCCACCGCGAGACGTCCTCCCCATCCATGGCCGGGAGAAACTCCCGCCAGAGATCGGCTTCGTGAGCGTCCCCGTATACGCGCAAGTAGGCGTTGATGTTTTGGCCCGAGATCATCTCCCCCACGAAGTCCGCGCCCCCCTCGTGGATCGACTGCCCCAGCAGCGATTTCCCGCTCGGCGCTTGTTGATAGTGGACCAGCTCGTGGGCGACGATCCCGGGAAGCTCTTCGATCGGGCTCAGCACGGCCTTGAGCCAGTCGTCCATCTCGGACATGTCCGTCTCCGGCGTCTTGGCATGCATGTCCAATCCGATGAGGAGCCCGCTGTCCGACGTCGTGCCGCCGGAATTCATCGAGCCGATCAGGAGGTAGACGTCGGGGAACACCGCGTCCGGGTAGATCTTCTCGAGCTCGCGAAAGCTCTTGCGGAGCGCCGGCTCCATCTCCGCGACTCTGGGAATGGTCTTTTCGAGAGAGGCGTAGTACTTCGGCCGCGTCTCGATCTCATGAACGAGGTCTTGAGCCGATTTGATGCGCAATCTCACGAAGTCGCGCAGACCCGGGCTGCCCTTGTCGAAGTATTCGCTCTCGAATACCCGCTGCTTCTCCGTCGCGCTCGCCAGCCGGGACGCAAGCGCGTGGGCATGCAGGAAGTTCTCGAGATCCGAAGTGACGAGCTTCGCGGCTCCCGGATCGTGGCCCGGCTTGGGCTGCCGACCCGAGGTCCGCGCCCCGACCGTCGTGGCCACCGCCGTGCCGAGGGCCAGGGCTGCGAAAAGAATGCGTCGCGTGGAGGTCCGGGTCACGACGCGTGCGTGACGACTTCGATGTTGTTCCCGTCCGGGTCGTGGACGAACGCCGCGTAGTACGTCGGGCCGTAGTCGGTGCGCAAGCCCGGCTTGCCGTTGTCCTTTCCGCCCGCCGCGACGGCCGCCTTATGGAACTCGTCGACGGACTTTCGATCGGAGGCCGCCAGCGCCACGTGTGCGCCCTTGCTCACCGGCTCGCGATTGACGATCCAGAATTGCGGCTTCTCCGCCCTTCCGAACCCCGTCCAGTTGTCGAAGGTCGCGACGATGCCGTAGCCCAGCGGCTTGAGCGCATTCTCGTAGAACTCCTTGCTCCTTTTCGCGTTGCCGACGTTCAAGGCGACGTGGTCGAACATGGCGGCTCCTTCTCGGGGATACGTGCACCCGTCAGGAGCGATGGTAGCGCGGAGCTCCGCGCTCGCCAGTCGGGTCCTAGTTGATTCGCCTGCGCTCCCAGGAGCTGCGCATGTCCCGCGTCACCTGCGCGACGAGCGTGTCGACGAGGGCAGCGTAGGCCGAGTCCGGGCTCACCGCGTCGAATCCGACGGCTTTGAAGACTTGGACGCTGACGTTGCCGACCGTCTCGCGCGAGCGCGCGGAGGCGCTCCAGAGCGAGGCACCGGTTGCGGGCTCGATGATCTGAACGTCGAGCGTGCCCTCGATCGCGCCGGAGACGTTGGCCGACGAGAGCGCGTCGGAGATCGACACGCTCGGCCGCACCTTGGAGATTCTGAGGTCGCCGAGCACGATCGTCTGCAACCCGTGCTCGTGGGCCAGCTCGCGAAGGCGGGCCGTATCGGGCTTCGTGCGCTCGGAGCTCAGCGTCACCATGCGGACCAACCCCTGATCGCTCCGCGCGGACTCCACGAAGCGCGCGGTGACCATCGACGCCAGCTCCTTCTCGTCGGGCGAGCTGAACTCGAGGACGCCGATCAGCTCGTGCTTCGTCAGGTCGATCCTCGGCGGGTAGGTGACGGTCTCATACCGCGCTCCCGCGCAGCTCGCCGTAAGAAGCAGCACACCCAGAACCACGAGACGGGCTACCCGGCGCTTCATTATTAATGTCCTCCGCTGCCGGCGAAGCTAGGTTCGCTTGTGTGGTGCGGCAAGCGCCACGGAATTACAAAATGGGAATCGGGGCCCGGAAGAAGGCGTGAACGTATGCCGGTCCCCGCGTGGGAGCCGGCCCGCGAGCCAGCGGTATCCTTACGCGCGATGGCGGGGATGAAGTCGCGAGAAGAGCACTCGCCTGAGCCGACGCCGCGTCCGTCTCGAGCCGTCGAGACGCTCCAGGCGATCGCGATATCTCTCGGACTGACCCTGCTCTTTTTTGGACCGATCTTCGCCCGCTGGACCAACTGGGGCATCGAGGACTGGGATCAGCACGCCTTCTACCACGAGGCGGCGCGGGTCTCACTCCTCAAGTACCACCAGATCCCGCAATGGAACCCGTACTACTGCGGCGGGACGGATCTTCTCGCGAACCCGCAGTCGCGCGCGCTCGGTCCGACCTTCCC
>JACXTT010005403.1_pt1 | contig 18555 bp, 16 predicted proteins | sample 9270951 | NCBI WGS metagenome assembly JACXTT01 (sample SAMN15532306, study PRJNA645909) | rock metagenome | isolation source: weathered quartz diorite | place: Puerto Rico | collected 2017-06-21 | reverse complement strand
ACCATCGCGTCGTCTTCCACTAACAGAATACTCTCCGTGCCGCCGACGGTTGGCCGTTCAAGTGCCGGCCTGTGAATGGCTTGCGCCGGTTCATCCACCCTTGGCAGAAAGACCTTGAAGCTGGTGCCGCGGCGGAGTTCGCTCTCGACCCAAATGTAGCCGTCGCTTTGCTGCACGATGCCATACACGGTCGAAAGGCCCAGGCCGGTCCCTTTCCCTGTCTCCTTTGTGGTGAAAAACGGTTCGAAAATGCGTGCCTGGGTCTCGGTATCCATCCCAGTACCGGTGTCGCTGATCGCGAGCATCACGTATGGGCCGGAGCGAACCTCGACGTGCTCCTCAGCGATACCACGGTCGAGTTCAACGTTGGCTGTTTCTATGGTGAGAACTCCACCCTCGGGCATGGCATCGCGCGCGTTAATCACCAGATTCAGGATGACCTGCTCGATCTGGGCGGCATCCGCTTTTACCGAACCCAGAGCGGCTCCCGGACGGGTGATGATTTCGATATCCTCGGTGATGAGCCGGCGCACAACCTTATCCATTTCCCCGATTACCGAATTGAGGTTGAGGACCCGCGGTTCCAGCATTTGCCGGCGCCCAAAGGCAAGTAACTGGCGGGTCAGAACGGTGGCCCGATCAGCCGCCGAGCGGATACGCTCGGCGCTGCGACGCACTTCGTTTTGCCACGCCTGATCAGGCCGGCCCTGATCTTGACGATATCGATTTTGTCCTATACCTACATCCGGAGGGCCGCAGTACTGCACCAAAGAATGGGCATAGCCCAAGATCACGGTCAACAAATTGTTGAAATCGTGAGCGATGCCGCCTGCGAGACGACCGACGGCCTGCATTTTCTGAGCTTGGCGAAGTTGGGTCTCCAGATGCTTGCGCTCACTTACATCGAGGATCACGCCCTGCAACAGGACGTTCCCGTTGCTGTCGTGAACCACGGCCGCTGTATCGTTGACCCAGATGATTGTCCCGTCACGCCTGAACATTCGGTACTCGACACGGAAAGGCTTGCCGGAAAACGTAGCAGCCTCACATTCTTCCACCAGACGACGGTCTTCGGGATGAACCCGGCTGAGCCACAGTCCGGGGTCACTCAGCCATTCGGAGGGTGAAAATCCGAGAATAGCCTCGATCTGGGGACTCACATACAGCCATTCTCCCTGCAGTCCCAGCTGAGCAATATAAGTGATCGTGGCCAGTTGTTCTACCAGCGTGCGATAGCGCGTCTGGGCTTCGACGCGGGCTCTCTCGGCCCGGGCCTGGGCACTAATGTCGCGACAATTGACCACAATGCCTTGCACGCTGGAATCGTGCAGCAGGTTCGTTCCCACCACCCAAAGTTCAGCCCACGATCCGTCCGAATGTCGAAAACGATAGCCCTCTTCCCGCCTGAAGCCTGGTTCGCGGAGCAGGCGAGTGAAAAATGCGCGGAAGCGGTCTAGGTCGTCGGGATGGACATAGGCAAAGACGCTCTGCGTGGGGAGCAGCTCTGCGGTATAACCCAAAACCCGTTCCGCGGAGGGGCTTACGTAGCGCATCACACCGCCGGCGTCCACCGTCATGATCAGATCAGAAGAACTTTGCACCAGAGACTTGAATCTTTTCTCGGCACGATTGTGTTCGGTAATGTCGCGGGAGATGCCTAGCAGGCCGATGATGCCTTGCTGGGCGTCGCGATAGGGACCTATCGTTGCCAGATAAACGCGCTCCCGCCGGCCCGTGAGCTCCGATTCCAGGTAGGTTCGACTCTGTCCGCTTTCGATCACTTCCCGGTCGCGGGCCATGATTTGCTGCGCCACGTTGGGAGGGAACAGCTCAGCATCGTTTTTCCCGATGATGTCTTGAATCCGCCGGTTAAGAATCCGCGCGCCAGCGCTGTTGATCATCAGATAGCGGCTGTTCAGGTCTTTGACAAAGACGGCATCGGTTGTGCCCTCGGTGACTGCCCGAAGCAGAACAAGGCTTTCACGATGTTCTTCGGCGGCGCAAGCCAGGCGGTATTGATTCACGACTAACCGCGAAGCGTAGCATGCAGTCGACACGAAGAGCATCTTGAGGCCGATCGGCCTCCAGTCAGGCGGCAGTCGGCCGGTTTCCTCGGCCACCACCAACGGAACCGAGGCCAGTCCCAAATTAGTAGTAACCAACCTAGGCAGGGTGTGGGTCGCGCTAGGGATATTCCGATCCTTAGGCTGCCGGTAAGAGCCAGCCAGAGCGCTCGCGGCGAGCAAAGGAACAGTCCAGCACAAGTTGTACCAGCTTAGATTCCAGGCGCCCGGCGTCGTGCTTTGGTAGATGCGGCCATAATCCGCAATCGACGACGAAAGGGCAAGCACCGCAACATAGCAGGCCATTCCCCAATAGAGCGTTCGGAGTCGCTCGGTGCGGACCACGGTAAGGCGAACGATGACTATCAGCACCAACAACGAAGTTTGAGCACCATACGCGATGGCAGCAGCCACCAGAGCGCCCCTAAAATCGAGCTTAGTCGCCGGGATGTAATAGAGGTTGATATAAAGAAAGGAGATAGCGATCGAGACCTGAAGGAAGTCTAGAAGGGCGGGCCAGCCTAGCCGTTCGGGCTCATCTCCCTCGTCCAACAAGAGCGCCATCGCAAAGAACGCGCCAGGAATGAGCTGAACAAAATGTAGCAGAGAGAGATTCGGGATGGGTACACCAATCCAGTCGCCGTAGTACATCCAGCCGGCGGGCACCCCGCTGCTGATCAAGAATCCGATACTGACAAGCAACCAGAAACGGCGACTGATGCCAACAGATTGTCGGTAATTGGCAAGACCATAGCCTGCAGCCAACCAGCTGGCCGCGATCTGAAGGGTATGGCCGAGGGCGGAACCAGCCGGGCTGTCGCCCAGCCATGCGATGCCAACCACTTGCACAGCAAGAATGATTACAGCTGCAGGCTGCAAACTCCCGGGCTTGGATAGAGGGTCGGCCATGCAAGGCTACGAGTTTGCGGCACAGTCTATCCATTTCCGCGCGAGGAGCCAAGTGCCTCAACGGTAATGGCTGCGGAGGAGCGGGAGTCTGGAGCCCAGTCTCGATACCGTAAGTCATAGTGAGCCGGCCTTAGAGCGAGCGCCGATCATAAGTTGATGATCATGCAGCGATTCCATGGCCATTCGAAGTTTGGTGTGATCTTCGTCTTCCAGGGCCACAAAGCGAAAGGCTTGCACGTGCGCAGAGGTTGGTTGCCGTGTGGGCTCGAGCATCTCGGCCATGCCACGAACTGGTCCCTTACTGGTTTGGAATGCCACCTGCACAAAATCTCCCTGCTCAAGCGGCTTGGCAAGAATGAACAATCCACCAGTCGCAGAAAGTACTTGCAGTTTGGCCCGAACGGTCCCGCTTACTTCCGACCGAATCGCAACCAGAACTGATCCACAAAGCTTGACTCGAGTCGCTCGCGTGTCCGGATTGGGTTGTGGGAAATATGTCATGGGTCGCGACTATCTCACCCGACGACCACTGGACGCGAGATTACCCAGGGCCGTGGCCAGGTGGAGAACCAGTCTTTACGGCATTGGTCTGTACAGATTCGGCAGGACTTGCACGCTCGCTCTCAGCGATGCAAATGTTGCGAGTAATCCTCGATGGGTTACAAGTGTTACCAGTAACCTCGAGTTTCAGGAGGATATTATCTTGCGCGCCGTCAGAATCATGGCAAACGTCTAGTTAGCGCCAAAACGATTGCACGTCGGATTCTCATCGCATATTTGCCGATTTCCACTCCACACGTCCGTACCGAATTGACATGGACGGGATGCCGTCGTCCCGGTTCATCCGGGCGCGCCATGACGGGCGCAGTTGTCTGGAGTGCCATGTTGCCGACCGTAGTAGTTTCGACGGCCTCGCTGGCCAATTCCGCCAGCTCCTTCACTTTGTTGAGATCGTTTAGAGAAAAAGCATCCGGATTTGCGGAGAAGATCGCAATGACCCCAACCACCGTCTCCCGAACGCACACAGGTACGACGATGATCGAACGCACCCCGAGTTGCCGGCAAGCTTCAACGTCGACCCGCGAGTCGGATTCGGTGTCAGTGCACCACTGCGACATTTGCCGACGGATGGCGGCCGCGGTGAGGCCCGACTCGGTGTTGATCCTAACCCCGAGATCTGGGAACGGGATCCCCGCCGCGGCGTAGCAGATCATGCCGTCTTCTCGCCCGAGGCCGATGGCGACGCTAGTCGCGCCCGTTGCCTGCAGCGCCCTTGCGGCGACATCATTGAGAATACGATCAAGTTTGGGTTCGTCTCGCATCGTTTTGTCGACGGCTGCAGAGGATGGCAGTACGGCTCGGTGGTTCGAAACGTCAACCTGTGCTCGTGATCGCGGTACCTTCTGTTGTTGGTCTAGGACCAGATGCGAGTCGGCCATTCTTATCGAGAGCTTATCGGCACAGGACTCCTGTTGCTGAGCCTCTCGTGACGGGTCCCCGGCTACCAATGGAGTGAGAAATTCCAGTCCGAAGCAATAACCCATCCTACTCCGTACGATGCCGGTGACTCGGGTACGATGAGGGATTTCGAACTCTACCTCCATCAAATCGCCAGGTTCCAGCTGACTTCCCACATAGAGTGCCATTCCACCCTCGCTGATCTCGCTCCCGCGCCCTGGTAGTACGGGTTGGGAGATTCCGTTGCTGGGGAGAATGCGGACTGGTAGGTCGACCGAAAGTCGCTGCCAGCGGCGAGTATTTAGTGGAGTGATTGCCATTGCTGGAAGGGCTGCCAGTAGATGTTAGTTCTCACCCGGGCAGCACTCAAATTACGAAGGTCCCGAATTCTCGGGTTGTGTAAGTGATTGAAAAACAGGGTATAAACACGTAATGCAGACGATTATTACGATATCGCTACCGTGCCGAACAAAACATCATGGCAGAGCTTGGCGGGTAAGCCCAACGCCCTCGCGTGGCATTAGGGCAAGTCCTTCCGTGACCTCCTCCTCTTCGCCACCTCATAACATACTTGCATGGAAATGACTTGCTTTCCCCAACCGCTTGCCCATCGACGTGCTCCCCGATTCCGACTTGCGGACGTTGCTCCTGCTGTCCTTCAACTCCACGACGGTCGCCGCACGTCAAGCGAAGTGCAGGTCATTTCTCACAACGGTGGCCTACTGTCCTTGCCTACCCCTCTGCATCAGGGTTCCATTGTTAAGCTGATGTTCGAGACACACAGAGGTTCCGTGGTTGGTACAGCAGAGATGCTTGTCCCCTTGAGCTCCACCCACCAGCCGTTCCGGTTTGTTGCGTTGCCAGAGAGCGATCGGAGCAGATTGCAAGCCGCGTTTCAATCAGCACTCTATCGGAACACCGACGAAGAAGAGTGGATCGAGGAATTCAGAGCCGCGGTGATGAACTGGAGTCCTCACCCATGGAAGACTCGCTTTAGGTCGATTCCTGCAGTGGTTGCCCTGACAGCACTGTGTTTGGGTAGCGCCATTTACTTCCTCGGCATTCATCTAAAATAGCGCCGCCACCTAACGTCGGTTGACCTCTTGAACAATTGAGCATGTCTGGCCATTTCCTCTCATTCAATATCCAATCCATGATCCGATGAAATGCCTTTGGACCTTAAGTACCGCATCACCGCTGCTGCTCAATCTGCCTGGCCAACCTCTTTCCCTCCTCTGGCAACACATGCACCGGTCAATTCCGAAAACCTTGCGTTATCTTCACAAAGACCTTTGCCCCGGGGAGTGGTTCTGTGGGAAGATGCCCTAGATGTTATTCAGGAAGGTACTACAGGCAAGGTCCAGCTTCTTCGTGCTTCAAGCGTTGGACCTATTCACAACTCTCATCGCATTTTACTTCGGAGCGTTTGAAGTAAATCCGCTGGTGAGCCGACTCATTACACTATTTGGCCCCACGGGCGGGGTACTGGCCAGTAAGGTAGTCGCCGTACTGATCGCTTTACGCTTGCGGAAACTGATGTGGGTGGCAAACCTTTTTTACATCGGCATCGTTTGCTGGAACACGTTTGTCTTGCTCATTCTCGCCTACCGCATCCCGCAGCTTGCCCACTGGTGGATGTGACGCCGTCGCACCCAATTGGCTCTGGTAAACGGCCCGCCAGCGCGGCGTTCCCCCAGAGAAAAGAGAATTTCTCGACCAGATTCGCCATTGCGACCGCAGTGGACGGCGATTCGCTTGCCGGGACTTTTTATGACTACGTTTGACCAGTTTAGGCTGACAAGGCTGCGATGATTGGGTCTTCCTCAAATTCGGTCGCCTCGAATCTCGTGCCGCTTCGTCAGCAGATGACCGTGGTGACGGAATTGCGGTGGCGGCTCTTCCTCAACTCTCTACGCACTTTTCACGGACGCTTGGACCTGATATCACGCATTTTCCTTGGCATTGTTTTTGTGGCCGGAGGGGTTGGCGGCGCCGTGGGCTTGGCCGCAGCGGCTTGGTTTCTGATGTTGGAGGGAAAGGCGGAACGGCTCGGATCTCTATTGTTGCCGGTCTTTCTGTTCTGGCAACTTTTTCCCTTAACGGCAATGGCATTCACCCAGAATCTTGAGCCAGCAAGCCTGCTTCGCTTTCCGCTAACCTACCGAAACTACTTTCTCATCCGTATGGTATATGGCTTATTGGATCCGGCCACGATGGTATCTAGCCTCTGGCTACTCGGAATCGTCGTGGGCATTGGAGCCGCCAGGCCCCCCCTGCTTCCCTGGGCTGCGATTGTGCTTTTCACCTTCGCTGTCGTCAACCTTCTTCTTGCCCGAATGGTTTCGGCCTGGGTGGAGCGCTGGTTGGCGCAACGCTGGACCCGCGAAATTATGGCCGTCCTGTTTTTTCTTTCGATTGTTAGCCTGCAACTGGTCGGCCCTCTGATCGCATTCTACGGACACAAATCCAAACCGGAAGCGCAAGTTCTGTGGCAGGGACTTTCCAACGTGCAGAAGCCGTTGCCCCCTTCCTTGGCTGCAGCCGCGATTGTCGAGACGGCCCAGGGACGGTACTCGACCGGCGCATTTTCTCTTCTACTGTTGGCGCTCTATGGAATTGCATTTCTGCGGCTGTTGAATTTTCGTCTGCGCGCGGAATATCATGGCGAAAATCTCAGCCAATCGGCTGGGCGCAAAGATTCGCTGGGAAAACGCCTGGCCATCCAATACGCCTGGAACTTGCCTGGATTGCCTCGGCCCGTCGCTGCCGTCTTCGAAAAGGAGCTGCGATATCTCAGCCGCAGCGGGCCGATGATGTTTACCCTGGTCGTGCCTTTGCTCATGTTATTTGTCTTCAGAAGTTCCGGGCACAATCAGGGCCTGTTTGCCCACGCTCCCGTGCTAACATTTCCACTCGGAGCGGCGTATTCTCTACTCTTGCTGACTAATCTTTCCTACAACAATTTAGGCCCTGATGGCCAGGGAGTGCAGTTCTTTTTCGCCGCCCCGGTGCCCTTCCGTCAAATTGTGGCTGGCAAGAACCTAGCCCACGCCGCAATTTTCGCACTGGAGGTTGCGCTTGTGTGGGCGGGCACAACCCTCCTCTATCGTGCGCCTTCCCTGAGGGTCACGCTAGCCACTTTCGCTTGTATCTTATTTGCGGTTCCCATTGATTTTGCGGCCGGCAACATGTTCTCGATCTATTCTCCCACCAAGGTCGAGGTATATGGTTTCGGGCGGCAACGGGCATCACTCACAACCGTTCTGGCAAGTATTGGCATTCGCGGGGTACTATTCGGAGGAGCCGGGTTGATGCTATTGCTTTCCCGGCTGTACGGAAATATTTGGATTGTGCTGCCGCCAACACTATCCTGCCTGGCTTATATTCTCGCATTGAAGTGCATCAATGGAGTTGCCGTGCACCAAAGGGAACACATAATTTCTCAGCTCGGAGGATAGGTAAAGCGAGGAAACTGTTGCATATTGCAGCTGGCGGACGATTCTCTTCAATTGATTAGACGATCTTCCGAGCCGACGCCAGCGGTATCCAGTGTCGAACATGCACATGCTGATGTTCGGGCCGGTCGGTCTCGATTACCCACTCCCCATCCTGGCAATAGCCAATCAATTCCACGAACGAGCCATCTGCTTGCATGCAGCTCAGCCGGCACTCAACACCTTCCTCTGGAAGGCTATCTCCCACAGAGGTCCAGGGCATTAGAACCTCCTCAACACGCACAAGAAGTTTACAAGCGTTCTGGTTGGAGACACAAGCGTTTTCAGCAGGTAAGGAATACAGTTCATCTCCCTGGAATCAACTGCCCTTTCTTCGCACGAAACGGGTTGCAACAGGTTTCTAGAAGAATATCGAGAGCCTCTTCGCTGACGCTTCGGCCGTTTTGGTTTCAGATCGAGCAACGGAGGCTTTCAGAGCGCGTTTGCGTTCCCAAAAACTCGCTTCAGAAACCGACACATCTCCTGAAAGTATCAACATCGGCAAAGCCACCGTGGATCATATGCATCGTTTAATTTAGACTGTGGACTTGGAAGGCAGCAGCAAGGTCGATATTCACTGGCCCTATCGGATCCTTGGTCCTCTTCTCGATCTGAAGGGAATGAATGTGCTCTGCTGGAGCATGTTTGTAGCATTTTTGGTCGCGCCACTTTTTGTCAATCTTTGGGTTCAGTTCAAAAGCGGATCGGGATCGATACGCAAATTCGATTCCGATTTTGTCTATTTCTATGGTATGGGCAACCTAATGAACGAGTACCCATCCGTGAACCCATACGATTACCAACTGCAGCAAAAGATCTTCAATCAGATCTACCCCGCACACCGGGCCATTTATGGACCGAGCCCCTACCCGCCATATGTGGCTCTATTCTTCCGTCCGTTCGCCAGGGTATCTTTTGAGTCGGCTTACCTCCTCTGGATGGGAGTCTCACTCGCTCTCTACATCGCGGGTGTGGCGGCTGCTGTCAAAGCGGCTTTGCCGAAAAAGCGACTTGTACTTTCTTTGATCCTCTGTTTCGCGCTGGCGTTCTATCCGTTCGTTTTTGGTACTCTCCTGAATGGACAGCTCGCCTCTGTGGCAGTCTTCTCTGTCGGTCTTGCCGTTCTTCAGGAGAGACACGCTAAACCCTTTGGTAGTGGGCTGACGCTCTCCATTCTCGCATACAAGCCAACTCTCTTACTTCTTCTTCTTCCCATGCTGCTCCTCACGCGAAGGTTTAAGACACTATTCGGATTCATTTTCGGCACGGCGATTCTGATTCTGGTGGCGACGGCTTTCTCAGGCATCCAAATCTGGCCGGCTTACGCGCACCTGTTAGGGCACTTTGGACATTCCACGGGACTCCGCGAGCAATCGCCCCTTCAACTGTGGAAATATGTCGACATTGTCTCGTTGTCATACGCGATTCCCGGCGGCCGATCCACAACGGGAGAGGTGATCTTAGTCTGCTTAACAAGTGCGATTGTGCTAGGGCTTGTGGTGTTGTTGTGGGAGTCAGTGAAAGGCGGCAGGTCTGCGCAATATTTGGCCTGGGCGGCCACCCTGACATGGACTTTGATTGTGAATGTCTATGTCCCGATCTACGACTCAGTTCTGCTTACAGTCGCGTTCGTTCTAACTGTTGGTGCATTAAGAGATCTTGACTGGAGTGTTGCCACTGGCTGGATCACAGGACTATCCCTTTTGATATTTGCGGTCTCTTGGAAAACGGAGGCTTTTGCGGAGGGCCATGGGATTCAGCTTCTCAGTATCTTCATCGCCGCTCTTGGATTCGGGCAACTCGTTATTTTGTATCGGGTGATTCGAGGCCGTTCGGTGCCGGATATGATCGGCCGGCAGCATGATTCCGTCGGTCAACCGTGACATTTCTCTGACGACAAGGATCTCGCGTCAGCATGCCTGGGTCGTTTCCGCTGAGCTACCTCAGGTCCTTTCTCATCCGCCTGGCTTATGGCTCGCTAGATCCGGCCACGGCAGTGTCCAGCCTCTGCTTGCTCGGAATCGCCACTGGCGTTGGAGTCCACAGAGCGCGTCTGCTTCCCTGGACTGCAATCGTACTTTTCACCCGTCGCAGTCGTGAAGTTTTTTCTGGCCCGAATGGCTATCGCGTGGCTGGAGCGCTGGCTGGCGCCGCAGCGGACCTGCGAAATGATGGGCGTCGTCCTGTTTTTCCTTCTTCAGCCTCGTAAAAGGACACTGGTGAGGAATTCGCAGTTCTGATCTGGGTGAGGCAAAGCGGCGAAAATTCGACGATTGCGACCACGCAGGGTGGCAGAGTTCTTCTGCTTCCCCCTGTTCTGCTTGCCATGACGAATTTTGCTGGGACACTTGGGCTCGCGCTCGCGTTTCCGGAATTCGCCTGTATTTTGCTGTGGGCAGTAAAGCGAAGGCCTTCCCGGGTCCCCGTTGGTTAAATCCTTGCAATGGATCGGTCGTTACTCCTACCCGATGTACCTTGGGCCGGTTGCTACCGTACTCTTCATAATTACCAAGGTTGGAGAAGCCGCAATCGGATTTGGAACATGCCTGTTTGTCTCAATCGGACTCGAACTGACTGACGAGGCTCATGGAAAATACCTATGTTATGGATGAAAGGTTGGTGGTTTCCGAGCAAGTCAGTTGCCAATTTCACTCACCGCAAGGCGTCAATTGGCAACTGATGCCGCATCGCTGCAGGAGGAGGCTGCCAACTTGGTTTAGAACCGACGAACGACTCTAAGAAGTCGGGCCACCTTCGAGCTGCTTGTTTTCATTACCGCAGAACATAGCTGCCATCATCGTTGGGAAGAATCCCTCCGAGTAACTCGTGCCCTGAATCCTCCCGGTTCGGTGAAAGCCGCCTCAGCTAAATGGAAGTACTCGCAGGGCCGGAATGAATCAGATTTTCTCCAGAGTCTTGCGGGGCGAGAGCAGTGTCGGCCGAATCAGAAGCAGTGGATTGTCTTGCCTCATATCGCTCGATCACCAACTGGTCGCCTACTTCGGTTCTGCTCCTAAAGATGGCATGCGCGGGCAATTCAAGCACACTCTCAGCACGAAAGATCGGCCTGGTCACTCGGAAGGGGCGGACCAGCTCTCTTACGCCGACCACCTTGAAATCCTTGTCGATCAAGACCAGGTCAAAAGTGAACAGCATTCCGACGGTGTGAATCGCGTTGGCCGGAACGATCCAAACTCCGCTGTCTGGCTGCAGAGACCGCTTGCCCAGCAGCCCAACCAGCCGGCTTAGAATGGAGTCGGCAACGTTGACCCGAAAGGCAAGAAAGGTCTCCTTGGTCTTGTTGTAGACAAAAACCTGACGCACGCTTCGCGGCATAAAATGCGGCTCCTTACCGGACGTGTTTTGGCAACAGGCCCGCTCCTACCGAGGAGCCTTCTTTTTCATTCTGTAAATCAGGGCGATCAGAAGTACGACTGCGATGATCCCTGAAACTATTCTTACGACCGTTACGCTATCCATTTTGTACTTCCTCCAGTTTTTTGAACTCTACTCAGATTTTTGAACTCTGCCGTTTCTTGAACTCCACCGCTTTTTGAACTCCACAGCCTAATCTTCAGTCAGCAAGGTGTTTAAGGTTTTCCAAGATCGTGATGAATGCGGGAACAAGAATAACAATTCCGATACTCGGGAAGATAAAAAATACTAGCGGCGGTATGAGTTTGATGGTGGTCTTGGCGGCTAGCTCCTCGGCCTTTTGCCGGCGCTGAGTCCGCAAGGCGTCGGAGAAAGTTCCCAACGACTTGGAGATCGGGGTTCCGAAACGGTCCGTCTGGACCAGCATGGCGACAAAAGACCGAACATTCTCAGACCCGGCACGGTCGGCAAACGATTGCCAGGCAGCAAGTCTCGGAGCGCCAGCCCGCTGTTCGAAATTGATCTGGAGCAACTCGTCGCTCAGTTCAGGGTGACTCGTGCGAAGTTCCTGGCCCACCCGCACGATACCCTGGTCTAAGCCCAGACCGGCCTCTATGCAGATGGCCAGCAAGTCCAACCCGTCGGGAAGACTGAGCCGGATCCGCTCTCTCCGTTTCTTGATCGCATGGTTGAGCCAAAAATCCGGGATGAAGAAAGCCAGAACAACTGTGAACATCAAAAGGACGATATTGCTGGCGAGAATCGCAACCAGGAACCCCAAGACAACGGGCAGAGCTAATCTTGCTCCAAGAAAAATGTCCAAATGAGCCGACTTGCGAAAGCCCGCCAGCATTAGTCGCCGGGCCAGAACGGGGTCGGGTTCGGTGGAAAACAAGCGGCGGAGGAGGGTGAAGGGTTTGGCCAGCCAATCCGCGTCTACCGCTGGGCGCCATGTCGGGGCGGCCGTCTTCTTCTCGTCATGAGCTTGTCGCGTTACCTCGTCGAGCAGCATGCTCTGGGCCGAGGAGCGCGGCATCATGAACAGAATTATCAGGAAGAAGCCCACAAAGGAGCAAATTCCGAGAAGTATCATCAACGTCATCGTTCCGCCCTGTTTTAGATCTTGATATCGATAATCTTGCGAATGATAAGAATACCCATAGCCATCATGAATAACCCGATGTAGACTGCTTTCAGTCCAATCGGATTGGTGAACAGCAGTTGTTCGAGCTTCCAATTGAACGCGCTAAGCACGCCAAACATGGCGAAAGGAGCGAGACAGAGGATCCAGCCCGTGATGCGTCCTTGGGCGGTATAGATACGGAGTTGTCCGAACAGTCGTGCCCGTTCCCTGGCCAGAGCCGCGGTCTTATCCAGGATCACCGCGAGATTTCCCCCCGTCTCCTTCTGCAGCAGAATCGCGGTGGTGACGAAACGCACGTCATCACGTGGCACCCGGTCGACCAGATGCAGCATGGCATCGCGGAGCGGGAGACCCAAATTCTGTTCCTCATGCACGATGCGGAACTCTCCCGCCAGGGGTTCAGCAATCTCCTTGCCAACCATCTCCAGAACGGCGGGCATAGCGTGACCAGCGCGCAGAGCTCGAGCCATCAAATCGGCTGCCTCAGGCACCTGCGCATCGCATTGCCTGAACCGGCGCTCCCGCGCAATAAACAGAAACACGTAGGGCGACAAACCGACAGCGATTCCGAGGAGTACGCTCAGCACGATGCTTGGAATCGCGAGCGATGCCACCGAGGCAACGCCGACGATCGTCATCAACGAAAGGAGAAGGAGAGGACCCACTTGCCAGGTTTGCCCTGCCTGCCGGATGAGCTTTTGAAGCTCCACGGATCCCGGTGTCTCCCGAAGGAACTCGTCCAGCCAGGGGGTAGTGCTCAGTGCTTGCTGCCTGAGGATGGTGGAGCTGTCGCTTTCGACCGCACGATTCTCCTCGATGCTCTCCAGGCGCTGCTGCACCGCAGTCTCCGTCGCGGTGGGTCGGAGAAGATACACCAGCACAGCAAAAGTCACAATCAGAATCAGAATGAACCAAAGTATCATCATGAAAGATACCTGCTCAGATGGTCACCGCCTGTTCGAACATCGATGCCGGAACCGCAATGCCCGACGCTTTCAGCTTCTCCGCAAATTTAGGGCGGATACCAGTCGGCGTAAAGGTTCCCAAAACACGGCCCTCCGGTCCAACTCCCTGTTTCTCGAAAACGAAGACATCCTGCATGCTTACTACATCCTCTTCCATTCCTGTGATCTCGGTAAGATGAGTCACGCGCCGGGTGCCGTCACTGAAGCGGGCGATCTGGACGACCAAGGAAACTGCGGACGCTATCTGGCGCCGCACAGCTTTTTCGGGAAGGTTTAGGTTCGCCATCATGGCCATTGTCTCCATACGCGCAACCGCGTCGCGAGGGCTATTGGCGTGAATCGTCGTCAGCGATCCATCGTGACCAGTGTTCATCGCCTGCAGCATGTCCAGGGCTTCCTCGCCACGAACCTCGCCCACGATGATACGGTTTGGCCGCATTCGCAAAGAGTTGATCACCAGCTGGCGCTGCATTACTGCACCTTTGCCTTCCACGTTCGGCGGTCGGCATTCCAGCCGGACGACGTGGCGTTGTTTCATCTGCAGTTCGGCCGAGTCTTCTACCGTCACAATTCTCTCTTTGTCGGAAATATAGCCCGAGAGCACGTTCAGGAAAGTGGTTTTTCCGGCGCCGGTTCCGCCCGAAACCACAATGTTCAGGCGCGCCTTGACTGCGCCTCTGATTAGATCAAGCATCTGAGGTGTGAGGGTCTGGTTGGCCAGCAGATCCGCATCGGTAAGCGGGATATGGCCGAAGCGGCGGATCGAGATATGCGGACCGTCGACGGCCAGCGGAGGGATGATGACATTGACGCGGGACCCGTCGGCCAGGCGCGCATCCACCATGGGAGAGGACTCGTCCACGTGCCGCCCGATATCAGAGACAATCTTGTCGATAATGTGCATCAGATGCGCATTGTCCTTGAACCTGATATTGGTTTCTTCCAGCAACCCGCCCCGCTCGATGTAGATCTGTTGGTGTCCATTAACCAAAATGTCGTTGATTGTGGGATCCTGCAACAGCGGCTCCAGGGGGCCCAGTCCGAAGACTTCGTCCAACACTTCCAGAGAAAGGCGCTCTCGCTCCCGCCCGCTCATGGGTGTTTGTAGATTCGCCACCAGATCCTGAATGACAGACAAGGCCTGAGCCCGAGTACGCTCGTCCCGCACGGTGGCCACTCGCTCCAGGTCAACCTTGTTCAGGAGATCGCGGTGCACGGCGGATTTCAAATCCTGATAGACCTTGAAGTTCAGTCCGGATTGTCTCTTCTCGTCATCCATCGATACAGGCCTCACACCGCTCCGCGGGGGTACTATCTGGTTAAATTCAGCCATGCGCCCTCCCTAAAAAAAACTTCACCGGCTCCACAAACCCAGTATTCCGCGGTTTTTCTTGTCCTCCCCCGTTGGCTTCTTGCCAATATTTCCAGCCCATTCCTGGAGATTTCTAGCCACCTCAGAATTGGATATCTCGCTGAGCGGACCGCCCCCACTAATCGACTTGAGAACGTGAACGTATTGATTCGGTACCTTCCAAAAAAGTTTTTGACCAATAACCTTTTCGATCTGTGCTTCCGTGATAATGCCCCGGCTCTGGTGCCGGTTGAGAATGACTCTCAGCCGTTCTGAAGGTATGTCTTTCCGGGTGAAGTAATCAGTTTGGCGAACCACATTGCGCAGCGCTGATATCTCGGCGATCGCTACGATATTGATCTGGTCACAGTAGCGGAGCAGTTCACCATGTTCGTCATTCAATCCCGAGGGTAGGTCGACCAAGATGAAGTCATAGCGAAGACGGAGAAATTCGAAGGTTTGGACCAGTGCTCCGCCCATGAGCGGTCGCGCCGGTTCACTTCCTTGAGGCGCAGGAATTAGATCCAATCCAGTCGAGTGGTGAAGCACGAAGCTTTGCAACAGCTCGGCGTCGAGCCGGTCCGTATTTTCCACCAGCTCGTAAGAGTGGTAACGGTACTTTGTCAACCCCAAATAAAGAGCGGCATCGCCAAAATCGTGGTGGAGGTCAACGATTAATGTTTTCCGGGAATAAGATTTTGACAACAAGGTGCCCAGTTGAGTTACCAACGTCGTGACGCCACAACCGCCCTTCGCCCCGATAAAGGCCAGGACCTGAGCTCTGGCTTGTTCCTTCTTTTCTTTGCGTCGTCCACCCACTCTCGCCACAGCGTTCAGCAGTTGTTCCGAATCCAACGGCTTTACCAGATACTCGCTGCATCCACTGCGCATGGCTTGAATAATCAAGTCCGGCTGTGATTGGGAGGAAACTGCGAAGATAGATGTCTCGGGAGCGTCGGAGTGAATTCTCTCGGCAACCAACGCAGCGCTTCGCCGGTCCTTGTCGAAATCCAGAAGGCAAACGTCGGGCGCCGGGCTTCCTATCCAGTCAAGAGCAGATTCGTGATCGTCAACGCGATACTCTCCCAGTTGTCGGTCGAGTCGAACCAGGGGGGCTGAGTCAGCGAAGAGCTTTAACATCCCCCAGGTCTCCTTATCCAGGCAGATGCTGACTACAGAAAGCGGTTCGCTCGGCGGCAGATTGTCCCGTGGCGATGCCTTCGCTGGATCTTTCGCTGTCATTCCACTCATTTCGAACTCGGTGATGCTTGAACGTCCGGCTTCTTTTCGGCTCCAGGCAGCTTGTCATCGAACTTGGGATTCTCAATATACGGGATCACAGGCTTGGGCTCCACTGGAGCCGCAGTCTGGACGTGAACCGGATCGACGATGTGGGGCGTGACCAGCACCAATAGCTCGGTATTGCTCCGATTGATCGACCGGGAGCGGAACAACTGCCCCAATACTGGAACGTCGGCAATTCCAGGGACCTTGGACAACAAAACCTGAGCCCGATGGTCCATGAGCCCCGCGATGCCAAAGGACTGGCCGTCTTTCAGTTCGACTTCAGTCTCCGCCCGACGGGTTGAAATCGCAGGAATGCTGAATCCCGAAATTGTTAACCCATTCGAAAAATCCAGTGTGCTTACTTCGGGGGCGACGTGAAGGCGAATGACACTGTCGTTGCTGATAGTGCCGGTAAAATCGAGGCGAACGCCGAAGGGCTTGAACTGAATTGTAACGGAAGTAAACCCCTGGCTTGGCTGGACTATGGGAAAGGGGAACTCGCCTCCGGCGAGAAAGCTCGCCTTCTGACCATTCAGTGCCATCAGGTTCGGCTCGGCGAGAATTTCGAGAACGGATTTTTGCTGAAGGTCTTTAATGGTCGCTCCCAGGTTGATGTCGGGCCGGAACAGGAAAATATTCAGGAGATCGGTGAACTGAAAAGTGGAAGAGGTGCCGGTTAGGGGTGCGCCAATTACGCCTTTGAGCGCGGCCCCGATCGAGGGAGAACCGAATTGCTGCGTCCCCACTGTGCCAATGGTGTTGGTTGCACCGGTGCTGAAGAGGTTAAATCCGAACTGCTGGAGCTTCGTCCGGTCAACTTCGGCAAACTTGACCTCCAGCAAGATTTGGCGCTCGTGCAATTGTCCCACCAGAAGAGAGCTCACGACTTGTGGCGAGTAGACGGTCGCCATTTTGTTCAGATCCTCGGCCACCTTGGCATCGGGAACACTTCCAGTCAAGACCAGTCGGCCTCCGTCAGCCTGGACCTGGATTTGCTGGTTGGGATAAGTATGCTCGATGGCGGTCCGCAGACCGGTGACGTCGAGGTCCACAATCACGTCAAGCATCTGCGAGCGTCCGGTCTGGTCCCACAGGATCAGGCTGCTGGTCCCAGCGGCTCTGCCCTCAACTACCACTTCGGTCGGCGAAGTGGCCAGAGTCTCGATCACTGCTGGATTGCTGGATAGAACCCGCGTGATTGGTGTCTGCACATTGACCACAACTGACTTGCCCACCAGGATGTGGAGTGCCTGTCCTTCTGAGGGCGCAGGAATCTGCTGTGGTGGGGCAGGCACCGGTGCCGGGGCAGGCACCGCTGCCGGGGCAGGCGCCTCTAGCTGTGCAGGCGTTACGCCCGGCGTTCCTGAATTTGCCGGAACCTGTTGAGCTGCTCCGTGTAACCCGCCAGGGAACAGCGCGAGAACAACCGCTAAACCCGCAATCTTTACTGCTCTGGAACTATTCATCCTTCGTCCTCACCGCTTTCGTGAACACAACTCGGCCGAGCCTCGCCTGGCTCAGAATTTCTCTTCGCTCCGCTTGGTTCCCTGGATTACTTCCATCACAAAAATAGGTTTGGACACCTCCGCCATCTTCTTGGGCATTCGCTTGCCGGGAACAGCCGGGGGCGCGGGAGGCTTGTCTGACGACAATTGGTCCAGATGGGTGGGATGAAGATCAACGTTTTTTTGATCGACGCCGCTGCGTAACACGAACTGGATTACGCCTTGCGAGCTTGCCAGTTGCAGCTTTTGCGAATCCTCGGGGCTGACCAATAACGTCACCACGTTGACGGTTTCGGGCTTGCCCTGCGGATCGGGTTCGATAGTCTGCCCAGCGGTCAAAACCTCAACATTCTGCAGAACCGTCTGGGTTACTGGATTGGGGCCACCGCCCGGCGGGGTATAAGTGACCATAACGTCCACTCGTGAGCCGGGGTATAGGAATCCGGCGACGCCCACAATCTCATTGGAGCGGACGGCAGTCGCCCGCATACCCGTGGGTATCTTCCCCGAAATGCCGATGCCTGAGCCTTCAACACCCAAATCCCTCTTCAATATTGGCTCTCGGGCTACCAGGGGATACAGCAGAGGTTTCCCAACCACGTCCTCGATCTTGTCAAAAGAGCCAGACAAAGGCAGATTGGTCGGCCAGTCCACCAACACTACGTCTTTGGCGGTTACGGTAGCGCCGGAGGGCAGATCGTTGACGGCGGCGACAATCCCAGTCGTCGCGTGCTGAGCTCGACTCAAACGCATCCGCCTACTGAAGAAGTAGGTCATGATGCCTGCCAACAAAGCCGCCATCAAGAAAGCAATCAAAACTCTTCGAACGCCCGTAACTCACCTCCACCAGAACGCATTGCCAACGCAATAAAACGTGCCGATTGCTATCGCCACTCCGTAAGGCAGGCGTATTGTGCCCGCTTGCTGGACATTCAATATCGGATGTGGCTCAATCCCCGCCGTAAGGTGATGACGCACTAGCTCCACCGTATTGCGCAGGGTCT
>JACXTT010005402.1_pt1 | contig 18560 bp, 18 predicted proteins | sample 9270951 | NCBI WGS metagenome assembly JACXTT01 (sample SAMN15532306, study PRJNA645909) | rock metagenome | isolation source: weathered quartz diorite | place: Puerto Rico | collected 2017-06-21 | reverse complement strand
GCCTGGCCCCAGCTTTGAGCATGGGGGTTGCAACGCTCCTCGGAGAGCAACGCCTCGCCGCGATGCGCGGCGACAATAAGCTACCTTAGCCGATGGCAGCACTCCGTGCCTTGATGCCGGCGGCTTCGCGCAAGGCTTCGGCCTTGTCGGTGCGTTCCCAACTGAAGCCGGCCTCGGTGCGGCCGAAGTGACCATAGGCGGCGGTCGCGAGATACACCGGGCGCAACAGGTCGAGCATCTGCACGATGCCCTTGGGCCGCAGATCGAAATGCTTGATTACGAGTTCGGCGATCTTCGTGTCCGGAATCGCGCCGGTGCCGAAGGTGTCGACGTGCACCGAAACCGGTTTGGCGACGCCGATGGCGTAGGCGATCTGGATCTCGCAGCGCGTGGCCAGACCGGCGGCGACGATGTTCTTGGCAACGTAGCGTCCAGCGTAGGCGGCCGAGCGATCAACTTTGGATGGGTCCTTGCCGGAGAAGGCACCACCACCGTGACGGGCCATGCCGCCGTAGGTGTCGACAATGATCTTGCGGCCAGTCAAGCCGGCATCCCCCACCGGGCCGCCGATTTCAAACGAGCCGGTCGGGTTGATGAAATACTTGGTGTTCTTGGTGAGCCATTCCTTTGGTAACACCGGTTTCACAATTTCCTCAATCACGGCTTCCTTGAGGGTGTCGTGTTTGACGCCCGGCGCATGTTGGGTCGAGAGCACCACCGCGTCGATGCCGGCTGGCTGGTTGTTCACGTAATTCACGGTGACCTGAGACTTGGCGTCTGGGCGCAACCAGTTGAGTTTGCTTTTGCGTACCTCTGCCTGACGCTTCACCAAACGATGCGCCAGCGTAATGGGCATGGGCATGAGCACGTCGGTCTCGCTGGTGGCATAGCCGAACATCAGGCCCTGATCGCCGGCGCCCTGCTCGAGGTCGAGGCCTTTGCCTTCGTCCACGCCAGCGGCGATGTCGGGTGATTGTCGGCCGATGGCGGTTAGTACCGTGCAGCTGTCCGGGCCGAAGCCCATCTCATCGGTGTAACCAATATGGCGCACCACGTCACGCGCCACCTTGTCAAAATCGACATTGGCCTTGGTTGTGATCTCACCCGCCAGCACCACCAGGTTGTTTTTGACGAGTGTTTCGCAAGCCACGCGCGCGGCCTTGTCCTGCGTCAGGATGGCGTCCAGCACGGCGTCTGAGATCTGGTCGCAGACCTTGTCCGGATGACCTTCGGATACCGATTCAGAGGTAAAAAGAAAACTGTCCGACATAAACAACCCCGTTCTGATTAGCTATCTTGCAAGGCCGCGCAGTTTACCAATCCCGGACAAAATTGACATGCCGACTCCCAAAACCCACTCTTAACACTGTTCCCAGGGTAAACCATGAAAGCGCCAGCCCCCGTTCGCGCTGCGGTGGTGCTTGTCATCCAGCTGCCCCTCGAAGCCCTCGGCCACATTGTAGACATCACTGATCCCGGCCTCGATTAAGACCTTGCCGGCTTCGAGCGAGCGCACCCCGCTACGACAGATCAGTACCACTGGCGCTGCCCCAGCCGCCCCTCCCAGCATCGCCTGGCGCACCATTTTGAGGAAGTTAGTATTCACCTTCCAATCCGGTTCATCGATCCAGGGAATGTGAATGGCGCCCACAGGATGCCCGACAAACAAGAATTCCATATGCGAGCGCACGTCCACCAAAAGCGCGTTCGGGTGGTCCTGGAGGAATTTGTATGCCTCTTTGGGACTCAGGGTTTTGACTGCTTCGCTCATTTAGTCCTCTATTCGGGTATGCCCAGCTGGGTTCCGATTGTGCATACTTGGCAGATTATGCTCCCTGTTAGCACCTTGCCCAAGTCCAGACCCCGGTCGCCCAAGCCGCTATTGCGGGCTGCTGGCTCGGCTATCGCGGATTTCTCCATGATACGCCAGGGCGATCGTGTCCTGCTCGGTCTTTCAGGCGGCAAGGATAGTCTGTCGTTGCTGCACGTACTCCTCGATTTGCATAACAAGCCCCCATTACGTTTCGAACTTGGGGCGGCCACTGTCGATCCATGCATCGAGGGCTTCGACCCTTCGTTTCTGAAGGAATATGTCTCGGTTCTGGACGTTCCTTACTTTTATTGTCGTCAGGACATCGTTGGTCGCGCACTCAAGACTATGCGCGGTGATTCCTTCTGTGCTTATTGCTCGCGCATGCGTCGTGGCATTCTGTACGCTACGGCGCGCGAACAGGGATACAACGTGCTGGCATTGGCACATCATCTAGACGATTTAGCCGAATCATTTCTGATGAGTGCCTTCTATGGCGGTAGCCTGCGCACGATGAAGGCGCACTACGTGAATGACGCTGGCGACCTGCGCATCATCCGCCCTTTCGTGTACGTGCGCGAGCGCCAGACCCGGGATTTTGCCAGCCGTGCTGGACTCCCTGCCATTATGGACAACTGCCCGGCCTGCTTCCGTATGCCGAGCCAGCGAATGCGCATAAAATCCCTACTTTCCGAGCAGGAAAAAACACAAAAAAGTATTTTTTCCAATTTATTGACAGCTATTACCCCACTTATGTCGGAAAAGTTGCCAAAGTAAAAATATATAAGCTATATGTAAAAAGTGGTAAATTAATCAATTTTTTACAGGATGATATAATGATATGTGGGCTTTAATTACTGATGAAAAGCGTGATTCAACACGCGGATTATCAACAAACTGATCTAAACGTCCTTCCATAGCGTTTGATAACAATTCTAGGCGTGTTCCACTGTCCGGGTGGGTTTTAAACATCAATGAAACCGCATCATCCTGGGGATTAATGGAGGCGAGTGTTTGTAAAACCGAGGGCAAACCATAAGGATCATACCCGGCACGCGCCGCGATAACTACACCGGCACGGTCGGCGGCGAATTCATCCTCTTTGTCGAGTCCGCGCGCGTAGATCTCGGTGCCGGCGCTGACAATTTTGGTGAATTCTTCCTTGCCCTTCTTGTCGGCGTAATTGCTGAGGGCATCGCCGGCTAGCCCCGTGAGCGCGCCCTTGCGCATGGTCTTGAGCGCGTGTTTCTCCACCACGTGCGTGATTTCATGCGCCAGCACGCCGGCCAGTTCAGCCTCGTCACGCATGCGCAGCAACATGCCGCGCGTGATGAAGACGTAACCCCCCGGGGTCGCGAAGGCGTTCACGCTATTGGTATCGACCACGGCAAAATGCCAAGGAAGATTGGGTCGGTCGGAATGCATGGCGATCCACTGACCGACACGATTAACATAGGCTTGTAGTTTGGCGTCATTCACAGGCGGTGCCGCCCCTAGCAGGTTCGCCGCCACACCTTTGCCGATTTCGATCTCATCGGCTTCGGAGGGCTCTTTCAGGACCTTGAGTTTTTCTGTGACGCCCTTCAGCTTATCGAAGTTGAGGTTGAGCGCGTGAGCCACGGGCGCCAGTAGCGAAGCAGCCAGCAGGAACAGGATAGGGATTCGAGTTTTCATAGGAGCCTCCGCTTATTCTGGTTTCGGCAGGGGGGAGACATTCTTCTCCTTGAGCCCCGCGGCCTTGGCGTATTCACGCGCCTGATTCGCGGTAACGCGGTAGCGTTCGATGGCTGTTACTGCCGCAGGATCGGGCTTGGCATTTTTGAGTTCCTCGGCACTCATGCCGCGGATACCAGTGGTGGCCACGATGCCCTGTGAACCGGAACGGCCGGTCTGACCGACATTTTTCAGGATGGCCAGACCCTCACCGGATTTTTTGGCCTCCGGGCCTTCGCCCACACGCACCTGATGCAATTTGGCCCAACCGGCTTTGCCCTTGGCGGAAATGCGCATCCAGCCGCCATGTCGCTCGAGAATGTCCACGCTGGTGTTTGCCGGTAGTTGGCCAGCTGACTTGGCGTCGCTGTATGGGGTGGCCATCAGATCCACCGCCGAGCGGGTGACGCCGGCTTCCTTGGCCATCGTACTAGTGGTCTTGGCAGCAGGACTGGTTTCCTTGGTAGTGGTGGAAGCGTTTTTGGCGACGACGTTGTTTTCTGTGGTGGTGATACCAGCGTTCGTAGTGCCGGTTTCATCGGCGCAGGCCATGTTCAGCGCAGCAAGCCCGACGAGTGAAACCAGTGTAATCAATTGTTTCATGATGTCTCCCATGTGGGTTCGTACAGATGAACCTTGCTTTCCTTGCCCTTAAGTGTGACGCAGCCGTGATCGATGAATGTACACTGCGCGCGACAGGCATCGCGCACGACGGCTGAGACCAGTATCCGGGAACGCCCGCGTGTCGCGCCTTCGATGCGGCTTGCGGTGTTTACCGTATCGCCGATCACGGTGTAATCCTGACGATGTACCGGCGAGCCGATGAAGCCTACCACCGCTTCGCCGGTATGGATGCCGATACCGATGTTGAAATTTTCGCCATCGGGTCCCAGTTCTTTCCGAAACCGCAGCAGCGTTTGCTCCATTTCATGAGCGCACTCAAGCGCACGGCGGGTATGATCCGGCTGATCCGTCGGTGCGCCCCAGAAGGCCATGATGGCATCGCCGATATATTTGTCCAGCGTTCCCTGATGCCGGAAGATCACCTCGACCTGCAAACTGAAATAACGATTTAGCAAATCTACGATCTCCGGTGCGGATTTCTGTTCCGACAGCGTAGTGAAGCCCTGGATGTCGGAAAACAGTACCGTGACCTCGCGTTTCTGACCGGAAAGCGAGGCGTCGGTTTCGCCTTGCTCCATCAGCCCTACGACCACGCGCGGATCGAGAAAACGCGAAAACAATGAGGTAACACGCCGGCGGTTTTCACGTTCGAGGTGCCAGGCGCGTAGCGCCGCCAGCAGATAGTAGAACCAGCCGCCGAATAGCAGCGGCACTACTACCGGCACGTGCAAGCGCGCCTGCACCAGCGTTGCCCAAGCGGCAAATGCTAGCACCACGCTCGCGAAGAGCCAGGCGAGGCCTATCACGAGCACGCCAACACCGCGCGCAAACGCGATGGCCAACGCCAGCAGCAAAAACGCTGCCGTGGCCGGTACGACCCAGGCAGGAGCCACACGCCGTCGCTCGCCGTTCTTGAGATTGTCGAGGGTTGTGGCCAGTACTTCGGTACCGGAGTAATTGGCGCCCATGGGCGTGAGTTTCAGATCGTGCAGCCCCGAGGCGGTGGTGCCGATGAGTACAATTTTGCCACGGAATTCATCTGCCGGACGTTGCGGTTCTTTCCGTTCGAGATCGGTGAACACGTCGTAGAAGGAAACTGTCCGGTAGGAACGGGGCGGTCCATGCCAGGTGAGCATGAAGCTTTCAATTTCCGGAACGGCATGACCGAGGTCACGCGCCACGCGCGCGGGCAGTGATGGGATGCGCCAGCCATAGGTGTTAAGCCGCATCGGATAGCGACGAACCACACCGTCGCTATCGGCAAAGACGTTGATGGTGCCGAGGCGCCCGGTTTCAGTGAGGCCCTGTAGTGGCAGCAGCAACGCGGCACGTGCCTCCGAATCGGCCCCGGGCCCGGCCGTGGCGGTTTTGAGGTTCTTCAGGAGAAAGCCGTTTTCGCGCTCGGCCTGTGGCGGCGCCGACAGGCGCACCATCGGGAAATAGACGTTGGGCAAAGCCGAAGCCGTACGAACAAAATAAAGATCGTCGGCCATGTGTTCTTTTTGTGGGTCGATGAACAGGATGTCGAACACGATGGCGGCTGGTTGCTGGCGTGCCAGCCCCTCGATCAGCTGGCCGTACACCGCGCGCGTCCAAGGATAGCGCCCGTATTCCGGCACCATGGCTTCGAGTGTGGGCTCGTCGATGTCGATTATGACGATACCGGGGTCAGCGGGGAGGCGCGTGGCGAGACTGCGCAGGTTCCAGTCAAGGTAGAGATTATCGAGGCGGCTGACAGCGTCCCAGTGTGCCGCCACCAACGCCGCCAACCAGACGATGACGGCGAGCACAAACGGGGTGTGCCGCCGCGCCGTTTTTGTAATCGAAAATGAAGCCCTACTCGCTTCGCTCGTTCGTCCTGACATAAGATAGTCGAGACTAACCTAGCAGGGAGCCGAGTCCAAGCCGCCGCGTCGGCGCGCGACAATCATTCGATGAGCCCATCACGTCCGACCCAATCGAAAGCCGACAACCCGGATCAATCGCTTTCCTTTCTAACGCTCAAGCACACGCAGAACAGTTTCGCGCCGCGCTATTGGTCGAGCTGGCTGTGGCTGTTTTTTCTCCGGTGCGCGGCCCTGCTTCCACTGGCGTGGTCACGCGCGTTCGGTGCCGGATTCGGGCTGCTCATGATGATCACCAACAAAAAACGAAGAAAGGTCGCGCGCATCAATCTCGAGATGTGTTTCCCCAAGTCGAATCTGCGTGAGCGCGAGCATCTGTTGCGGCGCCATTTCATCGTGAGCGGTCAAAGCTATTTCGATCTTGCGTATCTCGCCTGGGCCTCCGAGCGCCGCGTCTTGCGCAAGACGCATATCCGCGGACTGGAGCAATATCACGACCTGCGCGGGCGCAATATCATCCTGCTTGCGCCGCACTGTGTTGGCATGAATTTCGGCGGGAGCGTGATCGCGGGCCACCGCGCGCAGTTCTCCATGGTCAAGTTGCAGGGCAACCCGGTGGTCAATTGGCTGCTCAACCGCGGGCGCATGCGCTTCGGTTGCTTTCTGCTGTCGCGCGCGCAGGGTCTGCGCCCGGTGATCCGCGGACTGAAGCAGGGGCTCGCATTTTATTATTTGCCGGACGAGGATTTCGGTCAGCGCCAGTCAGTATTCGTGCCATTTTTCGGCGTGCCAACCGCGACACTTACCACGCTTGGTCGGCTGGCGCGCCTGACCAATGCGCTGGTCGTGCCGTGTTTCACGCGCCTGCTCCCCGGCGGACGCGGCTATGAAGTGATTCTCAAGCCGCCGCTGGAGGATTTCCCGAACGGCGATCGCGCGCGTGACGCCGCGCGCATGAACGCCGTGATCGAGGAGGGTTTGCATTTCATGCCGGAGCAGTATCTGTGGACCTTCAAATTTTTCAAGACCCGCCCGGGTCATGCGCCGTCACCCTATGGTTGACGCCCGGCTGAGTAATTACACACACCCACGCTACTGGCTGACATGGGTCGGGCTCGGGTTCATGCGTGGCATGAGCTGGCTGCCATTGCCGGTAATCGCTGTTTGCGGCGGCGCGCTCGGGATGCTGCTGTATGCCCTGCATGCCCCGCGCCGTCACGTGGTGCACATCAACATCCGACGGTGTTTCCCGGAGTTTTCGCCGGCTACGCAGGCACGGATAGCGCGCAAGCATTTTCGCGCTTTCGGCCAAACGCTGCTCGATATCGGCATCGCCTGGTGGGCATCAGGATCACGCCTCAAGCGCATCACGCGTTTTCGGGGCCGCGAGCATTTCGACCAGGCGCTGCGCGCAAACAGAAACATTATTTTGCTGGCGCCGCATTTTCTCGGGCTCGATATTGGGGGCATACGCACCTCGATGGACCGGCCGGTGGTGTCGGTCTTTCGTCATCCGGACAATGAGTTGGTGGCGCTCATGATGCACCGCGCCCGCGCGCGCTTCGGGGCGCATCTGGTGGAGCACAACAAGCCGTTCACGGCGCTGGTCAAGCTGACAAAAAAAGGTGTGCCACTGTACTACCTGCCGGATCAGGACGCCGGTCTGCGTAATTCGGTGTTCGCCCCCTTCTTCGGCATTCCGGTGGCGACGTTCGTGGTGTTACCGCGGCTCGCGGAGATGACGAACGCGGTGGTGATCCCCTGTATCACGCGCCAGCTGTCCTGGGGGCGGGGTTACGAGATCGAGTTCCGTCCACCGCTGGAGAATTTTCCCTCCGGTGATCCGGTGGCGGACACAACAAGAATGAACAAGGAAATAGAAATCGCGGTGAGGGAAAAACCGGAGCAGTATTTTTGGCTGCACAAACGCTTCAAGACGCGGCCAAAAGGAGAGAAGGATTTTTACACGAGGGATTGAGCATGGACCAAAGCCCGCTCAACTATTTCTGCAACCGTTTAAGAAAAACGGTCATCTCCTTCGCTGCTTGTTTGTCGCCTTTTTCTTCTGCAACTTTTATCCCGTTTTCATAAGCCTTGATCGCCTCGTCCTTGTGCCCCACCTCGGCAAGCGTCTTGCCGAGCAGTTTCCACGCAGCGGAATATTTCGGATCTTTCACCACGGCTTGACGCAGGTGTTCGGCGGCCTTGTCGGGTTGATTGAGTTTCAGGTATTCACCGCCGAGACTGTAGCGCAGCAACGCGCTGTCCTGGCCGCGCGCGAGCATGGCTTCCAAGTTGTCGACGATGGCCACGGCTATTCCTTGGGCGGCTTGGGATTGACGCCGAGCTGTTTCAGCTTGCGGTACAGATGGGTGCGTTCCATGCCCGACACGCGTGCCACTTCGGCGACGTTGCCGCCGGTGCGTTTGAGATGATGTTCGAGGTAGGCCTTTTCGAACTGATCGCGCGCATCGCGTAGTGGTACTTCCATGAGTGTCGGCGGATAGGATTCGGATGATATCGGCGCCGGCGCGCCGAGCGTCTGCTCGACTTCGTTCTCGGTGACTTCCTCCCCACGATGAAGAATCAATAATCGTTGGACCATGTTGCGCAGCTCGCGCACGTTTCCCGGCCAGGAATAATTGCGTAGCAGGTTGAGTGCGCCGGTGGTGAATTTGCGATAGGGCAGGTGTTCGTTGTCCGCCATCCAGTTGACATAGAAATTAATCAGTTCCGGCACGTCCTCGTGATGCTCGCGCAGGCTCGGCACACGTAGCGGCACGACGTTGAGGCGGTAATAGAGGTCTTCGCGAAAACGCTTTTCCTCCACCGCTTTGTGCAGATCCTGATCGCTGGCCGCGAGGATGCGCGTATTCATGGCGATGGCTTCATGGCCGCCGACACGGGTGAAGCGTTTCTGCTCGAGCGCATTGAGTAGCCGCGCCTGCGCCGCTAGGTCGAGGCCGCCGATTTCGTTGAGCAGCAGTGTGCCGTTGGCGGCCTGCTCGAAGCAGCCGGGCGTGATGCTGCCCTTCTGATCCTGCCCAAAAAGTTGTGCCGTCACTTGTGACGGTGAAATAGCGGTCAGGCTCACCTCGACAAAGGGACCATCTTTGCGTGCGCTGTGGGCGTGCAGGTAGCGCGCCGCCACGGCCTTGCCACTCCCCGGTTCGCCGCTGATCAGTACCCAGGCGTCGGTGGCGGCGATACGCTCGATGTTTTCGCGCAGCTGCAGCATGAGCGGGCTCTTGCCGGTAAGCGTGGTGGCCGGTTCGGCCTGGCGTCGCAGACGCAGATTTTCACGACGCAGCTTGTCGGTTTCGAGAGCGCGCTCGATGGTGACGAGCAGCTTGCCCATGGACACCGGTTTCTCGATGAAGTCATAAGCGCCGAGGCGCGTGGCCTCGACGGCGGTTTCAACCGTGCCGTGCCCCGAGATCATGATCACCGGCATTTCGAGGGGCCCGGCCTCGGACCACTCGCGCAGCAGGCTGATGCCGTCCGTGCCCGGCATCCAGATGTCGAGCAGCACCAGGTCTGGCCGCTGTTTTTTCACCGCTTCGCGCGCGCCCGCGGCGTTCTCGACCGCGGTCACCTTGTAGTGCTCGTCCTCGAGAATTTCCTGCATCAGGCGGCGGATGTCGGGCTCGTCGTCCACCACCAGAATATAACCGGGATTCATGTCTTCTTTTCTCCCCGTGCCGATTTGGAAACCGCCGGTGATTCAGCGGAGCCCGCCGCCGTGCTGACCGGAAGACGGATGATGACACAGGCGCCGCCTTCCTTCAGGTTATAGGCGCGAATGGTGCCGCCGTGTTCCTCGACGATACGTTTGACGATGGCGAGACCGAGCCCCGTGCCCTTTTCTTTATGGGTGACATAGGGTTCATACAGACGCGCCAGCAGCGCGTCCGGAAATCCCGGGCCGTTGTCCTGCAGCGTCATTTCCACGAAACGGCGATTCTCCTCCCCCACCATGCGCGTGCCGATACGAATCACCGGTTTGGGTGTCGCAGCCAGCGCGTCGCGCGCGTTCAGCAGCAGGTTGTGCAGCACTTGGCGCAGCCGACCGGGGTCGGCCGGAATGTGCGGCAGATCGGCGTCGAGATCGAGTCTGGTAGTGACGGCACGCGCGGCCTTGTTTTTGCCGGTTTTACTGGCGCTGTGCAACGGCACCACGCCTTTGGCGGTGCCGCGCGTGTTTTTGTAGAGCTCGACCATATCGCGTATGAGGTCGTTCACATCCACCGGGCGCGACTGCATCTGGGCCGAGCGTGCGTACTCGGAAAAGTCATTGACCATGGACTTGAGCGAATCGACTTGCTCAATAATGGTGCGCGTGGCGCGCTCGAGCGCGTCACGCTCTTCTTCCGGCACCTGACGCAGGTATTTATAACGGATGCGCTCGGCCGAGAGCTGGATGGGCGTGAGCGGGTTTTTGATCTCATGCGCCATGCGTCGTGCCACCTCGCCCCAGGCGGCATCGCGTTGCGCCTGGATCAGCGTGGTGATGTCGTCGAAGACCACGACGTAACCGCCGCGCTTTTCACGCCAGGAGGGCAACGAGGTTCCGCGCAGCATCAAGGTGCGGCGATGATTGTTGATCGATAATTGGATCTGGATCTGCCATTCGTCGTGCCCTGTCGCCGCGGCCTGTTCCACAGCTTCAATCAGCGGCCGAAGTTCCGGGTAATTTTTCGATAGCCAACCCAGCGGCTTGCGCTCACCGGCGCGCAGGTCGGTGCCGAGAATCTGGCCCGCTGCCGGGTTATGCGTGCGCAGCAGCAGACGCTGGTTGAAGGTGAGCACGCCCGAGGAAAGGTGGCCCAACACGGTTTCGAGGTAGGCGCGCTGAATCTCGGCCTCCTGTTGGCTGCGCTTGGATTGCAGCTGCGCGCGATGGATACGGCGCGTCATGTCGTTGAAGGATTCGACTAGGATGCCGATCTCATCGTGGCTGGTGACGGGAATCTGCTGTTGGTAATCGCCCTGCGCCACGGCGTGCGTGGCCTCGGCCAGTTCGCGGATGGGGGTGGCTAGCCGGCGCGCGAAAAAGATCGCCGCCCACACCGCGATCAGCAGCGTCAGCAGCGCGATCAGCGACAGTGTGAGCGTAAAACCGAACTTGAGCGGGCCGCGCAGATACACGAGCTTCTCGTATTCGGCGAACGCCGATTGCACCGATTCACCCAGCTTGGCATAGCGTGGTGGCAACGCCTGCAGTACTTGCAGCACGCGAATCGGTGCGCCCACTTCGCGTGCATGCACCGGCACCACCACGCGCAACCGCAGGCCGGCCTTGCCGATGGCGTCGAGGTTGGAGTAAGTCAGCCCCTGGCGCACTTGGGCCATCACGGCGTCGCCCGGCCGGTCGGGGAGCAGCGTCCCGGCCTCGAGATTGGCCTCGCTGCTAGAGGCGAGAATTTGACGATCCTGGGTGAAAAGCGTCAGCTCGGTAATGTCATATTGTTCGCGCAGGGCGTTCAGCAGGGCAAGCTCCGAGGGCAACGCGCCGATTTGCTGACGCACCGGAAGCGCCTCTAGTTGCACGCCAATCTCCTGGGTATTTTTGACCAGGTCCTGTCGCTGCGCATCGAGCGCGGTGCGCCCGAGCAGCAGCGCATCGTCCAGCGCGCTCTCGATACGCACATCGAACCAGTTGTCGATGCCGCGGTTGAGCGCCTGGATGGAGAAGTAAAACACCACGGACACCGGCACCACGGCAAGCACGACGAACATGACCAGCAGTCGCAAAGTCAGCCGCGTGCCGACGACGCGTGCGCGGTACTGCTCCACGAAATGAAACAGGTTGAGCAGGATCAGCGCGATCAGCAGCACCACGCCGAGGATATTGACCAGCAACAGCACCGAATACATCCGCCCGAACAGCGTTGAGTTTTGTGCCGCCGCATTCATCATGATGAAGGCGGCAATCAGCAGCGCCGACAACACCGCCAGCGGTGTGAAGCCGGTGACGTAACGTGTGACAATGCGATTTAGCGCGCTGCTTTCCACGTGCTCCACCCGCTGTTGAGATGCCAGGTAAACGAGGTATAGGCCACCGGCCGCAGGGGCGTCGGCAGGGCTTCAATGTCGAGGCTGACGCGTATGTCCACGGAATGGGCGGCAGGTGTTACGGGCTCCTCCAGTTTCAGCGTGACACCGTTAAGTGTTCCCATCTGTTTCAATGCCTCCTGCAGCGTCAACAGGCTTTCGCCGTATTCGGCCTCGGGCTCCGCTGTGCTGACCAGATACTGGCCGGACAGCGCGTGATACTGAATGCGGCGATGTAGCGTCCAGGAGGCGATCTTGCGGTCCCACAGGAAACGACGTTCGCGGCGCAGATGCACGTCAATGTTGATATCAAGCGGAATGCCCTTGGCCAAGGCCTCTTCTACCTTCGGGTTCAGCCCCAGTTCGAGATTGCCGGTCAGCACCAGCGACTGATCCACAATTTTCGGTTGTATGTCGATAATCTTGAAGTCGGCGATGGCATCGCTGAAGCAGGCCAGCGCGAACACGACCGTGGCCCAGCAGCGCCAATACCTCTTGAGTTCTACGCCATCCCTGGCGCACTTCTCAGTTTTTGAGCAATCTCGCATAGTAAAAACCATCCATGCCGGCTTCGCCCGGTAGAATCTGTCTTCCGATGATCCGCGCCCGTCCCGCCTTCAACAACAGGGTCTCTTCCGTCGCGTCGGGATGACGCCGCAGGAAGGCCGTCATCTGATTTTCGTTTTCAACCGGAAGGATCGAGCAGGTTGCGTACAGAAGCTTACCTCCGGGTTTGAGCAAGGGCCACAGCCCCTCGAGAATTTGCTCCTGCGTGGCTACCAGCTTCGGCAGATTCTCGGGCCGGCGGCGAATCTTGATGTCCGGATGACGGCGAATCACACCGGTGGCGGAACAGGGCATGTCGGCGAGTATCCGATCGAACGGTTGTCCATCCCACCACGCCGTTGGATTCGCCGCATCGCCAGCGGTTGTTTTGGTTGGCAGACCCAGTCGTGTCAGATTTTCCACTATCAATTTCACGCGCACCGGTTCCCGGTCGAGCGCCACCAGTTCGATGCCCGCGGAATGTTCGAGCAGATGCCCGGTTTTGCCGCCCGGCGCGGCACAGGCGTCGAGCACACGTTCACCGGGCTGAGCGTCGAGCAGCATCGCGGCGAGTTGCGCGGCCGCGTCCTGCACCGAAACGTCGCCCGCGTCGAAACCGGGCAGTTCATTCACGGCCACGGGCGCATCCAGCACCACGGCGGTTTCGCTGAAGGCATGTGCGCTGGCCGAGATGCCGGCTTGTGCCAGGCGTGCCAGATACTGGTCGCGCGATTGGTGCAATCGGTTCACGCGCAGCGCCAGCGGCGGGCGCTCGTTGTTGGCCACCAGGATCGCCGCCCAGTTATCAGGCCAGTGGCGTTTGATTTCCTCCAGCAGCCAGACGGGGTGACTGAAGGCCGCGGAAGGACTGGCGGCGATCGCTGCCTGCGCGCGCGCCTCCTCTCGCAGCGAGGCGCGCAGACAGGCATTGAGCAGATTTTTGGCCCAAGGTTTTTTGAGCGCAGCCGCGGCCTCCACGGTTTCCTTCACCGCCGCGTGTTTGGCCACGCGCATGAACTGCAATTGGTACAACCCGACCAGTAGCAGCGCGTAAACATCCTGATCTTTGGTCTTGAGCGGCTTGTCCAGAAACAACGCGGCGATGGTGGCAAGCTGATCGAACCAGCGCAAAGTGCCGTAGCTCATTTCCTGCGCCAGCGCGGCATCGCGCGCCTGTGCGCGCGGCAAGGCACCAAGCGTATCGGCTAGCGCCGTATCCAGATAGCACGAACGAACGTAGACCGCTTCCACCACCTGTGCCGCCAGCGCGCGCGGATTGATCCGCGTGGCAGTACGCTTAGCGCGTCGAGGCGTTTTTGTTTTCATTGCCCAGCCGGTCACCGGCCGTGAGTTTATGACCATTCAGAAAATCACCGGCTGCCAGAATTTTCCCGCCCTCCGTCTGCAACCGCGTGAGTGTCAGCACACCAACACCAGTCTGGACGCAAATACCAGCGGCATCAGCCTGTACGATTGTGCCCGGTGTGCCCGCGGCGCTGCTTGCTTCCAGCGGCCCCGCCTCCCACAGTCGCAGGGTTTTACCGCGCCAGCAGGTGCTCGCCACTGGCCACGGATTAAACGCGCGTATTTTGCGATGCAGGGCCTTGGCCGGCTGGGTCCAGTCGAGAGGTGATTCCTCCTTGCGTAATTTTTTGGCATAGCATGCGCCAGCGGCGTCTTGCGCCTGCGGCGTGACAACGCCGCCTGCCAGACGTTCCAGTATGGCTACCACAGTATCCGCACCGAGCTGCGCCAGGCGGTCGTGCAGTGTCTGCGCCGTGTCAGATTCATGAATGGGTGTCCGCGCCTCCGCCAGCACCGGACCGGTGTCGAGCCCGGCTTCCATCTGCATGATGCTCACGCCGGTTTCCATGTCGCCAGCCTCGATCGCGCGCGGGATGGGCGCGGCCCCGCGCCAGCGCGGCAGCAGCGAGGCGTGCACGTTGATACAGCCATGACGGGGAATGGCGAGCACCGCGGGCGGCAACAACAGACCGTAGGCGATGACGATAATCGTCTCGGGAGTGTCCGCGCGAAGAATTTTTTCCTCACTGGAAATTTTTTCCGGCTGACGGATTTCAATGCCGTGCGATTGCGCGCACTGTTTCACTGGACTGGCCGTGAGTTTGCGCCCGCGTCCAGCGGGACGGTCCGGCTGGGTGTACACGGCGCGAACGTGATGGCCCGCGCGTAACAATGCTTCGAGGGCGGGAACGGCGAAGGTGGGAGTTCCGGCGAAGATGAGCTTCACGTTGCGCGCCTTACATTGCCAGGCGCTGTTGCTTCTCTAATTTCTTGCGGATGCGCGATTGTTTGAGGCGCGAGAGATAGTCGACGAAGATCTTGCCGTCGAGGTGATCGATTTCATGCTGAATGCAGGCGGCGAGCATTTCTTCGGCTTCGATCTCGAACGTCTGGCCATCACGGTTCAACGCGCGCACCCGAATACTGTGGGCGCGTTTGACTGATTCGTAAATCCCGGGCACGGACAGGCAACCTTCTTCGAGTGCCTGCTCGCCTTTCCGGGAAAGAATTTCCGGGTTGATGAACACTTGCAACTGATCGCGCGCCGGCGAGATATCGATAACAATGATACGCCAGGGTTCATTGACCTGGATGGCCGCAAGTCCGATTCCTGGGGCGTCGTACATGGTCTCAGCCATGTCGTCCACCAGCCGGCGGGTGGCGTCAGTGACCTCCAAGACCGAACTGGCTTTGCATCGCAGACGCGGGTCGGGATAGTGGAGAATGCTGCGAATAGTCATGGAATTTCAGTCGGAAAATCCCGGTTTACTTCCTGCCAAACAAGTTTATTATCGGTCCGGATACTACTGAATAACAACAAAATTTAGCTTTTTGAGAGCCTTGGCGTTGCACCCAAGCATGGACTACACTCAAAACGTCATCAGATTACATGGAATGTGGACGAATGTCGCCTAAGCCTTCACTGGGAACCCGCTTTTCCCTCCTTATTACTGCGCTGCTTTTGATCGCCGCCGTTCAGGTGCGGGCGGACGAGGTTCAGCTCAAGCCCGATCACCCCGAGCGTTATACCGTGGTCAAGGGCGATACCTTGTGGGACATCTCGACCCGCTTTCTCAAGAGCCCCTGGCTCTGGCCGAGAATCTGGAAGATCAACGAGCAAATCAAGAATCCGCATCTGATTTATCCCGGTGACGTGGTCATGTTGCTCTGGGTGGACGGCAAGCCGGTACTGACCGTGGAGCGCAAGGATAAGGCATCGGGACTGCCTTCATTACCCGAGACCGCCAAGGCACCCGAAGCGCCGGTGGAGGAACGGCGTGTCGATGACCGTACGGTGAAATTCTCTCCGCGCGTACACAGTGAAGCGCTCGAAGCGGCTATCCCTACCGTCCCCCCCAATGCCATTGCTCCGTTTCTGACGCGTCCACTGGTAGTGGAAGAAGGCGAACTTGAGCAGGCCGGTTATATCACCACTGGGCTCGATGACCGCATTGCCCTCGGCGACAGTAGCCAGTTCTACGCCCGTGGCCTGACGGACGACGGTGTGGAGTACTACCAGATTTTCCGCCAGGGCAAGCCAATCCGTCATCCCGATACTGGTGAGTTGCTGGCCTACGAGGCTTTGTATTTAGGTGACGCGAAACGTCTCGAGACGGGCGACCCGAGCAAGCTGGTAGTCACCGCGGTCAAACAGGAAATCATTCCGACGGACCGCCTGCTGGTGGCCCCGAAAAAGGCCTCGTTACCCTATTACTACCCGCACGCGCCCAAATCCCGGGTCGAAGGCAGAATCGTTTCGGCCTTGAATGCCGTGGCGGAGATCGGACCGCAGTCCGTGATCGGTATCTCGCTTGGCACGCGCGAGGGAATTGAAGAAGGAAACGTGTTGCGCATCATGCGCCATGTCGGTACTAGCAAGGACCCGCTTAAGCATGAAAGTTACAACCTGCCGGACGAGGAATCGGGGTTGGTGCTGATTTTCCGCACATATGAAAAAATGAGTTACGGGCTCGTGATGACGGCCACCCGCCCCGTGCATTTGCTGGACGCGATCACCACCCCCTGACGTAAATTATTCCACCCTGGGGTAGACTGCGCGCCATGACCGGCGCCGCGCTACCTTCACAATTATCTCGCAATACTCTGGCGATGTGGTGCACGCTGCGCCGCCTGCCCGGCGTCGGTACGCGTACGCAACGGGAGCTGCTGGAACACTTCGGCCCGATCGAAAATATTTTTTCCGCCAGCCGCAGTCAGCTCGACAAGGTATTGGCGGGAAAGAGCGAAGCTGTTAACTCCATTCTCGCCGGTCCCGAAACAGAAGCCTTCGAAACGGAATTAGATTGGCAGAATCAACCTGGCCACCATGTGATGGTCTGGTCAGATGCTGATTATCCTGCATTGTTGCGTGAAATCGCCGACCCCCCGGTATTGCTGCATGTCATTGGTAACCGGCGGGCATTATCAAACCCACAAGTCGCGGTCGTGGGCAGCCGCAATCCAAGCCCTATGGGCCGGGAAAACGCGCAGGCCTTCGCCAAAAGCCTGGCCCGGGCGGGATTGACCATCACCAGCGGTCTGGCGCTGGGCGTGGACGCCGCCGCCCATCGCGGCGCGCTGGCGGCCAGTGGGGTGACCATCGCTGTTGCTGGCACCGGGCTGGATCGCGTGTATCCGGCGCGGCATCGTGATCTGGCGCACGAGATTGTTAAACACGGCGCGCTCGTGTCCGAGTTTGCGTTGGGTACGCCGCCGCTGCCGGAGAATTTTCCCATACGCAACCGCCTCATCAGCGGTCTCTCGTTGGGCACGCTGGTCGTGGAGGCGGCGTTGCAAAGCGGTTCACTTATCACCGCCCGACTTGCCACGGAACAGGGACGCGAAGTGTTCGCTATTCCCGGATCGATCCACGCGCCGCAGGCGCGTGGATGTCACGCGCTAATCCGTCAGGGCGCGAAACTCGTGGAGACAGCGCAGGATATCCTCGAGGAGCTGGGTCCACTCGCAAGCGTGACGCACCGAATCGCGCCGGATAATGCCGCGCCCACGCTGGCGCTCGATGCACCGATGGCGGCGCTGTTGCAGCAAATCGGTCACGATCCGGTCAGCGTGGATGCATTGATTGAGCGCAGCGGATTGACGGCGGATGCCGTTTCCTCCATGCTCTTGCAAATGGAGCTAAACGGACTCATATCGAGTTGTCCGGGCGGCAAGGTTCAAAGGATTTCTTGACGCGACGAAAGCAGAGCGCAAACGACTGATGAAAGAAAATGTTTTCGATGTGCTGATGTATTTGTTCGAAAACTACATGGATGAAGGCACCGAATTCCAACCCGATCAGGAAGCACTTACCTTCGAGCTGACGCAAGCCGGTTTCCATCGCGGCGAAATCCGCAAGGCGTTCTCCTGGCTGGACGGCCTGTCCACGCTGCGCGAGAACAATACCGGCAAACCCCGGTCGGGGAGATCTGCGGCAATACGTCACTACTCGCCCAAGGAACAGGAGCGGCTCGACGAGGAATGCCGCGGTTATCTGCATTTCATGGAAGCCAGCGGTGTGATCGATCCTGCCACGCGTGAGGTCATCATCGACCGGTTAATGGCGCTGGAAACGGATGAAATTGCGCTGGATCAGATCAAGTGGGTCATGCTGCTCGTGCTGTTTAACCAGCCCGGACAGGAGTACGCGTATCATATGCTCGAGGACATGGTGTTCGACGAAATGCAGGGCCATCTGCATTGATTTCAATCATCATTCGTTCCCCGTTCCCATCGTTTCCGTTTAGTTGCTGGCGTCTTGCGACTTGACAAGACCTGCCTGTTATCGTCAACAATTCAGGCCTGACGCAATCCGGGTGCGTATGAATTCGCCGGAATGCGCACGGCGCGGAAAATTTTAGAATGCGGTGATTGAGTTAAGCGAATGTCAAAACATCTGATTGTGGTGGAATCGCCGGCCAAGGCCAAAACCATGTCCAAGTATC
>JACXTT010005401.1_pt1 | contig 18562 bp, 14 predicted proteins | sample 9270951 | NCBI WGS metagenome assembly JACXTT01 (sample SAMN15532306, study PRJNA645909) | rock metagenome | isolation source: weathered quartz diorite | place: Puerto Rico | collected 2017-06-21 | reverse complement strand
CCGGAAAATCGATATTGCGCCTCGCCAGGTCCTCATCGACGCCAAGGCTTACGAGGTGGATCTCACCGGAGCGTTTTCTCTCGGCGTGGAAGCCTATTTGCAAAAGCGGGGTCCGGCGAGCGATCGCGCATATTCGGGAAGCAGCAATCTCAACTTCACCCCCGGACTGACTCTCACGGCTGGGCTCCTGGTGGGGCATGCGCGTGAACTGCTGGCGGTGTTGAATACTCAGGAAGTTTCTACTCACGCGAAAGTGATCTCGGCGCCGAGCGTAATCGCCACCGACAGCATAGCGGCCAGCATCAACGTGGGCCAGTCGGTCCCGACTCTTACCGCCCAGGCCGTAAGCGGCGTGCAGGTCGGCGGCACCAGTGCCTTCGCCAACAGTATCTCCAACGTCGATACCGGCGTGGGTTTGAAAATTCTGGCCCGGGTAAACTCCAGCGGCGTCGTGACCATGGTGATCAATCAGGACGTGAGCGCTCCGACCGCGCCACCGGCGGGCATAGGTGTCAGCATCAATTCGCCTTCCTTCTCCAAGCGAAATGTTTCCACCCAGGTCACGGTTCAAGACGGTGATACCATCGCGATCGGCGGCATCATTCAGGAAACCGACTCCCTTACATCGAGCGGGATCCCGTACTTGCATCGGATCCCCATCCTGGGCGCCGCGTTCGGCAATAAATCGATGAACCATGCGCGCACCGAGCTGATAGTGTTCTTGACCCCCCGCGTCATCTACGACACCAACCAGATCGCCGAGGCCACCGAAGAGTTGAAGGCCAAAGTGAAGAAGCTCGGGAGGCTGATCAAGGAGTGACGGTTCTTAAATAACCGGCGTCTAGCGGAGAATCACCTTGGCCAGCCCCGCGTTGTTGGCGCTGTCGAGGGCGCGCAGCACCAGTACGTGCTCCCCCGGTGAGAGCTGGCCGAGATGCACCACAAGTTTTTCGCGCAGGGAATCGATCACGCCATCCAGTGATTCGAGCGGCGTCCACACCCCGGCATCCAGCGAGTATTCGCAGCGGCGCAAGGGGGAGGCCGCATCCACCGCTTCGAACTCCACTTCGACGCCGTTCGCGGTCCGTCGCGGTGCGCCCGCCGTGACTACCGGGGGTGTATTGTCAATCAGCACCGGGGAGCTGACCAGTTCGGCTTCGCGTGCGATTCCTGGAGGGTTCACTTCGCGATCCGACGCCACCACGCGAAAGAAATATTTGCCGTCTGCCAGCGCGTCGCCATCCACGGAAAACGCGTTCTCGTGAGTGTTGGCCTTGAGCAGCTTCCATTCATGCTCGCCTTCGCCGCGGAACCAAAGGGAGTATACCAGCCGGTCGCCATCCGGATCTTCTCCCTGCCAGCTGATGTTGATTTGCTGGGATGCCGCGCGCGATGGCGTTTGCGTTGGTGTGCCGGTGGACATGGCGGGCGGGGCGTCGCCTGTGTCGGTCACGGTAATGCTGTAGACGGCTGTGGCGGACTGCGTCGATGGTTTCGGCCCGCCGCTTGCCGCCAGTTGCGTCGTCACCGTAATGTTCCTGAGAATCGGAGGCGTGTTCTGCGGGAGATAGGCCACGCTAACGCTTTCGAGCGCCGGGGTTTTCGCCTGGCCAGCGGAGAACTCCGCCTTCCACTGGATGTATCGCGCGTTGGGACTTGGAATCTTCGATCCGGACGGACTGGTCAGTGCAGCTGACCAGTCGCTCCAGGTCTTGTCGGGGCGCAGTGAATTTCCGGTCCTGGTGCGAAATGAGATACCGGCCGGGCCCGCGTCGTCCGCCCGCCAGGCGAGGTGGCCCCATTGCGCCACGCTACCGGCATCGTGCACCGGCGCTTCATAAACGCCCGCCGTTTCGAGAGCATCTTCCAGCCGGTAAATGCGGCCCATGTTCCCGGTTGCTGTGAGCACCGAATCACCCAGACGCACCAGACGAATGGCCTCGCCATCATTGGTTTGCGCAATCAGCGTAAGTTTGCGATCCGTCGAGAGCCGGTAAACTCGCCCGTTGGCGTCGGTCGCGAACAAAAGCTGGCCCTTCCACGGCAGCAGATCATAGACATTTTCTTCTTTGGAGCTCCAGAGCGTCTCGACCGTGTTATCCGGGTTGACCTTGTAAATCGCGGACTTCTCCACGCCGGAAACATCCATGGCCGGCGTGAACGTCGTGGTCACCGGAGCCGCGGCCGCTGCTGGCGGCTTGGCCTGCTCGGGCTGCGCCTTGATCTCCGGTCCCGATTGCGCGCTCTCCGCGGTGACGGTGATAGAGGTGCTCGTGGCCGTCGTCACCACGCCGCCTGCGCTTCCTGTGGCGCCTTGTGGAATCCCCTGGATGCGTTTGGCCAGTGAGCCGCCCATGGCCACGGTGTATATCGCTCCGTCCGGCGCCTGCGATATGGCGCGAATTTCCGGCAGGGCAGCGTCATACAGAACAAAGGCTTTGTCCTTGGCCGAGATGCGATACAGAATCCCGTTCGGCTCGGTCCCCGCCAGAACACGGCCCTCGCGATCTACGGCGAGGCCGGTCACGTGCGACTGGCCGGTCGCATAGTACACTTCGCCATTGCCCGCGGAAGCAATCCGGAAAACCTTCCCCTGATCGCCCGTCCCGGCATAGAGCGCGCCATCCGAACCCACCGCAAGCGACCAGATGTATCTGGCCTGCGGCGCAAAATACTCGGTAGCCTTTCCACCTTCAATGCGGTAGATTTTTCCGTCCGGCGATGTGGCGGCATACACCGCACCATGCAAATCCACCGCCACGGCAAAGATCTCGGGCTGCTCAGCCGTCCAGACCAGCGAGCTCTTGCCGGACGGATCGATGCGGAACAAGCGCCCGCGGTGGCCCGTGCCCGCGTAGAGCGATCCATCCGGAGCGGCAGCCACGCTCCACACCACCGCTTGGTCGGAGGAAAACACTGCATCCATCTTGGGCGCCAGCATCAGCCGGCCATCGCGTCCGAGCGAGATCCCCTGAAACTTCCCGCGGATGAAATCCTGATACGAGTTCATTTCCCAGGCGGTCGTGCTGGAAGCGCTAAGCGCGGTCGCGATCATTACCGCGGAGACGCACAGCCGCAGAGACTTCCCGATTTCATCCATACCCCCAGGCCGACGTGGTGCAAGGAACGTCATTCTTTTATTTCCACCTGAGCCGTCTTGGCCCCGCTGATGACGGCGTCGCCGGCGCTGACTTCGAGCTCCAAGAGTTTTGAATTACGCGCCTGCACCGCATTCTGTGATGCCCCCAGGATCAGCGCCAAAGACGGCGGCGGGTCGGGAAAATCTTCGCCCTCAAGCTGAAAATTCGGCTCCGGCCGCCACACCCGCACGTAAGCCTTGGTGTTTGCCCGCAGCTTGTTTACGTTCCCCACCAACTGCTGAACCGACCGTGGCGTACTGTTCAGGATCTGGCGGAACTCGGCGAGATTCGCCACATTGCCGTCCGTGACCGTAAAACACAGCAGGCCCGGAGTGGCGCCGATGGGCACGGCATAATCCACCGTGCGCGCTACCTCCGCCCCGTCGTCGCCCACCAGCACCGTGGTCAGCTTCACTTTTTCGCCCGGCCGGACCTCGTGCGGGGACGCAATTACCTGGTCGATCTGGAGCTGTTTCTTCTGGTCGAACGACTCAATCTGGAGCGCCACCTTCTTCACCTCGAGCGACGGGAACCCGCTCTGTAATAGGTACGCGAGCGGAACGGCCGCCGAGAGCGATACCTGCAGCGCCGTATTGGCATCGCCCGCATACATGTTGTTCAACTTGAGCGGCGGTGCGTTGCCCTGAAATTCCACCTGGCCGCGAACGCTGTAGGTGGCGGCGCCCAACGTGCGTTCCGTCGAGTCGATGGCGGAGAACACCGCGATCTGCATCAGGAACGGCGCCAGGAAGCGGTCGTTGACCATCTGCATCTCATAGCCCTCGATCTTGCTCCCGGCGCGGGAGAGCGAAATGGAGACCGGGGCCATGCGCGCGCGCTTGCCCATCTCGCCGGCGATCGCCGTGTTGCGGTCCTGCGAGATCGTGCCCATCCATTCCTTGGGCGACGAAATTTTGAATGAGCTGGCCAGGTTGGGCAGCAGCGTCAGGACCTCGGACCTTGCGAATGGCAGCTCGGTAGGGCCCACCGAGAGGAATCGGTGACCGAACGCGTAAATCTTGCCTTTGTCGATGTAGGTCACGGTGCCGTCGGCGCCGATACTCATATCGCCGGTCATCAACTGCACGCTGATCATCGAGCCTGGCTCGAGCGCCGAAGGACTGCCCATCCGGGGATCGACTCGTCCGCCCGACGATACACCCTGGCGGGGCTCGAGTCCGAGAGCGCGCAGTTGGGGAGCGAAACGTTCGATGGCCGCCCGCGTAAACCCGCCGAACCAGACCGGCGTGGCGATATCCACCATGCGCATGTCGCCCGCCAGCGCTTCTTCGGGCCTCGGCAGCGCGGCCGTCAGGTCGGGGCTATCAAGGGAGACCCTGGCTTGGCGCAGGGGTTCCGTGCCGGCGCCGGACACGCGCAGCATGTCCTCAATAGGCCGGATGCCCGTGATCGCCTCCTTGGCGAACGGGAACGCCATGGCCACCGCGCCCACCAGCCTTCCGTCGATATAGACCGGGCTTCCACTCATTCCCTGCAGGACGCCGGTCTTTTCCAGCGGGCCGCCCGAGAGCCGCGCCAGAATCAAGGATTGCTTCGGACCAATGTTCTCCAGTACGCCCAGAATCTCCGCCTGAAAGTCTTCGACCCGGTTGCCTGAGAAGACCGTTCTCCCCGTGGCGTGCATGCCCGGCTTGATGTCTTTTAGCGGGAACAGCGCAGTCTGAGCCGAGAGAACCGCGGCCAGCGCGAGTGCCGCGGGTACTACTATGCGGAACACAATCTTATTGTAGCTAAGTTCACATTCAGCCACTTACGGTTATCGCAACTGAAAACGCTAACGTTAACGGTCAGAAGTTTGCGCGCTAATGCGAAAAAAGCAGTCTGAGGGAGTTTTGCGGAGAGGCTCGCCCAAATGAAACTTCGCGGACGCCAGCGCGCTGACCTCGGCAAAGGAAGCTACGCCCCCTTTCGGGCAAGCCTCCGAGCACTGGCCATCGCCACCGCCAGCAAAGCGGTGCCTAGCAGCACGATGCTACTCGGCTCGGGCCCCACCAAGACACCGCCCGGTCCGCCGCCGGGTCCGCTACCAGTGCTGCTACTCGAGCTGCTGGAGCCACCTGTCACCAAGCCCGCGAACGTGAAAGACGTGCTAAACACTCCGGCGGCATCAACCCAGACGCCCCCGTTTTCCTCCGTAAAAACAAACACTCGCTTGCCGCCAATGGCCGCCAAGAAGGTTCCAGCTATTAGGTTGGCGGTGGACAGGATCGAACCCCCTGTATTAGGCGCAAGTGTCCCATCGACGCTGTAAACGAAAATCTCGAACGAGGTGGGCGTGCTGCCAAACTCGGTTTGCTCGTCGCTTCCAAACATGTTGTCAGCGCTCATCGAGGCGTCGCCACCGCTGATGCCAGTTAGCCCGAAGGTAAAGTCATAGATTGAACCTGTCGTGGTCGGAAGGAATGTACCCGCGTCTGTGGAAGGAGCCCCTATGTTGTCGATATCCAGTCCCGGTGCGCTACCGGCATAATTTGGTACGGCTAGCAGCAGATACCAAGGATCCGAACTGATCGAGTACGAACCATCACCAAAAAACCAGTAAGCAGCGTAAGTATGACCTTCGAGACCCTCGGTTTCCTTGGGAACCGCGATTGTTTTCCCGTCGGCGCCTGTGGTCGTGCCGCAGAAGTCCCAGTGGTCTCCCGGACAGAAACTTATTTGTGCGAAAGCTGAAAACGACGCTGCAAGGAATACCAGCAGCAATATTAGGTTGCGTGTCACATTCTTCCGCATAGAACCTCCTAGGGGCCAGCTCGACCGAGTACGGCCTTTCCCGGTAGGGAGCCTATTCCTATTGGTGCCCGAATGCAAGCCCCGGTATGTCTCTGGCTTCCGGTAAGTGATGGTTATCGGCGGTCAGGGGCCGGCGGCACGTGGCGTGATACTTCGCGCGCCTGGGCTCAAGGCACAAAAGCCCGCCAGCGCAACGGAGGAGGGATAGGCTGTGCGGGCGGGCCACGAGCGCTTCCGGTGATTTTACGAAGCGCGCGGCGGCCGCTCTCCCGGTCTCATGGAAGAAGGGAAAGGGGCCATGTGTTTAACAGCATGCGCCGTTTTCATTTCTGTGTGAATCGGGGGTTTCCCGGATCAGAATCCCCTTTTGCCTTACGAGATCCAGCGTCGCGCCATTCGTCGCCTGCCCACAAACATCGTCAATCCAGCTACAGTTGCAAGAAGGATAACACTGGAAGGTTCGGGACTATCGCTGACTACGACAGGATCTATCCCTACTTGGAAAGCCGTGTTATCGACAGCATCGGGTTCCCATGGCCCGAAAACAGGATCCACAGAGGTCACTTGGAAACCAAGATTAATGGGGCTGTCAGACACTTCCCATGCAAATTCATCCGAGACTGGCATATCGATGATGCTGAGCCACTAGCGCGTATTCGCTTTAGCCAAAATGGGTCCAGGAAGGTCGAAGGAGTACTTGAATTCTGGCCTCCCCGGAAAAGAAACGTTGGGATCAGGATCGATGAAAGGGGGATTAACAAAATCTCCTGTGGCTACTCGGTTCACGTCATTCCCTACGTGGAAGGCTCCGAGTAGCACACCTGGTTTTCCACTATGGTCATCAAACAGTCGTATGGTGACATTGTCAGCGACTGGAGGCGGAAAGTCTCCATAAGTATTGTAATAGCCTCCCCACCAGGTTATGTTTCGAATCAATGCTGATTGGTCTAGCTGAAACTCATCTGCTAAATTTGCGAAGAACCCCCCGAAATGCCCAGGGGATTGTTCATAGCCAATCGTTTCTTCTTCCGCTGTAATTGAGAAAACCGTAAGCCCAACGCCCGTGATGATTGTCGCTAAGTGCCGATACTGCTGTGAATAGGTTTTCATCGCATCCCCCTTACCTGATCTTGGGCTACCAACCGCCTCTACCGCACGGTGCGGCTTCCTGCGTCCGCCTCCGTCGCCTTCCCACAAACATCGTCAATCCAACTACAGTTGCAAGAAGGATAACACTGGAAGGTTCGGGACTATCGCTTGGGGGAACTTCGACAGGATCTATCCATACTTGGAAAGCCGTGTTGTCGAAACCCCTTCCGGTTTCGGTAGGTATCGAAGGGCCGAAAACAGCGTTCTTAACTCCACCTGCCGCAAAGCTCTGTCGTACGCTAGGATTAATGGGGCTGTCAGACACTTCCCATAGCAATGGTTGTTCGTCCGGGAATGTTGGAGCGACGATGCTGAGCCAGTAGCGCGTATTCGCTGCAGCCAAAAACGATCCAGGAAGGTCGGAAGAGTACTTGAATTCCAACCTCCCCGGAAAAGGAAACTCAGGATCTGGGAAAGGGGGGGTAAGCCAATCTCCTGTGGCTACCCGGTTCACATTATTCCCTACGTGGAAGTCTCTGAGTAGCACCCCTGGTTTTCCACCTTGGTCAGCATACAGTCGTATGTTAACATCGTCGACGACTGGAGGTGGAGAATCTAGATTATCGAGATAGCCTCCCCACCAAGTTATGTTTCGAATCAACGCTGATTGGTCTAGCTGAAACTCATCTGCTACGGAAACCAATTCTCCATCAGACTGGAACCCCCCGAGATAATGCCCAGGGGATTGTTCATAGCCAATAGTTTCTGCTACCGCTGTAATTGAGAAAAACGTAAGCCCAACGCCCGTGATGATTGTCGCTAAGTACTGCTTTGAATAGGTTTTCACCGCATCCCCCTTACCTGAGACTTCCAGGATTCCATTTTGGGGCCCCAGCCGGCTGACGGTACAGCCTCAAAGCTTCCCTTTTGGAGGCGCTGAGCGATTAAAGCATTTTCGCGGTGCCGTGTCTGTTCAATATTGCACACCTAAGAAAATAGATTCCTTCAAAGGAAAAGGGGACAGACGCATTTAGTCCCTTGCACCCTCCAAACTGTGCTTCCGCGCGCTCGACACGGCCAATCCCACGGCAACACTGCAAGCCCGGCGCGTGCAATCTCAGGGGAAATGTGGCAGCGTCCGCCTCCGTCGCCTTCCCACAAACATCGTCAATCCAACGACAGTTGCAAGAAGGATAACACTGGAAGGTTCCGGAATTTCGCCAGACTGAAACTGAATTGTATCGACTGTGCCGTCACTCCATAGCAGTGAACCTCCCGGCTGTATTCCACCCGTCTCATCGACGCAGGGGTCTATGCCACATTCTTCAGTAATGAAAAAAGGAGGCCCGTCATCGAAACTAATAAAACTAACATCGGCGTAATCGGAGGCCAACGACTCGGAGTCTATGAATATCTGATCACTTAGGGGTTGCTCGACGAAACTTACACAACAGCCATCCCTTGGTCCCGGCTCTGTAAAGTAGAGAACGATTTCCAAATTCTCCACCGTAGCGCCGGGTTCCGGTGGCCCGATTGTAACGTCAGCGAATTCCAATCGACCTTCTCGAACCGACGAACTCCCGATTACTCTACTCGGGTTCGTCACGACCACCGTCACGATGTCCGACAGGTCGTAAAAGGTAATCGTGTCAGCCAAGCTGGATTGGGGCAGTAGAACCAGCAGGCATGGCAACAGCCACAAGGATAACCGAGGAACCAGATAGAGTCTCTGCGGCATGCTGAGTGCTGTCAATGGGGTTCGCGCGCGTTTTCTGTGTAACGACATAGGACCGGGTCTCCTTGAGTTCGGACTAGAAAGCGATTGCTGCAGGAGCGTCCGCTCGTCCGAGATTTAGGAGTGAAGCTCCGCCATGCGAAGTCTATAGCCCGGCGACACAAATAGCAACCGGAAAAATAGGAGACTAGCGGGTTTTTGTATTGTTTGATCCCGTGAGTTAGGTGGGTTTAGTGCTGGTCAGAAATGCGGCCTTAGCTTCCGCCATAGCCGAATACTCTGACAGCGCCACCTTCTGAAGTTGGAAACGTCAAACAAGTTAGCGTCTGGGCGCACCCTCAGTGGCACTAACTTGTCGCGTACTACGGTTTCTGGGTGCCACAAGTCGGGCGCCAGCGGCTTGCATTCGGGCCCCGCCAGGAGTAATCTTCATCCAGTCTCAGGAGCGTGTATGCGCTTACTCTTGGGAAGAACTCGGCAACTAGAAAGGAAAGGATCAAATATGAAAACGTTACTGTCGATGATTATCATCTGCCTGCCACTGATGGCAGACGCGGAATTGCGATTGATCAGCGGCGCAACCACCATAGATGTTCTGGATCAGGGTACCCTGGACAATTGTCCCGTTATCGATTGCATCGTCTATACAGGGTCCATAATAAACACAGGGTCCATAATAAACGGTTGGTTAGTGCCTGAGGCTGCTGGAAGCGGATCGCCCACGGTCGTTGATCTTGGAACGGGGGCTTACACGAGCGCCCAGATCGACCCTCTCACACTGGAGTTCTCTATGGATAACCTGATCTTCAATCAGCCTGAGATACTGTTTGTGCCAGACGGTTTCATGGAGTCATCATTGGATACACCAATGATTAGCTTTACCTTAGCGACCGGGGTGGGCCTGTTTGATGAGCAGCACGTGATCGGGCTCATCGTCAACACGGACCCGTTCTCTGTTCCGACTCTTGTTTCGGTTCCGCCTGGGGACAACTCAATTACCATACGCGCGGTAATCGACTCGGTAATGGCGCTGAAGGTCGTGGATTATTTGATACTACTGCTCGTGGAGACTTCGATACTACTTCTGCCGGAACTCCCGAACCTGTCAGTATCATGCTGCTGGGATCGGGACTACTCATTCTAGGCGTGGTGCGGTGGAGATGGAAAGGGAAAAGGGGACAGACGCATTTTATCTGCGGCTGAGACATATCCGACATAAGTTGAGCCGGCAATACCCAGCCTGTCTTACCGCCTGTCAGCGCGTGCTCCGTAGCGAATCCGATAGTCAGCGATCATCAGAATAATCCCCAGCACCACAAGGAACGAGCCGGGTAAGCGAATGCCAACCACGGCCAGGAGGCTGGCGACAATGGCCAGCAATATCCACGCTTTGAATGGGTCAGGAAACGCACCGAGACTCATTTGCGAGATATTAGTACGAGGTAACACCGGCCTCCAATACGTGACGTCAGATCTCATCCAACGGCTTGCGCGCGAGTGCGGCTTCGAGCTCGCCGGTGTGGCCCCCGCAATCCCGCTCGAAGAGGCAGCTTATTACCATCAGTGGGTTGGCGCGGGCTATGCGGGTGAAATGGGCTACCTCACGGACCGCCGTGCCGCCGTGCGCGACGATCCCCGCCACCTGCTGCCTTCGGCTCAGTCCATCATCTGCGTCGGCAAGCTCTACAACGGCCCCGAGCCGTATTCGACACGCCTCGACGATGGCGATCTCGCCTGGATTTCGCGTTACGCCTGGGGTGAGGACTATCACGAAGTCCTCCGCCGCGGCCTCGAGCGTCTGGTAGAAAGACTCCGGCAACACACGCCGGAGCCATTCGACTGGAAGATCTGTGTCGATACCGCGCCTCTGCTCGAGCGGGCTTATGCGCGCCGCGCGGGCCTCGGCTGGATCGCCAAGAACACCTGCCTCATTAACCAGCAGATGGGCTCGTGGTTTTTCCTGGGCGAGCTGCTGGTATCTCTAGCGCTCCAGCCTGGCACGCCACCGGCGGACCATTGCGGCTCCTGCACCCGTTGTATCGATGCCTGCCCGACCGCCGCTATCGTGCCCACTGGTGAGACGCAGGGCCCCGAATGGACCATAGATTCCCGCCTTTGCATCGCATATTTCACTATCGAGCTGCGCGGCCCAATCCCCGACGAGGCTCGCGGTCAAATCGGCCACCAAATCTTCGGCTGCGACATCTGCCAGGACGTCTGTCCATGGAACATACGCGCGCCCGTCACGAGTGATGCCGCTTTCTCCCCCGCCCACTTCGCGCCCGATCTTGAAAAGCTGGCGCGGATATCCGAGCAGGAGTTCCGCGAAATGTTCCGGTCGAGCCCTGTCCAGCGCGCCCGTTATTCCGGTTTCCTACGCAACGTCGCGGTGGCCATGGGGAATCAGCGCTCCGAGCGCTTCCGCCAGCCACTGGAGATTATGGCGCAGTCGCCGGATCCACTGGTTGCGGAACACGCGCGCTGGGCGCTGAGGCAGCTAGAATTACAATAGGATGCTTTTTCTGCGTCTTTGCGTCTCGGCGGTCATTGGTGTGGCGTATGTCGCCGCGCAGGATTCTCCCGACGCCCGCGGCTTGAACGCGTTTTACAATCTCGACTACGATCAGGCTCTTGCCGACTTCAGGCAAGCCGACCAGCAGGACCCCCAGGCTATCGGCCCGCACAATCACGTGGCACAGACGTTGCTGTTCCGCGAGATGTACCGCAACGGCGCTCTCGAGACGGAGTTGATATCCGGCAACAATCCGTTTCTGCGGCGAACGAAGCTGAACCCGAGCCCCGAGATCGAAAAGAACTTCAACGACGAGGTCCAGAAGGCGATCGACCTGGCCAACGCGCGCCTCTCCCGCAACCCCAACGACACCGGAGCGCTCTACGGCCGCGGGGCCGCCTATGGGCTGCGTGCAAACTACGAGTTTCTCGTCAAGAAGGCCTGGCGCGATGCGCTGCGCGATGCCACCCTGGCACGGAAGGACCACAATCGCGTCACCGAGCTCGACCCCTCGAATTACGATGCGCGGCTGATCCCGGGCTTGCACGACTACATTGTCGGCAGCCTCCCGTGGAGCTGGAAATTGTTGGGGTTCCTCGTCGGATTCCATGGCGACAAGGACCGAGGGCTGCGGACCGTCGAAGAGGTTTCGCGAAAGGGCAATCAAAACAAAATTGATGCCGAGATGCTGCTCTGTGCCCTGTACCGCCGTGAAGAACGCCCCAGGCAGGCCATACCCCTGCTCGAAGACCTGCTGCGCCGCTTCCCGCGGAACAACCTTCTACTGTTTGAAGAAGCCCACATGTACAGTTCGCTGGGTGACAAGGACAAGGCCATCGCCGCCATCGAGAAAGTCGCCGCCGGCAAGCAAAGCGGGCTTCCGGGCTTCACCGCTGTGCCTTGGGAGAAGATTTATTTCCAGCTTGGCAACATCCAGTTCTGGTATAACGATCTCGACCGCGCGCTCGACAACCTGAAGAAAGTGACTACTTCCCGCAACGAGGTTGATCTCAACACCGGCGTGCTGGCATGGATGCGCACGGGCCAGATTTACGACATGAAACACCGGCATGGGGAGGCGATAGAAGCCTACAAGCGCGCTATCGCCTTCGCGCCGCAAGCCGACGCAGCCAGGGAGTCCCGCGGCTACATCTCGTCTCCTTACAGCCGCCAAAGGCAATCCTGATGGCTCGCTTCGTCATCCAGAATTTCGGTTGCCGCGCTACCCAGGCGGATGGAGCTGCCCTCGAAGCTCAGCTCGCCGCGCGCGGATTCGAATGTGCCAACGACCGCCATGCCGCCGACTTCGTGATCCTCAACACCTGCACCGTGACTTCCTCCGCCGACGAAGACGTCCGCCAGGCCTTACGCCGCGCGCATCGTGAGAATCCACAATCGCGCATCCTGGTCACCGGTTGTTATGCCCAGCGGGCTCCCGAGGAACTGGCCTCGCTGCCTGGCGTCGAGTGGGTGGTGGGCAATTCGCACAAGACGGAAATTGCTGGCCTGCTTGACGAAGCCGCGCGGGAGCGGCCTAACGATGCCGCGCCCTACCACGGCCAGATTCTCGTCGGCGACATCTTCGCGCGCCCGGATTTCCTCACCGCGCCGGTCATGGACGCCGCTCAAGACCGCACGCGTCCCAATCTCAAGATTCAGGACGGCTGCAACAACCGTTGCTCGTTCTGCATCATCCCCTTCGTGCGCGGCCGCTGCCGCAGTTCTACGCCGGATTTGGTCGTCGAACAGGTGCGCAACCTTGGCCTCCGCTATCGCGAGGTCGTTCTGAGCGGTATCAATCTCGGCCGCTGGGGCAGGGAACCGGGCAGCCAATTGCGTCTCGCCGATCTCCTGCGCCGCCTTCTGGCTGAAACCGAAATCGCGCGCCTGCGCCTGAGTTCGGTCGAGCCCATGGATTTCTCCGACGCTCTGCTCGATCTGATGGCCGAGTCGCCGCGCATCGCCCGGCACGTCCACGCACCGCTGCAATCCGGCTCCGACCGCGTCTTGCGCCGCATGCACCGCAAGTACCGGCCGCAGCACTACGCTGACCGCATTTTCAAAGCCCGGCGCCTGATGCCCGATGCCGCCATCGGCGCCGACGTGATGACCGGCTTCCCCGGCGAAACCGACGCCGAGTTCGAAGAAAACCGGGCCTTCATCGAGTCGCTGCCCTTCACCTATCTGCACGTCTTTACCTATTCCGAGCGCCCCGGCACGCCGGCAGCCGAAATGCCGGACCAAGTGCCAATTCCCGTCCGCAAGAACCGCAGCCGCATCCTGCGGGAACTCGCCGCAAAGAAGAATCTGGCATTTCGTCAGAGCATGCTGGGCCGAAAACTTTCCGTGGTCAGCCTCGAAGAGCCGCGCGCCGCGCTGAGCGATAACTATCTCAAGGTTCAGTTAACAGCCGTGCAGCCGCCGAATGAGCTAATCGAAGTAGAGATTGGCGGGCTTACCGCAACAGGCGTGCGCCAGGCCTCGCTCCTGCCCATCATCTAGAGATGAATGATCCCGGCCGCGAACCATTTTCGCGCCAATATTATAATCGGCCGCGTTGCCCGAGGCGCCCGTACCTGATGGCTCCCGCGCTGGATAACATTCTCAACGTGCCGGATTCAGCTCGTAACTCACAAACGCAAACTTCTTGGAATCCGGCGACCACGAATTTACGTTGATCGTCCCTTGGCCCCCGAAGATGTTCGCCAGTACCTGAATCTTGGCAGTTTTCAGCTTCGCGCGCGGCAGCGGCATCATGCGCAGCTGGATGTCCGTCTCTGCGTCATGCCCCTTGGTGCCTTTGGGAAAAGAGAGAAACACCAGCCATTTCCCATCCGGTGAAGGATGCGGAAATCAGTCCTCTAATTCATCCTGCGTCACTTGCTCGGCCTTCGCATCATCCGGACCCGCGCCATCCGCCGGCATTCGCCAGATATCCCAGCTCCCCGAGCGGTCCGAGTTGAAATAGATCCACCGGCCGTCCGGCGAATAATCGGGGCCGTCATCATAAGCCGGCCGGGACGTCAGGCGCTGCTCCTCTCCTCCGCTTGCCGCGACTCGGAAAAGATTGAAGTGCCCGTCGCGCTCCCCGACGAACGCCAGCCAGCGCCCGTCGGGCGACCAGCCATGGAAGTAACTCGGATACTTCGGCGTCATCAGCCGTGGGTTCGCGCCGTCGATCGACGCCAGAAAAACCTGTGACCCCGGCGCGCTCGACGAGGCCGATAGCGCCAGCCATTTGCCGTCACTCGAAATCCCGTGATCGTTATTGCAATGCGAAAGCGTGCCCAGGTTCACCTTCTGCGGCTCCGGCGCCGCGCCGTCCAGCGAAATGCGGTAGATGCTGCCGCGCGAATTCGACAGCAGGTACTTCCCGTCTGGTGACCAGTTGGGCGCCTCAAACACCTGGTCGCTTGCGTAGATTACGCGGATCGATTTGTCGCCAAGGCTCAAGATCGAAATCTTGCTGCTCCTCCCGCGAGCACGTTCCTTCGCCGTCTCCACTTTCACGTTCGAGAAAACCGCCGTCTCGAGCACGTCCGCATCGTGCGAGCACACACCGATACCCACGTAAACCGGATCGCTCAGAACTACGCTCGCGGTGCCCGTCTCTTTCAGTTCTTCCCCTGGATTGCCGGTGTACATGGTGAACTGGTTGCCGCGGCGCTCGATGCGAATCCGTCGCGGCGCGTTTACCGCCGCCTTCACTTCTTCCGTTTCCGCGCCCGCGCTTGGCCGGAATTGCAGAGACGTCAGTCCGTCGCCGTGCAGCGCGACATCCGCGTAAGCCGCGCCCGGATCGAGCGACTGACGGAACATCAGCACGGCCTTCCGATGATCGACTTTCCCCACTCCCATGAACTGCACATCGGCCGCGACGGTCGCATCGCCCGAAAGCCGTTTCCAGGCGAACTGAAAAGCATCCGTGGTGCTCCAGATGTTGGCCCCGCCTCCCGTGACTCGATACTCGCCGTTGGCCGAATTGTATTCGATGGCGCCTTTTTTCGGAGTTTCGCCCACATCGTCGTGGGCCTCGAAGATGCCAACCGCGGCCTGCGGAGCGGCCACGGCCACCGAACAAAGAAGGAGGATAGCCAGGGTTGTCGGTCTCATAGCAAGACTTACATCTTATCCGTGAATCCGCGCGCGGATCGAAACATCTCAGCTACTCCCAGCACCTCGCTTCGCGCGGCCGCACCGATTTACCGGTGGATCAGAGGCACTCCATTTTCGTTGCCGGTGATGATGAGGATGCTAAACAGGTGGTCAAGCGCTTGATTGCAGTCGAGACCCTTTCACACGCGTACGGCCAGTGACGCCGCGCGCGCTCACATCTCCCGCCGGCCCTCCATCGCCTTCCAGATCGTGACCTCGTCGGCGAACTCGATATCGCTGCCCACCGGAATCCCCATCCCGATGCGCGTGACCCGCACTCCCAGCGGCTTGATCAGCTTCGACAGATAAACCGCGGTCGCTTCGCCCTCGGCGGTCGGGTTTGTCGCCAGAATTACTTCTTCGATCTGACCCGCGCCGATCCGTTCGATCAGGTTCTTGATCTTCAGTTGCTCCGGGCCGATGCCGCGCAAGGGCGACAGCGCGCCGTGCAGCACGTGGTACACGCCGTTGAACTGCCGCGTCGTCTCGATCCCTACAATGTTGTGGGGTTCCTCCACCACGCACAGCACCTTCTGGTCGCGCGTCGTGTCCCGGCAGAAGATACACAGCTCGCCTTCGCTAATGTTGTTGCACACCGGGCACAAGCCCAGCTTGTCTTTCACGTCGAGGATCGCCTGTGCCAGCCGTTCCGCGTCGCCGCGGCCGGCGCGCATCAGATGAAAGGCAAGCCGCTGCGCCGATTTTTGTCCGACGCCCGGCAGATGTTTGAATTCGCTGATGAGGCGCGCGAGAGGTTCGGCGAAGTCCGGCATGGCAAGCTAGATCGCGGAGATCAGAACATCCCCGGCGGCAGCCCGAGGCCGCCCAGCAGCCCGCCCATCTTCTGCTTGGCTTCTTCCTCCACCTTCTTCACCGCTTCGTTGCACGCCGCCAGCACCATGTCCTGCAGCATCTCCACATCCCCCGCCACTTCGGGGTCGATCTTGACGCCCAGCAGGTTCTTGTTGCCGTCCATTTTCACCGTCACCATGCCGCCGCCAGCCGAGGCCTCCACGCGGATCTGCGCAATCTCCTGCGCCATCTTCTCCTGCATCTGTTGCGCCTGCTTCATCATCGACTGCATGTTGCCCGGCAGTTTCATGGCTTCTGCTCCTTAGCCTACTCTATCTTTTTTAGATCCCGTACGGCGCGCACTTCGCCCTCGCCGAAGACTTCGAGGTACTTTTTCACTTCGGGATTTTCGAGCGCGCGCCGGGAAGCGTCGCCCTGCGGCTGCGTGGACCCGGCGGCTGGCTCCGCGCGCTCGGCCTCGCCCGCCGTGACCTTGATCTGGAACATCCGCCCGCTTGCGCGCTGCGCCGCTTTGGCAATATCCTCGCCGCGCATGGCCAGCATGAACTGTTTCGGCGTGACGAATTGCAGCACGTTGCCCGCTTCGCTCACTTTCGAATGCTCTACGGCATCGGCGGTGAACGTCATGCCGAGTTCCATCAGTGCCGTGTGCAGCTTTTCCCGCCAGTCGATCGCACCCATTGGCGCGAGCGCGGGCTCCGGAGCCAGCGCGTTGGCTCCCATCGATTGCGGCTCCGGCCGCGCCGCGGCTTTCTTGGCCCGATCCTGCTCGAACGGTGATGGTCCCGTCCGCGCCGGCGGCGCTACCGCCTTTATCTCAGTGTCCCGGCGCTTCGGCGTAGCCGCCTGGTCGGCGGGTCTTTCCAATCCCGCCAGCGCCTCTTCAATGGATGTCAGCCGTCCCGCCTGCACTAGTTTCATCAAGCCCACTTCCAGATGAAACCGCGGCTGCAGCGAAGACTGCAAATCACGAAACAGGTCGAGCGAGAGTTGCAAATACCGCGTGAGGTCTTCTTCGGAAAACGCCCGCGAAATCTCCCCCAGACGCGCTCGCTCGCCGGGCGACCCCGCGATCAGCCGCGTGTCGCTCCCCGCGATCCTGGCCACCAGCAGATTCCGGAAGTACCGCGCCAGTTCCCGGCTGAAATGTTGCAGGTTGTGGCCGTTGCGCTCCAGTTCGTCCACCAGCCCGAGCATTCGCCCGCTGTCGGATGCCGCCAGCGCCTCCGTCACCTGCGCCAGCGCGTCCAGCGAGAATGCTCCCAGCAGCGCCCGCACTTCCTTCGCGTCGAGTTTCGTGCCGCAGCACGCAATTGCCTGGTCCAGCGCCGATAGCGAATCACGAATGCTGCCCTCGCCGGTCTGCGCCAACACCGCCAGCGTCTCCGCGTCGGCTTCAATGCCCTCCTGGCGGCATATCCACTCCATGCGCGCCACCACTTCGTCGAAATCCACCGAGCGAAAGCTGAAATGCTGGCAGCGCGACGCAATCGTCGCCGGAATCTTGTGCGCTTCGGTCGTGCATAGAACAAAAATTGCCCAGGCGGGCGGTTCCTCGATGGTCTTGAGCAGCGCGTTGAAAGCTTCGCTGGTGATCTGGTGCGCTTCGTCGATGATGAAAACTTTGTAGCGGTCGCGTACCGGCTGGTAGCGCACGTTTTCCCGCAGTTCGCGCATCTCGTTGATGCCGCGGTTTGACGCCGCGTCGATCTCGATCACATCCGGGGCGTTGCCTTCCGCGATCTCCAGGCAACTGGCGCACACGCCGCACGGCTTATTGGTCGGACCGAGAGGGATGCAGTTCACGCAGCGCGCCAGTATTCGCGCAATGGTGGTTTTGCCCGTGCCCCGCTGGCCTGAAAAGATGTAGCCGTGCGCGATGCGCTGCTGCGCAATGGCGTTCTCGAGCGTAGTCTTGACGTGTTCCTGGTTGACTACGTCGGCGAACGTCTGCGGCCGGTATTTGCGTGCGATGACCTGATACATGCGGAGGGAAGCGCCAGGCCCCGGGTGATCCGCGGCACACAGGTTAAGCCGCTACCGTTGCTTCTTTCCAGACCTGGCGGGGTTTGCAGCCGCCTGTTGCACGAAGCCCGGAACCTAGCAACCATCCATCCTAGCATGACCGCCCGGCGGCGTCGGTGCGTCTCCGCTCAGAATCGCTAAGCGCTGCCGCCCACCTGTGCTTGCGCCGATGGCTCGCCGAGCGATACTCGCGCCGTGATGAGCCCGTCGGCGCCCGGTGAAAACGCCAGCAGCGTCTCCGGCCGATCTGCTTCAACCAGGTAAGAGGCGATGGGTCCGAAGATGGCCTTCAGCCCTTGCGGCACGCAGGTGGGTAAAACTGCCCGCCACACCCCCTCC
>JACXTT010005400.1_pt1 | contig 18562 bp, 14 predicted proteins | sample 9270951 | NCBI WGS metagenome assembly JACXTT01 (sample SAMN15532306, study PRJNA645909) | rock metagenome | isolation source: weathered quartz diorite | place: Puerto Rico | collected 2017-06-21 | reverse complement strand
GTGGCCGCCGCCGCGTCCGCGGCGCCGCCCTGGGCGACCGCCCCGCGGCTCGCGAAGGTCCCGGTGCCGGACGGCGACACCGCGGTGTCGGGCTGGCGCACGGTCACGGCCTCGAGTGGCACGCCGAGCTGGTCGGCCACGAGCTGCGCGGTGGTGGTGGCGTGGCCCTGGCCCTGCGAGGGAAACGACACGTCGCACGCCACGCGGCCGTCGGGCTCCATGCGGACCGTCGCGCCCTCGTGTCCGGTCAACTCGGTCATGCCGCGCTGGCGATAGGTCGAGGAGCCGATGCCGGTGTATTCCGTGTAGCACGCGAGGCCGATCCCGAGCAGCCGGCCCTCCACGCGGCCCCGCTCGCGCTCCTGTCGGAGCCGCTCGTAGCCGGCCAGCTCGAGCGCCTGCTCGAGGGCCTTGGGGTAGTCGCCGCTGTCGTAGACGAGGCCGCTCGGCGAGCTGAACGGATAGCCGTCGCGGCCGATAAGGTTGCGGCGGCGGATCTCCGCGGGGTCGAGCCCGAGGCGGTCCGCGAGCAGGTCGAGCGTGCGCTCCATCACGAAGGCGCCCATGGTCATGCCGACGCCGCGGTACGCGCCGAGCGGCGGCTTGGTGGTCGCGAGTGCCTTGATCTCGAACGCGTAGGCCGGCGTGCGATACGGGCCCGGCAGGATCGACGCGGTGCCCAGCGGCTCGAGCGCGGCGGTGAGTGGGTGAATGTGATAGGCGCCCGCGTCCGAGAGCACACGGGCGCGCAGCCCGAGCAGGGTGCCGTCGGCGGCCGCGGCCGCCTCGATCTCCACGCGCTCCTCGCGGGCGTGGCCGGCGGCGGCCAGATTCTCCCGGCGGGTCTCGATCCACTTCACCGGCCTCCCGGCCCGGCGCGCGAGGGCCACCACCGCCAGGTCCTCGGGCATGACGTGCATCTTCTGGCCGAAGCCGCCGCCGGTGTCCGGCACGATCACGCGCACACGCGACTCGTCGAGCCCGAAGGCGCGGGCCATCGTGGACCGGAACACGTGAGGGACCTGGCAGCCGGTCCAGCACGTGAGCGCGTCCTTGTCCCAGGCCGCGAGCAGGCCCCTCGCCTCCAGCGGCGAGGCCGAGCAGCGCGCGTGGCTGAACGTCTCGCGCAGCACGACCGGGGCGCGGGCGAAGGCGCCATCCACGTCCCCGTGGCTCCCGCGGCGCTCGAAGAGCACGTGGCTCGCGTGCTCGGGGTGAAGGCGCGGCGCCCCCGGATCGAGCGCGGCGTCCACGTCCGGGACCGCGGGCAGGAGATCGTACGCCACCGTCACGAGGGCGCAGGCGTCGGTCGCCTCGTATACCGTGCGGGCCGCGACGGCGGCGATCGGCTCGCCGACGAAGCGGACGCGCGAGGGAGCCAGGGCCGGCCAGGTGGTGGGGAGGTAGCCGGAGGTGTCGAAGCGCGGCGCCAGCGGCGCCACCACGTCCTCCAGGTCTCGGCCGGTCAGCACCACCTCGACGCCGGGCGCGCGGCGGGCCGCGGCCGCTTCCACCGCGCGCAGGGCCGCGTGGGCGTGCTCGCTGCGCGCGAACGCGGCGTGGAGCATCCCGGGGAGCGTGAGGTCGTCGAGGAAGCGGCCCCGCCCGGCCAGCAGCCGGGGATCCTCGAGCCGCTTGACGTGCGCGCCGAGGTAGCGCGGGGGCGGTGTGCTCAGGGTCAGGGCCTCGCCACGCGGGGCAGCACCTCGGAGGCCAGCAGCTCGAGCTGCTCCATCCCCCAGTTGAGCGGGTTGAGAACCACGTACTCGCAGCCGCCCAGGTTGGCGACCTTGGCGCGGATCTTCTCGGCCAGCTCCTCCGCCTCGCCCAGGAGATAGAACTCCCGCCAGTACGGCAGGTCCATCCCCGAGTAGGTCTTGAAGTGAGGGATCGCGGTCGCCGGCTTCTCGCCCTTCTTCAGGACCCACACGAAGTTCGAGTAGACCTTGCTCATGTCGCCCGGCTTCCGCCCGATCTCGCCCATGAAGCGCTGGATCTTCTCCCAGTCGCCCTTGACCATGTCGGCGGTGGCGGAGGAATGCGGCACCCAGGTCCGGGCGTACCTGGCGATGCGTCGCAGGACCGGGTCGATGTTGGTGACGGTCTGGCCGTAGACCTTCTCGAACGGCTGGCTGCCGCCGCCGATCCAGATCGGCGGATGCGGCTTCTGAGCCGGCTTGGGATCGATGGTGAGGTTGCGGAACCGGTAGTACTGGCCCTCATAGCTCACGTGGTCGCCCGCCCAGAGCGCGGTGACCGCCTCCAGCATCTCGTCCATCCGACGACCGCGCTCCTTGTGCGGCACGCCCATCAGCGCGAACTCCTCCTCGTGCCAGCCGACACCGACGCCGAGGATGCTGCGCCCGCCCGAGAGCAGATCCAGCGTCGCCCACTCCTTGGCGAAGTAGGCGGGATTGCGCAGGGGCAGCACCAGCACCATCGTCCCGAGCTTGATCGTGCGCGTCACCCCGGCCAGGGCCGAGAGCAGGGCCACCGGCTCGAGCCACGTGCACGCGTAGGCGGGTGGGGTGAGCAGCAAGTGATCGATGGAGACCGCGCAGTCGAAGCCCAGATCCTCCGCGCGGCGGAGGTACGCGCCCATCTCGGCGAGCGTGGCCGTCCTTGCGCCGAGCGCGAAGCTGGGCAGGCGCAGGCCGAATTTCATGGCGTGGTTGGCGAGGGGAGCGTTACCGGGACTTCTCTTTTTTGAGCGCGCTTCTGCGACTTTGCTCGGGCTGCGGTTTGGCCTCTTCGCGCCTTTGGCGCTCATCGGAGGCCGTCCTCTTTCTTGGCCTCGGCGACCGTGAGGCCGCCGACGCGGGCGTGGGGCCGGCCGCCGTCGGTGACGACGAGGGCGATCAGGATCTCGTTGGCGCGCGGCGCGTCGTTCAGGCGCACCTCCATCGCGTCGAAGTGCGTGCGCACGAATGCCGCGTCCTTGTAGTGCAGCGGCACGTCGATGGTCGTCCCGGGCCCGCCGAGCTTCTTGGCGGAGGGGATGATGGCCTTGCCCCCGTGCACGAGCGCGCGGAACGGCGTCCCGAGAGTGGGATGCAGGATCGCGGCGGCGTGCTCGTACTCACCGTCGACGCCCACGATGGCCGCCTTGCCGTACGAGTGCACCGGAGCGCCGAGCGTCATCACCGCCCGCCGGCCGAGCAGGTCGCCCAGCTCCTCGCCGGTCTTGATGAGGGGCTCCAGGTCCTCGACGAAGCGGCCCGCGAACGGGTTCTCGATCACCGCCACCGCGGCGACTTTCCTCAATGGCCTTTCCAGTCGACGGCCGCCGTCCTCCTGGATCTCCTCGACCACCGTGACGAGCTTCCGGATCTTCATCAGTGTCCTCCCCCGGTCGGCCCCTGCCCCTTGACCACTTCCGCCGCGCGCGCGGCGGGCGGTGTGTTCCGGCTCCGTCCGATCTTGATCTGTCCGTCGACGAGGATCATCGAGACGCCGAAGAGATCCCCAGCCTCGAGCGCCTCGAGCGCGGTCCGGCCCACCGAGCCGATCGGCGCGTCCACGATGCAGAGGTCGGCCTCCCGGCCCGGCGCGATCACGCCAACCGGCAGCTTGTAGACCCGCGCGGTGTTGCCTGTGGCCATGCACAGCGCCTCTTCGGGCGCCACCCCGCCGAGCGAGGCCAGATGGGCGACGACGCGGAGGATGCCGAGCGGGACCACGCCGGTGCCGGACGGCGCATCGTTGCCGATGATGATACGATGCGCGGCCTTCGCCTCCTGGGCGCGCCGCAGGGCATGGAGCGCGGTCCGCCCGTTGCCGCAGTGGACGATCTCGAGCGCCATCTGCGTGGCCACCAGCGAATCGATCTCGCGCTCGCTCATGGACGTGGTGCCGCCGTTGATGTGGCCGACCACGTCGGGGCCCGCCTCCAGCACCACCTCGGCGTTGATCGCGTTGGATCCCGCGATGGACGGCCCGCCGGTGTGGATCGTCACGGTCATGCCGTGCTTGCGTGCCCAGGCCACCATCGGCGCCGCGTCCTTGCCGGTGCGGACCGACCCGAGGCCGATCTCCCCCACCAGCTTGACGCCGGCCTTCGCCATCTCCACGAAGTCCTCCTCGACCATGCCCAGCTCCAGGATCGGGGCGCCCGCGTGGACCTTGACTCCGGCGGGCCGCTGGTTGGCGTAGGCCTTGGCGGCCACGATCGCGAGGGCCTTGAGTCCTACGATGTCCTTGGGTCTGCCCGGCAGATGCACCTCCCCCGCGGAGATCATCGTGGTGACCCCGCCGTTGAGCCCTGACTCGATGAAGTCGATCGTGCGCTGGCGCGGGGTGAAGTCGCCGAAGACGGGATGGCAATGCGAATCGATGAGGCCCGGCACCACCGTGCTGCCCTTGGCGTCAACGACGGTGTCGGCATCGCCATCGAGCCCACGGCCCACCGCCACGATCTTGCCGTCGGCGGCCACGATCGAGTCGCCGTCGAGCAGTGGCCGCGCGATGTCTCCCGACACGATCTGCCCGATGTTCCTGATCAGCGTCTTCACGGGTGCGTCCGCCTCCTCACACGGTCAGGTACTTCCGCCTGATCGCCTCGTCTCCCATCAGCGTCGCCATCGGCCCGTCGAAGCGGATCTCACCCTTCTCGATGATGTAGGCGCGATCGGCCAGCCGGGCCGCGAACTTGAGATTCTGCTCGGAGAGCAGGATCGTCAAGCCCTCCCGCTTGAGCGCGGCGATCTGCTCGCCGAGCGCCCGCACGATCACGGGGGCCAGCCCCTCCGACGGCTCGTCCAGCAGCAGCACGCGGGGGTTGCCCATCAGGGTCCGCGCGACCGTTAGCATCTGCTGCTCGCCCCCAGACAGGCTCCCGGCCCGCCGGCCGGCCAGCTCGCGGAGCCGGGGGAAGAACTCGTAGACGCGCGCCGCGGACCACACGCCGCCCCCCTTCTGCCCGACCATCAGGTTCTCGGCGACGGTGAGATCGCCGAAGATGCGGCGATCCTCCGGCACGTAGCCGATTCCGAGCCGGCTGATCTCGTGGGTGGGGTGCCGGGTGATGTCCCGGCCGTCGAAGCGCACGGCGCCGTCGCTGATCTCGACGAGCCCCACGATCGCCTTGAGCGTGGTGGACTTGCCGGCCCCGTTGCGCCCGAGCAGCGAGACGACCTCGCCGGCACGCGCGGAGAGGCTCACGCCGTGCAGCACGCGCGAGAGACCGTAGCCCGCCTGGACCGCTTCCAGCTCTAGAGAATCGTTCAAGGCTTTCTAGTCGGCCTCGCCGAGATACACGCGTTGGACCTGTGGGTCGGCGCGCACTTCGGCGGGGGCGCCCTCGGCGATGACGCGCCCCTGGTGGAGCACCATGATCCGATCGGAGATCGCGAAGACCACGTCCATGTCGTGCTCGGTGAACAGCACGGTGAGCCGGCGCTCGCGCGCGATCCGCCGGGTGAGCGCCATCAGCGCGCCCCGCTCGGCCGGGGCCATGCCCGCGGTCGGCTCGTCCAGCAGCAGCACCTCCGGATCGTTCGCGAGGGCCACCGCGAGCTCGAGCTTCTTGAGGTCGCCGTAGGCCAGCATCGCGGTCACGCGATCGGCCTGCTCGGCCATGCCCACCTGCTCGAGCAGCGCGCGCGCCTCCCCGCCCTCGAGCCGCGAGGCCGGCTCGAGCAGCGAGTAGGTCTTGCCGCGATGGGAGAGCCGCGCCACCCGCACGTTGTCGAGCGCGGTCAGGCTGGCGAAGGTCGCGGTGATCTGGAACGTCCGGCTCACGCCGCGGCGCCACACCGCGTAGGGTGGCAGGCCGCTCAGCCGCTCGCCCTTGAAGCGCACCTCGCCCGCGTCCGCGCGGAGCTGGCCGGTGAGCATGTTGAAGAACGTGGTCTTCCCCGCCCCGTTGGGGCCGATGAGGGCGCGGATCTCTCCCCGCTCCATCGCGAGATCCACGCCGGCCACCGCGCGCACACCGCCGAAGGACTTCGAGAGCCCGCGGGTCTCGAGCACCGGCGCGCCGCCGCCCGTCGAGCTCACGGACGCCGCCCGGCCAGCACGCCCGTGATACCGCGCGGGAAGGCCAGCACCAGCAATATGAGGATTGTGCCGAGCACGATCTGCCAGTAGTCGGTGTAGCGGGTGATCACGGTGTCGAGCAGCTTGTACACCGCGGCACCGATGAGCGGCCCCGACGGCGAGCCCACCCCGCCGAGCAGCACCATCACGAGCGGCTGCACCGACATCGGCGACTCGGTGTAGACCGGGAACACGCTGCCCTTGAGGAAGGCGAAGATGGCGCCGCCCAGCCCGGCGACGAAGCCCGCCACCACGAACGCGGTCCACTGTAGCGCCCGGATGTTCACCCCGAGCGCCTCGGCGCGTCGGGCATGGTCCCGCGCTGCGCGCAGCGTGAGGCCGAACGGCGAGGCGGTGACCAGGCGCAGCAGCACGAGGCCCAGCACGGCGAACCCGAGAGCCCAGTAGTAGTAGTGGGCCGGCGTGGCCAGCCAGCGCGACGGCCACACGCTCAGCACGCCGTTGTCGCCGCCGGTGACCTCGTCCCACTGGTGCACGACCGCGTAGACGATCTGGGCGAAGGCCAGCGTCAGCATCGCGAAGTAGATGCTGCTCAAACGCACGCAGAAGTAGCCGAAGACCACCGCCGCGGCTCCCGCCGCGAGGGGCGCGGCCAGGAAGGCCAGCGGCATCGGCAGCCCCGCCAATTGGAGGAGGAGCGCGGCTCCGTACGCGCCCAGGCCGAAGTAGGCCGCGTGCCCGAACGAGACCATGCCACCCACCGCCATCAGCAGGTGCAGGCTCGCCGCGAAGAGGGCGAAGGCGAGGATCTCGATCGCGATCGACACCCAGAAGGTCGGCAGCACCAGCGGCAGCGCAACGAGAACCACCAGCGCGGCCACGAGCCGCCGCAGGCTCGGCCGGCGCAGGCGCGGCTCCTCTCCCACGCTTCCGCCGGGGGGCCGAAGCTGGATCTCGGGACGGCCGAGGAGCCCCCACGGCCGCACCACCAGCACCACCGCCATCACCACGAAGATCAGCACGATGGCGCTCTTGGGCAGGAGCAGCACGCCGTAGGCGCTCAGCACGCCGATGAGTAGCGAAGCGAGGAGAGCGCCCCACACCGAGCCCATGCCGCCGATCACCACCACCACGAACGCTTCCACGATGATCGAGGTGTCCATCACGGTGGTGAGCGCCAGGCGCGGCACCTGGAGCGCGCCGCCCAGCCCGGCCAGGAACGAGCCCAGGACGAAGACGGAGGTGAACAGCCGCGACTGGTCGACGCCGAGCGCGGCCACCATCTCACGGTCCTGGGTGGCGGCGCGAATCAGCACGCCCCAGCGGGTGCGGTGAAAGAGCAGCCACAGGGCGAGCGCGACGAGCGGCCCGAACGCGATCATCGCCAGGTCGTAGGTGGGGAAGAGCTGGCCCACGATCGGGACGGAGCCGGCGAGGCCGGGCGCGGCGGGACCGGTCTTGTTGTCCGCGCCCCACAGGTACCGCACCGCGTCCGCCACCACCAGCACCAGCGCGAACGTGAGCAGGAGCTGGTACAGCTCGGGCGCGCGGTACACGCGCCGCAGCAGCACCACCTCCACGAGACCGCCAAAGCCCGCCACGAGCAGCGCGGCGAGCAGCGCGGCCACGTAGAACGCGGCGGGGCCTGCGGGCAGCGTCGCGGTGAGCGAGTAGGTCAGATACGCGGCGAGCATGTAGAAGGAGCCGTGGGCGAAGTTGACGATGCGGGTGACGCCGAAGATGAGCGAGAGGCCCGACGCGATCAGGAACAGGAACATCGCGTTGGCGAGCCCGCTGAGGAGCTGCACGAACAGGAGGGACATGGAGTCGATCCCCCTCACCCTGTCCTCTCCCCCGCGGCGGGGGAGAGGGAACCAGACGGGGAGAGGGCACGGTGAGGGTTGGTGCTAATTGGCGGGGCGAAGCTTCTTCGCCTCCTCCTCCGACGGCAGCACCTTCTCGCCCGGGATCAGCTCGTGGTTGACCATGATGCCGACGCCGCGCTGGGCGTCGAGCTTGGTCGTCCCGACCCACGCGCCCATCGTGGACTGGCCGTCGGCCGCGCGGAACGTGATGGGGCCCATCGGGGTCTCGACCTTCAGCCCCTTGAACGCGGCGACGAGCTTCGGCGTCTCGGTGCCGCCCGCCTTCTTGATCGCCTCGGCCACCGACAGGTAGGTGACGTAGCCGATCAGCGAGCCGAGCACCGGGTTCTTGTCGCCACGCTTGATGTAGCGGGCCACCCACTCCTGATGGCCCGGGATCTTGACGTCGTACCAGGGATAGCCGGTGACCAGCATGCCCTCGGGGGCCTCGAGCTTGAGCGGATCGATGTACTCGGGCTCGCCGAGCAAGATGCCCACCACGAACATCTTCTGGAACAGGCCGCGCTTGCTGGCCTCGCGGACGAAGGCGAGCCAGTCGCTGCCGAACAGCGAGACGTAGAGCGCGTCGGGGTTCTGGTTCAGGATCGCGGTGACCAGCGGGCCCGGCTCGATCTTGCCGAGTGTCGGCCAGTGCTCGCCCACGATCTGCACGTCCGGTTTCAGCTCCTTCAGCCGGTCGCGGAACGTTTCCCACGCCCGCTTGCCGTACTCGTAGTTGGGGCCGATGGTGGCCCACTTCACGTACTTCATCTTGCCTGCTTTGTCGGCCAGCATCCGTCCCTGCTCGTAGGTGTTGGGACGCAGGCGCACCACGTGGTCGTGCCCCTTCGACCAGGTGAGCGCCTCGGTCAGCGCCTCCGCGGCCAGGAACATGGTCTTGTTCTGCTTGGCCCAATCGGAGACCGCGAGCCCCACGTTGGAGAGGAAGCTGCCGGTGATCATCACGACCTTGTCGGACTCGACCAGCTCCTGGGCGTGCTTCACCGCCTCCGCGGGCTGGCCCTTGTCGTCGCGGAACAGCACCTCGAGCTTGCGCCCGAGCACGCCGCCCTTGGCGTTGATCTCCTCGACGGCCATCTCGACGCCGGCACGGTACGGTCCCGTGAAGGGCGCGCCGATGCCGCTGTAGGAGTTGATGTCGCCGACCTTGATCGGCGCCTGGGCCGCGACGGGACCGACGCCCACCGCCAGCAGCGCGGCGACCGCCAGAAGGAGCGTGAGACGTGATGCCCGCATGCGCAGACCTCCTCGTAGGGGTGGCCAGAGTAAAGCAAAAGCGCGCGAGCTGTTCAAGCCGATTCCGTCCGCTGGGCGGCGCACGCTAGCGATCGTCGTTCGAATCGGCGGTGAGCCCGGACTCGCACACGTGCTCGCTCGATACGGCATACCGTGGGAACCTCGAGCCCGAGAGGCCAGTTAGACTCTCTCAAGGAGGACCACCATGACCAATCCGCTCAGTCGCAGAGAGGTCCTGAGGTTCGGCGCGTTCACCACCGTCGGCGGCGTGCTCACGCCGGGTATCTCGCTGGCCCAGGCCATCACCACCGAGACCAAGGGCATCACCGCACGCGACGTGCAGGTCCCGGTCGGCGGCGCTGCGATTCCGGCCTATGACGCTCGCCCCGAGGCGGCGGGCCGCTATCCGATCGTGGTCGTCATCCCGGGCTTCACTGGGCTCTCCGATCAGCACAAGGACGTGGTGCGCCGCTTCGCCCACGCCGGCTACTACGCGATCGGGCCCGAGCTGTTCTCCCGCGAGGGCGGCATGCAGGGGAAGAACTTCCAGGAGATGGGGCAGATCGCCAGCAAGGTCACCCGCGCGCAGTATCTCGGGGATATCCGGGCCACCACCGAGTTCGCCAAGCAGCAGGCGTGGGCGCGGGCCGATCGCATCGGCGTGACCGGCTTCTGCGGTGGCGGAGCGCTCACGCTGCACTTCTCCGCTGAGTACCCGGGCGTGACCGCCGCGGTGCCGTGGTACGGGCACGTCAAGCGCACGTACGCCGACGCCCCCGGCGTCGACGCGTTCAGCCTGGCCAACCGGATCACGATGCCGGTCCTCGGGCTGTACGGCGAAGCCGACACCGGCATCGCGGCCGACGACGTGAGGCGCTTCGAGGCCGAGCTGCGGAAGAACAACCGCCAGGTGGAGCTCGTCCTGTACCCCGGCGCCGGGCACGCCTTCTTCTCCGACGATCGGCCGCAGGCCTACAAGAAGGACGCGGCCGAGGACGGCTGGAAGCGCTGCCTCGCGTTCTTCGACCGCCATCTCAAGGCGTGACCGAACTACCCGCTTGACATTGCGGGCATTTGCCGCCAGATTGGCGCAAATTCAGCCCCTGTTGTCCGTGTCACAATCGTCAACGACGACTGAGAGGACAAGGGATGACGACCAGGCGCACCCGTCCCTCACTGAGCCGCCGTGACCTGCTGAAGCTGGGGGGAGGGGCCGTCGCCGCCTCCGCCATGGCGGGCGCCTCCCCTCCCCTCGCGTGGGGGCAGGCACCCAAGCGCGGCGGGACCCTGTCGGTTCGTGCCTGGGACCCGCCCCACTTCGACCCCCACCTGACCGTCTCGTTCAAGACCCACATCACCTACTCCTTCACGCACAGCCGACTCATCAAGCACAAGGCGGGGCCCGGGACCCAGCCGGGCATCTTCTCCTTCGAGGGCGATCTCGCGGAGTCGTGGACTCAGCCGAACGAGAACACCTACGTCTTCAAGCTCAGGCGCGGGGTGCGCTGGCACAACAAGCCGCCGGTGAACGGCCGCGAGCTCGACGCCGACGACGTGCTCTACACGGTGGAGCGCTTCCGGACCGTGAAGGGCAACGCCAACGCCTACATGCTGGCCGCCGTCGACCGGGTCGAGGCGATCGACAAGTACACGGTCAAGTTCACCCTGAAGGAGCCCTACGCGTGGTTCCTCGACGTCCTGGCCAACCCGATGGCGGTGTGCATCGTGGCCAAGGAGTGCGTCGAGAAAATGGGAGACCTCAAGAAGCCGGAGGCCACCGTCGGCACCGGCCCGTGGATGCTCGACAGCTACCGCCCCAACGTCGGCATGACCCTCGTGCGGAACCCGGCCTACTTCATCGCCGGGCTGCCCAATATCGACCGCATCGAGATCCTGGTGGACGAGGACAAAGCCTCGCGCATCGCCGCGTTCCTCACCGGCAAGTTCGACCTCGGCACCGAGTTCCCGGGCACGATCGACTGGACGGACTGGGACGTCGTCAAGAACGGACGGCGCGACCTCAAGACCCAGCAGTTCCCGTCCAACGTGATGAGCCACGTCTATTTCCACAACGACAAGCCCCCGTTCAGCGACGTCCGCGTGCGCCGGGCCATGTCGCTGGCGGTCAACCGCCCCGCGATCATCGACGCGACCTACGAGGGCAACGGCGCGCTGAATCCGCCGGTCCCCACCGCGCTCCGCGAATGGTCGATCCCCATCGACCAGCTCGGCGAGGGAGCGCGCTACTACAAGTCGGACGTGGCCGCCGCGCGCAAGCTCATGGCGGAGGCCGGCTTCCCGAACGGCTTCTCGGCCACGATGGACTTCACCACATACGGGTCCAACGTGCTGGTCGACCAGATGCAGCTCATCCTGAAGGACCTCAAGAGCATCGGCATCGAGGTGAAGCTGAACACCAAGGAGTACGGGGCCTACATCGCGACCACGTTCTACGGCAAGTACGACTCGATGGCCTTCGGGCCCCAGACCCCGTTCCTCGAGCCGGACAACTTCCTGTACGGCCAGTACTACCCGGGCGAGATCAAGAACCACGGCCACATCAACGACCCGGTGGTGGCGGACATGCTGATCCGCCAGCGGCGCACCCAGGATCCGGCCAAGCGCCGCGAGCAGATCTTCGAGATCCAGCGGTACCTCGCCAAGCAGCAGTACTACGTCCAGATCGGCTCGCAGACCTACAACGCGGTCTGGACCCAAGCGCTGAAGAACTACGGACCGAACCTGGGCTACGACTACGGCGGCCGGCTGCTCGCCGCCTGGCTCGATCGATAACCCGAGGAGGATCGTTCACCATGAACCAGACCATGACCCGTCGCGACGTGTTGAAGCTGGGCGGGGCCGCCCTGGCCGCGAGCCAGCTCGTCTCCGCGCAACCGGCACTAGCCCAGACCCCCAAGCGCGGGGGCACCTTCCGGCTCCGCTCTCACGTGGCCCCGGTGCACTTCGATCCGCACGCGACCATCGCGTTCTCGACGATGATTCCGCTGTCGCTGGCCTACAGCCGTCTGGTCAAGGTCAGGGGCGGCTCGGCGATCGTGCCCGGTACCCAGCCCGTCGAGGGCGATCTGGCGGAGTCGTGGGAGCGCCAGGGCGAGAACGTGTACGTTGTCAAGCTGCGCAAGGGCGTGCACTGGCACAACAAGCCGCCGCTCAACGGGCGCGAGCTCACCGCCGAGGACGTGCGCTACTCCTACGACCGCTTCCTCAACATCAAGGGCAATCCCAACAAGACCATCCTGGGCATGGTCGACAAGATCGAGGCCCTCGACAAGTACACGGTCAAGTTCACGCTGAGCGAGCCCAACGCCTGGTTCATCGATCGGATGGCCTCGACCGCCACCTGGGTCATCGCCAAGGAGTGTGTCGACCAGTACGGCGACCTCAAGAAGCCGGAGAGCGTGGTGGGCACCGGGCCGTGGATGCTCAAGAGCTACGAGCCCAACGTGAGGATCTCGTTCGTGCGGAACCCGAGCTACTTCGTCTCCGGCCTGCCCCACGTGGACGACGTGGAGATCCTGCTCTCGCAGGATCCCGCCGCCGGCTTCGCGGCGTTCCTGGCTGGGGAGTACGACTTCGGCCCGGAGTACGGCATGGTGATCCGCCGGAGCGACCTGGAGATCGCCCAGGGCCGGATCAAGGGGCTCGGGACCCGCGATTACATCGTGGTGTTCGGCGGCATCACCGCGATGAAGATCGATCAGGAGCCGTTCAAGGACGTGCGGGTGCGCCGGGCCTTCTCGATGGCCCAGAACTGGCAGGAGGTGCTCGAGACCAACGCGTGGTCCCAGGGCAAGGGCGTGCCCAACCCGTTGGTCCCGGCCGCGCTCAAGGAATGGTCGATCCCGATCGGTCAGCTCCCGCCCGAGGGTCGGCGTCTCTACGAGTTCGATCCCGCGGCGGCCAAGAAGCTGCTGGTCGAGGCCGGCGTGACGCCGCCGCTGAAGGTCCCGATCGAGACCACTCCCGGCTACGGCCCCGACTGGATGGACGCGGTGCAGGTGGCCCTGCGCAACTGGAAGCAGGCGGGGATCGAGGGCGACCTCAAGCTCAAGGAGTACGGCGCCTTCGTCTCGACCGCGATCTTCGGCAAGTTCGACAAGATGATCCTGACGCTCCGCGGAGCCACCACCGATCCCGACAACTACTTCGTGCCGTTCATGCCGGGCGAGCCGCTCAACTCCTCCGGGGTGAACGATCCCAAGCTCACCGAGATGATCAAGCTCCAGCGGCGGACCTTCGACGACAAGAAGCGCCGCGAGATCCTCTTCGACATCCAGCGCTACGCCTCCCAGCAGGTCTACTACGGCTTCGGCCCCTCGGTGAGCGCGGTGGGCGCATGGATGCCCTACGTGAAGAACTTCGGTCCCAACATCGGCCACGACTACGGCGGCCGCCTAATGGTGGCATGGCTAGATAAATAACCGGGACGACTTCAAGAAATGCGAAGCCACCTCATAGAGGTCGCCCCTTGGGGCGACCGTACAATCAAATAAGAGGGCGTCGCATTAGCTCGCGCGTGGCTCGAGGCACTCACCAGTGAGGCGGTATGTCCTGCGCCGGCTGCTGGTGGCGATCCCCTCGCTGCTGATCGCCTCGCTCATCGTCTTCAGCCTGCCTCGACTGCTCCCCGGCGACGTCGTGCAGCTCATGCTGGAGGAGAAGGCCTACGGCAAGGACCTGGACGATCTCCGGGCCAAGCTCGGCCTGAACCGACCGATCTACATCCAGTATTTCGAGTGGCTGGGCCAGGTGGCGCGCGGTGACCTCGGCGAATCGCTGTGGACGAGGCGCCCCGTGCTCGAGGAGCTGACGCGGCGGATGCCGGTGAGCCTCGAGCTGGGCGTGCTCGCGCTGTTCTTCTCGATCCTGATCGCGGTGCCCATCGGCGTGCTCGCCGCGATCCGGCAGGACACGATGGCCGACTACGCCATGCGGAGCATGGCCATCCTCGGGCTCTCCGTTCCCGGGTTCTGGATCGCCACGCTCGCTATCCTCCTCCCCGCGATCTGGTGGGGCTGGAGCCCGCCGATCCAATTCACGACCCTGACCCAGAGCCCCTGGGCGCACATCGCCCAGTTCCTGCTCCCCGCCTTCATCCTCGGCATCGCCTCCGCGGCGGCGCTCATGCGCCTCACCCGTGGCACGCTCCTCGAGGTGCTTCGCCAGGACTACGTGCGCACCGCGTGGTCCAAGGGCCTGCGCGAGCGCGTGGTGGTGCTCAAGCACAGCCTGAAGAACGCGATGATCCCGGTGATCACGGTGCTGGGGATCCAGGTGGCGCAGATCCTCGGCGGCACCGTGATCTTCGAGAGCATCTTCGGTCTGCCCGGCATGGGCCGCTTCCTCTTCGACGCGATCAACCAGCGGGACTACCCGGTGATCCAAGGCGTGAACCTGCTGATCGTGAGCGTCGTGGTCCTCATGAATCTACTCGTCGATGCCTTCTACGCGTTCCTCGACCCCCGCATCCGCTACTAAGAATATGCAAAGCCACCCTATAGAGGTCGCCCCTTGGGGCGACCGTACAATCAAGAAAAGCGCGTCGCCAAACCGCGCAGCGCTGATTGCAGCCGCGTTGTGGTCCTTCTGCCGCCACAAGCCGCTCGGCGCCGTCGGCGGCCTCATCGTGGTCGTGCTCCTGCTGCTGGCCGTGCTGGCCCCCTGGATCGCGCCCTACAGCTACGACGAGACGATTCCCGGGGCGCGCATGAAGGCGCCGGGCGCCCAGTTCTGGATGGGCACCGACAACCTCGCGCGCGACGTGTTCAGCCGTGTGGTCTACGGCGCCAGCGTCTCGGTCACGGTCGGCTTCGGGGCGGTGCTGCTCGCCAACCTGCTCGCCACTCTCGTCGGCGTGACCAGCGGCTATTTCGGCGGGGCCTACGACATCGCGGTCCAGCGGGTGGTGGACGCCTGGCAGTCCTTCCCGTTCCTGGTGGTCATCCTCTCGATGATGGCCGTGCTCGGCCCTGGGCTGCTCAACCTGATCCTGGCCCTGGGAGTGCTGGGCGCCGCCGCGGGCTCGCGCGTGGTCCGCGGGGCCACCATCAGCGTGATGCAGAACACCTACGTGGAGGCGGCGCGCGCCCTCGGCGCGGGCCATCTGCGGATCATGCTTCGCTACGTGCTCCCCAACGTGGCCGCGACGATCATCATCCTGGCCACCATCGGCCTCGGCGCCGTGATCCTCGCCGAGTCCGCGCTCTCCTTCCTCGGCTTCGGCGTGCCCCCGCCCTATCCGTCCTGGGGCGCGATGCTCTCGGGCTCGGGGCGCTCATTCATGTACCGCGCGCCGTGGATGGCCATCTGGCCGGGCGCCGCCATCTCCCTCGCGGTCTTCGGCTTCAACATGCTGGGCGACGCGCTGCGGGACGTCCTGGATCCGCGTCTGCGCGGCGGAGGTGGTCGGCCGGTCAACTGAGGCGCCGGGCCGCTACTTCCCGGCGGCTAGCTCGGCACGGTCCGGTCGAGCCTGTACTCGGGGCTCGGTGAGCCCGTCCCCGGACAGCGGCGACGGTCACCCTTGTTGCACTCGTCGATGTCCCGCGTCGCGCAACCGGCCAGCAGCGCTACGACGGCCAACACCATCGCGAGCCTCTTGGGCCACGCGAGGCTCACTCCGGACGAGCGAGAACGGAAGTCGCGCATGGTTTCCATGCGGTCCGGACAACGCAAGACACATGCCGCCGGGGAGGCTGATTCGCGGGAGGGCCATCTGCCACCGCCGGGGCGAGATTCGGGCGCCGATCGCGCTTAGACAGGTTGGTTCTACTCGGTACTTCGGACCCAATCGGTGAGGACGGCCGTGCCTCGCGGGAGGGGCGCGACCCCTCCCGCGAAGCCGATGGTGACGGCTAGACGAACTTCGCGTAGACGGCCTTGATCTTGTCTTCGCCCCACTTCACGGTCTGCTCGAGCTCTTGGGCGGCCCGACGCTTCGCCGGGGCGTTTTCTGGTAGGGTAGCGCGGTGATCATTCTCGGGGTGATCCCAGCTCGGCTTCAGTCGACCCGCCTGCCTCGCAAGGTGCTTCGCGAGATCCGCGGGGTGCCGATGGTGGTGGAGGTGTTCCGCCAGGCCCGCTCCTCGCCCCTGCTTTCCGATCTCCTGGTGGCGACGGACAGCGACGAGGTCGTCGAGGCCTGTCACGCCCATCACGTCCCGGCGGTGATGACGCGCAGCGACCACGCCTCGGGCACCGACCGGCTCTGGGAGGTCTCGCGCGCCCGCGCGGCCGACGTGTACGTGAACATCCAGGGCGACGAGCCCTTGATCACGCCCGTTCACATCGAGCGCCTAGTGCGCCCGTTCCTCCGTGAGCCCGAGATCCAGGTCACCACGCTCAAGATCCGGGCGACCCCGGAGGAGGTGGCGAGCCGCACCGCCAACAAGGTGGTGACCAACGTGCACGGCGACGCGCTGTACTTCTCGCGGCTGCCGATTCCCTTCGACCGCGACGGCACCAGCGGCGTCGTCTACTGGAAGCACATCGGCCTCTACGCCTACCGCCGCTCGGTCCTCGAGAGGTACCATTCATTGCCGCCCTCGTCGCTGGAGCGCGCGGAGCAGCTCGAGCAGCTCCGCCTCCTGGAGGCGGGCATCCCGATCCACGTCCTCGAGACGGATCAACCTACGATCGGTGTGGACACCGAGGAGGACCTCCGGGCCGTCGAGGCCCTGCTGGCGTCGCGCCGCCGGTGACGAATCGCTGGGCCGTCCTGGCCCTGATCATGGCCGCGCAGACCATGGCCAACGTGGGTCCGCTCGGCATTCCCTCCATCGCTCCCCTGATCCGCGAGAACCTCGGCCTGTCCGTGACCCAGGCCGGATCCTTTCTCTCCGCCTACTACATCGGCCCGGTGCTGATGTCGCTGCCCGCGGGCTGGCTGGCCGACCGATGGGGCGTGCGGGCCGCGATGATCCTGGGGCAGGCGCTGATCGCGGTCGGGCTCGGGGCGGTCGCGGCTGCGCCGTCGTTCTCGTTCATCGTGGTGATCATGGTGGTGGCCGGCGCGGGTTACGGTGTGCTGAACCCCACCACGACCAAGGCGGGCATGGCGTGGTTTCCGCCGCGGCAGCGCGCCACCGTCGTCGGGCTCAAGCAGGTCGGGCTTCCGTTCGGGGGCGCGGTGGGCGCCTTCGTGATGCCCCCGCTCGCGATCGCTTTCGGGTGGCGGGCCGCGGTGGCCTTCGCGGCCGCGGTGGTCGGCGGGCTCGCGCTCCTGACCTGGGCGCTCTATCGCGATCTCCCCGCGCCCGCGGCCACCGCCACGGAGGCGCCACCGCGGACCGGCTTCTGGGCGGTCATGCGCAACCGCGATCTCTGGCTCGTAGGGGTGAGCACGCTGATCTTCGCGGGCGTGCAGACCGTGTTCCTGTCGTTCCTGGTGCTCTACCTGCACGACGTGCTCCAGATCACGGTGGTGACCGCCGCGAAATATCTTGTGACCGCCCAGGTGAGCGGAGCCGCCGGACGCATCGTCTTCGGGCTCTTGTCCGATCGGGTCTTCGGCGGGCGCCGCCGGATCGTGCTGGCCATCGCCGGGCTGGGCTCGATCGCCTGCACGCTGGCCCTGGGCGCGACCACACCGGCCACGGGGCCGTGGCTGCTCGTCCCGCTCGCCACGTGCATCGGCGTCTTCGGGGTGGGCTGGAACGGCGTGCAGCACACCCTGATGGCCGAGCTGGCCGGCCCGCGCGCGGCGGGCACCGCGGTGGGGCTCGGGCTGGCCATCTCCTCGCTCGGCGTCACGGTCTGCCCGCCCCTGTTCGGTCTGCTGGTGGACCGCGCGGGCGGCTTCGGCGGCGCCTGGCTCACGCTGGCCGCCACCATGGTGGCGGGGCTACTCTTGCTGGTGCCGGTCCGTGAGAGGCCACTGACGACCGTCCTATGAGCGAGCGACCGTTCTACGGCTGGATCGTGCTGGGCGCGGCCTTCGTGATCATCTCGATGTCGATCGGCACGCTCTTCACCCTCGGGGTCTTCCTCACGCCGATCGAGGACTCCATGGGCTGGAGCCGCTCGGCCATCGGGGCCATTGGCCTCTTCAACTGGATCGTGATGGGAGCGGGCGGGCTCGCGGCCGGCTATCTCTCGGACCGGCTGGGCACACGGCGCGTCGTGCTGACCGGCGCGATCCTGCTCGCGCTGGGTCTCGCGCTCTCGAGCCACGTGCGGCAGATCTGGCACCTCTACGTGACGTTCGGCCTGCTGGTCGGCGCGGGCGTGAGCACGTTCTACGTGCCGCTGACGGTGCTGGCCGTGAAGTGGTTCGACGGGCGGCGCGGCATGGCCGCCTCGGTGGTCTCCGCCGGCAACGGCCTCGGCCTCCTCGCCCTGGCCCCCCTCACCCGCTGGCTGATCAGCGAGTTCGACTGGCGCGTGGCGTTCCTGGTGCTGGGCAACCTGGCGCTGATTCTCGT
>JACXTT010005399.1_pt1 | contig 18563 bp, 20 predicted proteins | sample 9270951 | NCBI WGS metagenome assembly JACXTT01 (sample SAMN15532306, study PRJNA645909) | rock metagenome | isolation source: weathered quartz diorite | place: Puerto Rico | collected 2017-06-21 | reverse complement strand
TAGACACCGGAGTTATTGACGAGGATATCCAGTCGACCGAATTGCTTGACCGTGGCGTCGACGATGGCCTGAGCGTCGCGCGCCTTGGAGACATCGCCGCGAACGGCGACAGCCGTGCCGCCGGCCGCGACGATGTCCGCGACGGTTGCATCCGCGCCCGCCTTGCTCGATGCGTAATTCACGACTACTGACGCGCCTTCCGCGGCCAGCGACTTCGCAATGGCTGCGCCGATGCCTTTGGATGCGCCTGTAACCAGGGCGACTTTGCCTTTGAGCTTGCTCATGACGTTTCCTGACGGTGATTGGTGGAGAATAGTGCATTAATTCCGTAATTCATAATATACGAACTATGGAACTAATCATCAACATCGGGTCCGTCGTCACTCGCATCACGCCTCCCGGCAGCGCGGTATACACCGGCACCAAGGGCGCGGTGGATGCGATCACCGGCGTGCTGTCACGTGAACTTGGCGCCCGCAAGATTCGCGTCAACGCCCTGAACCCAGGCATGGTCGAAACCGAAGGCACTCACGCGGCCGGTTTCATCGGCTCCGATTTTGAAGCCGGCACCGTCGCACAAACCCCGCTGGGTCGCATCGGTCAGCCGGACGACATCGCGTCGATCGCCGTGTTCCTGGCCTCGGATGACTCCCACTGGTTGACCGGAGAGCAACTGCTGGCCGGCGGCGGCGTGCGCTGAGCGGCGTAGCACACGCCAGGGGCGCATTTCAGACGGAGGGATGCGCCTCGAAATTCATCCAGGCATTTGCGCCGTACGCGTTTGACTTGTCGTCAGCCCTCACGTATTTTACGTGAAACCTCGAATTGACTTACGGCGAGGCAGCTCTGTGGCAGCCAAACGCAACATTACGCTGGCGATCGATCCTGCGCTGCTGAAGAAGGCCCGTGCCGTTGCGGCACGCCGGGGGCGCAGCGTGAGCGCGCTGCTCGCGGACGAGCTGCGGCAACTGGTCGCCGACGATACGCAGTACACAGTGGCGCACAAACGAGCGCTCGGACTGCTTTCCACTCCGCTGTCCCTCGGAGGAAACCCCTTGAGTCGCGAGGAACTCCATGAGCGACGTCGTGTTCGTTGACTCGAACATTCTGATTTACGCACACGATGCGGATGCGGGACCCAAACGCGACCGCGCGGCCGAGAAACTACGGGACTTGTGGGATTCGGGCAGCGGTCGGCTGTCGGTGCAGGTTCTCCAGGAATTCTATGTCAACGTGACGAGGAAGCTGGCAACGCCCGTGTCTCGGTCCACGGCCCGAGAAGTCGTGAGTAGCTACGGTGCCTGGGTTCGCGAGCCGACCACCTCGGCCACCGTCATCCGGGCGATCGACATTGCCGAGATGGCGCAGTTGACGTTTTGGGATGCCCTCATCGTGGCCTCTGCAGAAGAGATGCAAGCCACACATATCTATAGCGAGGATCTGAACGCTGGCCAAGCGATCGCAGGTGTCAAGGTCGTCAACCCGTTGGCGGTCGCCTGACAGCACTTCTATTCGCCATGGCGAGCTCAAGGCCTGATGCGGACCACCGATCCCTGCGGGGAAGTGCTCTCGTTCGAGACGTAAACCGCGCCGTCCGGGCCCGCCGCGAAACCATTCGGTAATTTCAACACGCCCGCTCCGAAATACGTACGCGCGCCGGCAGTGCCGTCGGCGTTTACCGCCACGCGCACAACATCGCCGCCGCCTGGGGGAGTGAGGCTCGTCCAGAATTCCGTCACATAGAATCCGTCAGCGCCGAAACCGCATCCGGTGATCGGAAAGAAGCCCGAAGCCCAGACGTCGCTCTCGGTCAGGAACTGCACAGCGGCGGACGCATCGGGATCAAATCGATAGACCTTCGACTGGGGACTCTTGAAGGCAAGATTCGGCCCGAAGGCCAGCGTCCCCACATAGAGTTTGTGATCAGCGCCCAACGCGACGCACGTCGGAACTGCATCGCTCACCGACGGGTTGGGCACATACACCACGATGCGCACGGAGCCGTCCCCCAGCACTTCGTCGATCGTGTTTGAGGCGGCGTCCGCAACAAATTGACGTCCTTGGAGCGCCAGGACGGCGTAGGGATTCGCGTCGGGAAATTGTCCCTTCGGAGCAAACGGCGCATCGCGATTGACATCGGTCCACGCGTAATCGAAATCCCCCACGGCGGCGATGGTCTCAACCTTATCCTCCTCCGGAGACACGCTGAGGAGCTTTCCGAACTGCTCAGCCGTGTCCAGCTGCGCGTCCATGAGAGAGCTCGCGTCTTTGAGGAGTCCCTTCAGCACCGCCGGGGTGGAAAGTGACTCAACGACATAAAGCTTGTCGTCGCGACTCGCCACACCGTCCGGCCCCGTAACTCCCTCACCGGGAGTGAAGTTTGAGGCCAGCCCCCTCACGACACGACCGAAATGCGGCTGCCTGCCGCTCGGGCGACGGATTTCCGTCACACTGCCCGTGAGTCCTATGCCCGCACCAACACCCCCGTGACCGTCTCCGGCGCCGAGGCCCGCTTCGCCCACAAATAGGTTCCCTCCCGCATCGAAGGTCAAGCCACGAGGGTTGTGCAGACCTGTCGCAATCGTGTCGATGTCGGCTGCATACGCGGCGGCGCTGCCGAGTACCGCGCCGACGAGGGTGCTGGGGATCACTTTTCCAATTCTTTTGGCGGAGGTCGTCACGGAGATCGTCATGACACCTGTTCCTTCTTAGTAGTTGGCAGTTGGTAGCAGAAAGGCACTTACCGAGGCGGCGCATTCCCGAACTGCTCTAACTCGGTGCGATTTTAACGTGTTTGTATTGCGACGTAATGACCCACACGACCACCTGATGCGTACAGCTCAAGTCTGAGGTAGCTGCGCATTCGCGTGCCTGGCCAAATTCAGCCGACGAAATGGTGGCTCGTCGCGAGAATCGCGCGAAGAATTGGTAGCCTGTCCGTCTGGGACACTTTGGGACAGTTCGATCGTGACATTACGTGATCTGGTGTGACATTACATGATGCTAAGTAGCTGTTGCGCTTGGCCCTGACCTCGTTCGGAACTAAGACGACAAGCCGTCCACGGAAGCGGGGCAGCTCCAGGCTTCAGCTGGCATTTATGTTGTTTTCCGTCACCCAAACGGGGACGTTGGTGAGGCTCGCGTTGGCCAACCCGAAGGCATCGGCCAGGAGTCGGTGCCAGTGAGTTCGACGAGGGACATCCGGCCGAAGCCCATGCTCATCTGGCATCGCCCGCTCCGGTTCCAGCGCCCGCACTCTGTGCTTGCGCCGTGGGAGGTGTGGGTGTGCGGCGCGGCGGTGGAGAGAAAGGCGCAACAATCGAGTGAGCGGGGCCAGCAGACTTGGCAATTGACTCGGGACATGTAACAGCGGCTCGCTTGTCGCGGAACGCGAGAGCATCTTCCACGTCTTGAATCATTCGAGTGCCGCTGATGGCCAACGATACGACGTAGGAAAGCCCAGCATTTACCTCTTTTCTCAGGAGCCCGTTTTCGCGCTTTAGCTTCTCGATCTGTTGATCGATTTCTTTCGCCGTTGAAGCTGCATCAGCGTTATCGGCCCCCTTGTTCATATCTTCGGCGTGCGGGAGGCGTGCCTTCTCATCTTGCAGCGTCAGAATGGTTTGACTGTTCTCGTCGAGCTTATCGAGCTTCTGTCGCAGGTGAGCCCCCTCCGACTGCAGCCGCGAAATCACCTCGCCGTGCGATTGCGCGAGTGCGTTACTGAACGCAAGCGATACGGACACCGCAACAGCAACCCAAAGTAGTCGCTCACAAGCTGGTCTGAACATGATAGCCACCCGCGGCTGATGGTTTATTCGTGGAATGAGTTTGTCCTGTTTGGGCCTCATCCTGTAGCGCGTCACTTAACCGATTAGGACAGGCTACTCTTCATGACCTTAGTGCGCCAGCGCCAGCCTGCAGTCGCTGCGGCTGCTAGTTGGCATCGGAGAGCTCAAGGGGCGTGCGCACATCTTGCCGGCGTGAATGGCTCCGAGCCCCTTGCGGTGGAGCCCTTACCGGAGCACGACGAACGAAGATGGTGCTGACCGACGCTGGTGCTGAATTATGATCTTCCATGGCCGCTGAAGACCCGGGCGAAGTCTTCCATGGGCATGTTGGGAACATGCGCCCTCGCTAGCACAGGAGCCGGTGAACCGGCTCGACAGACCTCGCGGACTTCGCCTCGGGTCCTCGAGCGACCTTGTGTGGATCGACCTCGAGAATGGCGCAAAGTTCCCGTCCCCCGTCGCACGGAAATCGCTTGCGGCCCGGGCGGCACCTGTGCATTGTGAGCGTCCCATGAGTAGGGGGGTGTTGGGTCTGCTCGCGGCACTGGGCGCGGTCGCGATCGCCTTTGTGTATCGTTGGTATGCCCTCGAGCGTCCCCGCCAGCAAAGCCGCGCCTGGGGCGCCCTGCGACCTCGTCCCGTCGACCTCGTCATCGGGTTCGTGACCAACTTCTTCGACGCGCTCGGTATCGGCAACTTCGCGCCGACGACCGCGGCCTTCAAGCTCCTGAAGCGCATGCCCGACGAAGAAATCCCAGGCACGCTGAATGCCGGCCACTCGCCGCCGGTTCTGCTGGAGGCGTTCGTCTTCATCGGCGGCGTCAGTGTCGATCTCACAACTCTCGTGACCATGATCGGGGCCGCGGTGCTGGGTGCCTGGCTGGGCGCCGGCGTCGTGGCACGGCTGCCGCGCCGCGCCATTCAGGTAGGCATGGGGCTCGCGCTCACGATCGCCGCGCTGCTCTTTGTCGTCAAGAACGTCGGGTGGATACCGGGGGGCGGTAACGCACGGGGGCTCAACGGGCCCTGGCTCTTCCTCGCCGTGGGCGTCGACTTCGTCCTGGGCGCCCTGATGATGCTCGGCATCGGCCTCTATGCACCTTGCCTGATTACGGTCAGCCTCCTGGGGATGAATCCGCTGGCGGCCTTTCCCATCATGATGGGCGCCTGCGCATTTCTCATGCCGGTGGGCGGGGCCCGCTTCATAAAGGAAGGGCGTTACAACCTCCCGGCCTCGGTCGGACTCACGTTGGGCGGCATCCCGGGTGTTCTGATCGCGGTGTTCATCGTGAAGTCGCTGCCACTGACCTGGCTGCGTTGGCTGGTGGTTGTGGTCGTGCTCTACGCGGCCGCACTGATGTTGTTGTCGGCGCGTCAGCCTCGATCTGCGCCTCAAGAGATCGCCGCCGGGTGATCCCGAGTCTAGAATGGGACCTCCAGGCACATGAACGCATCGTCGAACCCGCAAGCGACGGCGCACGCGCACGAAGCCCGAGCGGCTGCTGCGGCCGCAAATCTGCGCTTCGCCATGTCTGACCACCAGGAGATAATTCGCGGTGCAGACCTCAAGGCCGAGGTGCTCGGCATATTCCTGACCGCGGTGTTCGCTGCGGTGGCGTGGGAAGGCAACATTACGACCTCAACCGTGGGCGGCTGGATGGGGATTGTGGCCACACTGTCCGCCCTGGCCGCCTTCTTCTGCGTCGGTGGCGTTCTCTGGCCCCGCTCGGATCGGTGGCTCGAGGTGCCCCTTGGCGGATATGCGCCTTCCCGGGCCCTCTATCCGCCCGTACCGAACGGTCCGGGCCACACCGTGAGCGAGCAGGCGAAGCGCGCGCTGCACACTGACTGGCCGAGTGAGCTCACCTACGAGCTATGGAAGATCAGCCGGATCAGAGCGGCGAAGCTGAGATGGTTTCGAGCGGCACTCATCATCAGCGGCATATCGGTGCTCGCCGTGACGGTGCAGCTCCTGGTGCAGTAGCCCGCGAGCGGGCTGCCGCACCAATCTGGCCGATCCGGAGGCTTTTCGGGCTTCCGGCATTCGCCCTGGATTCGCTAAGCTGCTCTCTTACCGTCGGATTTCCGGGCTATGATCGATGGCCGTGCAAGCCGCATCGCTGAAAGTTCTGGAGAAGGCTGCCGTGCCCCCAGTACAGGCGCGGGCGATCGTGCGAGCGATAGAGATCGAGATCGCGGGCGGCGCTGCGGGCGACCTGGGCAGCGAAATGCACGCCATCGCGGCGAGCCCGCTTAAGCAGACGTATGGAGCGATGCTGGGACAGCTGGCGGTGCTGCTCGGGGTCGCATACTTTCTCATCACCCACGTTCCGCGCTAAGGGCGGCGTTGTGCGGGGCATGCGCGTCGCAACGAAGACACCGCTGCTGCTCGCTTGCCTTGCGGCGCTCGCATGGGCGTCGTTGGCGCTACCCGCTGCCGCCCGGGCGCGCTGGTCCGCGCAGGCTGCCAACGACTGGTACGCGCAGCAACCCTGGCTCGTGGGCGCGAACTACATTCCCGCCAACGCGATCAACCAGCTCGAGATGTGGCAGGCAGAGACCTTCGACCCGGAGCGCATCGACCGCGAGCTCGGCTGGGCCGAGTCCATTGGCATGAACACGATGCGCGTGTTCCTGCACGATCTTCTGTGGCAGCAGGACCCGAAGGGCTTCAAGCAGCGCGTCGACCGGTTTCTCGCCATCGCCGACCGGCATCACATCAGGCCGCTGCTCGTTCTGTTTGATTCGTGCTGGGATCCCACCCCCCACTTAGGAAAGCAGCACGAGCCTGTTCCGGGCATTCACAACTCCGGCTGGGTCCAGAGCCCGAGTGCCGCGGAGCTCACGAACCCGGCGCGCTATCGGAAGCTCGAGGCGTACGTGAAGGGTGTCGTCGGCGCCTTCGCGAACGACAAGCGCATCCTCGGTTGGGACGTCTGGAACGAACCCACGGTGGAACCGCCGACCGACAGCCACTGGCCCGCACAGGAGGCTCCGCATAAAGACGAGCTGGTGCGCAAGTTGCTGCCACAGGCATTCAAATGGGCCCGGGCGGCCGAACCCACTCAACCGCTCACCAGCGGCGTCTACGCGAGTGGCGGCTGGTCGAGCTGGGACAAGTGGCCGCGCACGGCGCAGATCCAGATCGAGGAATCGGACATCCTGTCCTTTCACAGCTACGGCGGACCGGAAGAGCTCACTCGAAGAGTCGAGTCGCTGCTGTCCTACCACCGCCCGATCCTGTGCACCGAGTACATGGCGCGCAGCGTGGGCAGCACCTTCGAGGGTGCGTTGCCGATCCTCAAGAAATATCACGTCGGCGCAATCAATTGGGGACTGGTCGCCGGCAAGACGCAGACCATCTACCCGTGGGACTCCTGGGACAAACCCTACACCGGCGAGCACCGGATCACGATCTGGTTTCACGACGTGTTCCAGCCCGATGGCCGGCCCTACCGCCAGGAGGAGGTCGATCTCATTCGGCACCTGACCGGACGCGGCCGTGATCGCTCATCTGGTTGACGGAACGTACGAGCTGTTCCGCCATTTCTACGGTCAGCGCCGCTTCACCGAGGGCAAGGATCGGCCCTTCGGGGCGGTCATCGGCGTACTGCACACCGTGCTGCAGATGATCGAGGAAGGCGCGACACACCTCGGGGTGGCGACCGATCACGTCATCGAGTCCTTCCGCAACAGCCTCTGGTCCGGCTACAAGACCGGCGACGGCATCGAGCCGGCGCTCCTCGCGCAGTTTCATCCGCTCGAGGAAGCACTGACCGCCATGGGTGTGGTGGTATGGCCAATGACCGCGCTCGAGGCGGACGATGCGCTCGCCTCTGCCGCGCGGATTGCCGCGGCGGACGAGCGCACCCATAAAGTGTGCATCTGGACGCCGGACAAGGATCTGGCGCAATGCGTGCGCGGCGAGCGGGTCGTGCAAGTCGATCGCAAGACGAAGACGATCCGCAACGCCGAGGCGGTGCGCGAGAAGTTCGGCGTGGACCCGCCCTTGATTCCGGACCTGCTCGCCCTCGTCGGCGACGCCGCCGACGGCTACCCGGGGATCGCTGGTATCGGCCGGATCACCGCGGCGCGTCTGATCACGCGATACGGTGTCATCGAGGACTTCCCCGCGACGGTGCTCGGTGAGCAGCGGGAGCTGGCGTTGCTGTTCAAGACTCTGGCAACCCTGAGAACCGATGCCGAGCTCTTCGACGATGTCGACGAGCTGCGCTGGCGCGGGCCCACCGAGGGATTCGCCGCGTACGCGGCACGCCTCGGGGATAGCCGACTGCTCGCTCGCAGTCACAAGGCGCCGATCGCCGAGCGGACATCTTGAGCGGCCGGCACCGCCGCGTCGGACGACGGGAAGCATCCAAAGTCGCGCGCCGCCGCGCGCGTCCCGTAAGATTCGGCGCATGCAGGACCCCTCTCTCAGGACCATCGCCGAGAAGTCAGGCTTCAAGCGAACCGGACGCACCGACGAGGTGACGAGGCTGTGCGCAGCGTTCGCCGCGGCCTGGCCGAGGGCAGTCCACAACCTCGAGTTCGGGCGCTCGGCCGAGGGGCGACCCATGCGCGCGCTCCTCGCCTGCCACACCGATCCGCGCCAGGTCCCGATCCTCATGCTCCAGGGCGGCATCCATCCGGGTGAGAGCGACGGCAAGGATGCGGGATTCATCGCGCTGCGCGAGCTCCTCGACGGGAGCGCTGCGGCGGGCGTGCTCGAGCGCATCGCGATCCTCTTCGTGCCGGCCTTCAACGTGGACGGGCACGAGCGCTTCGGCCGCTGGAACCGGCCGAACCAGAACGGCCCGGAAGAGACCGGCTGGCGCACCACGGCGCAGAATCTCAATCTCAACCGCGATTACACCAAGGCGGACGCGCCCGAAATGCGGGCGCTGCTTGGGCTCATCCGCACCTGGGACCCGCTGGTGTGTGCGGACCTGCACGTCACGGACGGCGCTGACTTCCAGCCGGACATCTCGCTGCAGGCCGAGCCCACCCATCAGGGCGATGCGCAGCTGCACCCGGTCGGACGGAGACTCCGCGATGCACTCATCGCAAGGCTCGCCGCGCAGGGCTCGATGCCCCTGCCCTTCTATCCCGATCTGGCCGCGACTGATGATCCGAGCTCGGGCTTTCAGCTCACCGTCTATTCCCCGCGCTTTTCCACGGGCTATTTTCCGCAACGCAACCGCTTCACGGTGCTGGTCGAGACGCACTCGTGGAAGGACTACGCGACGCGCGTGCGGGTCACGCGCAACACCATCGTGGCCCTCGCCGAGCTCGTCGCCGAGCACGGCGTCGCGTGGCGCGAGCAGGCCCAGAAGGCCGATCGCGCCGCCGCGCGACTCGGGGGCGCCGAGGTGGTGCTCGAGTACCAGTCACGGTGGCGCGAACCCACGAGCACCAGGACGGATGCAGGGCACGCGGGCGGCACCGAGCTCATCGACTTCCAGGGCTACGCCTACACGCGCAAGCCCTCGGCGATCTCCGGCGAGCCGGTGACGGTCTATGATCCCAAGACCCCGCAGGTGTGGCGCGTGCCGTTTCGCGATCGTGTGACGCCCTCGCTCACCGTGAAGGCGCCGCTCGGCGGCTACGTCGTGCCCTGCGCCTGGGCACCGGACATCGGGGCGCGACTGGCGCTGCATGGCATCGCCTGCGAGCCCGTGCGTGCCCGGAGCGAAGCCGTGCGTGTCGAGGCCTTCCGCGCAAGCTGCGTCGAGTTCGCCGCGGCGCCGTTCGAGGGCCGTATGCGCGTGACGCTGACGGGCGGCTGGGCACGCGAGAGCGAGGACATCGCCGCCGGAGCGTTGTTCGTGCCGATAGCGCAGCCGAACGCGCGCCTGGTGATGCACCTCCTCGAGCCTCAGGCGCCGGATTCCTTTGCCTCGTGGGGTTTCTTCAACAGCTGCTTCGAGCAGAAGGAGTACCTCGAGCCATACGTGGCCGAACAAATCGCCCGCGAGGTGCTCGCACAGCACCCGCAGCTCAAGGACGAGTTCTCTCGCAGGCTGAACGAGGACGCGGCGTTTGCCGCGAGCCCCGCTGCGCGCCGGGAGTTTTTCCTGCGCCGCCACCCCTCGTGGGACTCGCGTCTGAACCGTTATCCCGTGTTTCGCGTCGATGAGCTGCTCGTTTCGGTGAGCCCGTCGCGGACAGCACGATCTTGAGTCCCCGCAAGATCCTCACACTGCTCCTCGCGGCAGGAGCCCTCGGAGCTGCCGACCCCGCCTGGTGCCAGATCCCCGACCCTGAGCCCCGCGACCGCCCCGTCGAGGCGGAGCCGGCACCCCCGGGAGAACCCACGCCGCCCCCGAGCACGGAGCCGACTGCACCGCGTGAGGGGACCACCCACGGCCTCGTCACCGACATCAAGCTCTACTTCACCGCGCCGCTTCGTTGGGATCGCGGGAACTGGGCCTGGTTTGGCGGCGCGCTCGTCGCGATCGGTGCCGCGCATCACTACGATACTCAGGTGCGCACTCATTTCATCAAGACTCTGGGGACTGCGCAAACGACGAGCAGCAAGGACCTGCAGGACGCCGCTCCGACCGCTGCGGTGGTCGCAGCCACCTGGGGGTACGCGACCCTGATATCGGACAGCGCGGGCCGACGGGAGGCGTGGACCATGGTGGAGGCTGGGGCACTCAGCTCGGTCACGGCCTACGCGCTCAAGTACGCCTTCGCGCGCGAGCGACCCGATCAGACGAGCGACCCCAACCAGTGGCGCAAGAGCGGCGGAGATGCCTTTCCCTCCTGGCATGCGACCGCGGCATTTGCGGTCGGCACGGTGCTCGCCGAGTCGGGCAACGACGACTACCGTTGGGTGCGGCGCTTTCTGGGTTACGGCCTGGGCTGCGTCACGAGCTACGAGCGCCTCAAGCACAGCGCCCACTGGCTCTCCGACACCGTCGCCGGGGCGGCGCTCGGCGCCGCGAGTGCCCAATTCGCCATGAGCCGCGCGCATCGGCTCGATGAGGAGGCCCAACTCGGGCTGGTGCCGATCGAGCGGGGCGCGATGGTCACTTACACCGTATCGCTTCGATGAGTGGGACGCCAGGGAGCGCGAGCCCGCAGACATGAGAGAGATGGCCGCAAAGTTGGTGTGCGCGGTGTCGGCTCTTGCCTTCACGACCGCACAGGCCGCCGACCCACCGTCATCGCCCACCCAGCGAGACCAGACACGCTTTGAAGTGGCACCGTTTGGCGGTTTTTCCCTGGGCGGCAGTTTCACGCGGCAGGACACCGGGCAGAAGGTGGACGTGGGCGATCACGGCTCGTTCGCACTGGCGCTCGATGTCGAGGCAGACGATACGAGCCAGTACGAGTTGTTCTACAGCCATCAGTCCACCACTCTGCGCGGCGATCCCACGCTATCGCCGACGGGTGTCAGCGTGGAGTACCTTCACATCGGCGGAACGTTGATCCTCGACAACGCGCCTTCCGTGAAGCCGTATCTTGCCGGCGGTCTCGGAGTCACGCGATTCAGCCCACCCGCGCCCGGGCTCGTAGACACGCGCTTCTCGGTTTCGCTGGGACTTGGGCTGCGCGTGCCCGTCAATCGCCACCTCCAGGTGCGTCTGGAAGTACGTGGCTTTGCCACTCTGGTGAGCTCCGATACCGCGCTTTTCTGCCGCTCGGACCAGACGGGCCTCCTCTGCCAGATCCACGGACACGGATCGACTTTCCTGCAGGGCGAGGCGCTCGCCGGAGTAGCGTACGCGTTCTAGGGCTACTTGCGCTCCTTGAGATCTGCAGTAAAGCCAATGCCACGGCGTTCGGACTGCGGGCGTTGGTCAGTTCGCGAAGCGTCCTGAGAATACCGACGATCGTTTGATCGTGACCTCGGAGCTTGCGCTCAAGCTCGTCCAGTTTTTGCATGAGAGTTCTATTCGACACAAGGAACTCGCGGAGCCGAACAAACGCTCGCACCACATAAACACCCATCTCGATATGTGGTCGGCCACATATCGAGATAAATGTGGCGACTGCCGTTATGTGGCGCTCTACGTGACTGACCTGCCGGATCCCTAAAATAAGCCGACTCTGCAGCACATAAGCGTCGGGCTGATGCGTTACAGTGAAGGGGATGAAATCGGACCCAAAGCGGACATCCTGACGCAGCGTCGAATTGCCCCGAGGTACGGGTTGGCATCGGCTGCGCATACTTGTCGCCGAGGGCTTCGACTGGACCGGTCGCTACTATCAAACTAGCAACGGGTTATAGAGGGGCGGACTATGAGAGCAGCACGTGTAGCACTTTGCGCCGGTGCGCTGTTGACCTTTGCAGCCGGCGGCTTGGCTGCCTTAGCCGAGCAACACCAACCACAACCGCTGCGCGCGTCTGACCTGCCGGGCACCTATGAGTTGATCGATCGCGTTCTGATTAGCGGCAAAGTACTGCGGCGACCGGACATCGCCGGGCTTTATACCTTTGGCCACGAGCGTGCGAACTTCAACCTATTTATCCGCAACGCCGACAGAACCCTCGCTTCCGAGTCATCGATCATTCGCTACACACTGAGCGAGAAACAATATTGCGAGTGGATCGAATATACAACGCGCAACAATCTGGACGCGCCGGGCGTCACAAACGAGGCGCCGCCGGTTTCTTCGCACTGCACTCCGATCCAGGTGGTAGGCGATAAGATAATATTCTCTCCCCCGGGAGAGTCAGTAATGACGATGTACGACCGAAACGGCTTTACCGCAGTCATCAAGGGTCAGTTCACGGATCACTGGCGGAAGATCGACTGACGTACCGCGGCTCCGGCCACGACGCCCATCCAGCGCAAGCGGCTGCTTTTGGGCCGCAACCCGCCGTCGCCCAGAGGCCGTGGACGGAGCAGACACCGTGACATCCTCGACTGCAGAGGCCAGGGAGGACGGCGGCGACAACGTAGCGCGCGTCTTACGAGTCATCTTACGGCTCCCGCCGCGCATCGCCCCCGGCCCATCGAATGACACCCGAGCAGGGCTCGATCAGCCGCACGAGCCGGCGTCTGAATCCCACGGTCCGCACGAGGGCAAACGCCCGAAGGTCCGCATGGGGAAATCGCTCGTGCAGTCGCATCGCCGCGGCGAGCAGTGTGCGGCCCTTCGTGACCACGTCATCGACCAGCACAATTCTCTGCAGCGACGCTCCTGAGCGTGCCACACAGAAGGACTCGTAGTGCTCGCGCACCGTCGGCCGCTCGCCGCTGAGGGCGGTCGCGGACTTGCGCACCGGCGAGCGCCGCTCGAGTCCCGGCCATACTCTGCCCGCCAGTCCGACCGCATTTAGCGCCCGCGCAAGGTGCTCCGCCGCCCAGGGAGCGCCGCTTAAGGGCGCGCAGCCCGGCAGCGGCACCAGCACCGTGTCGGGCGTGAATAGTCGCTGGAGCGCCGGATCACAGAGGCTCGTTCGCCGCACCAGGCCGGCGCACTGGAGGAGCCACTGCCGATCGACGCCCTTCACTCGTGCAATGAGCCGACGCGAGGCCTCGCAGAGCACTCCCACACCGCGCGGTGAGTAGACGAAGCAGGCTGCGAACGGCACGCTCGGACACCTCGCCTCAGGCTCATCACAAGGCCAGATCGTCCTTCGCGTGCGGGGCCAGCGGCTGCGGCTCGGGCTCGCGGCTGACACTCTCGCTCGCTCCCCTTTCCGCCTCCTTCGGCCGAAGACGCAGCCACGCCTCGCGGGCCTGACGCCGGATCTCTTCGACGTCCCGGACTCGAGCAGGCGCATTGAATCCTTCGCGTGCCGCCTCAGCGGGCCCGCGCCCAGCGCCGATCTGCGGTGTAGCCTGCTCCGGAGCGGGTACTGCTGAGCGTTCCAGGCGCGTCTGCACCCGCTCGCGGTACTCCGCACGCAGCCGCTCGGCGACCTCGCTGCGCAGACCGCGCTGCTCCATCTTGAGCTGCATGAGCGGAATCCGTGGCAGCGGTTCACGGTCGATGCCCTGCGCGGCGAGGCTGCGGTGGTCGACGCGCGCAGCGAGATTCGCCTCGCGCAGTGCCTCGTTGACGAGCATCGCCCACCGCTCCCGCAGAGCCAGGTACTCGTGCCGGTGATCGGGCAGCTCGCGACGGCGGCGCTCGAGGGGCGCAATGTCGAGGCCCGCCTTCGCGCCGAGTCCCGCGGGCGTCACCTCACGGGTGGTGCTCAGCAGGTGGGCGTGGAAATTTCGCGGGTCGCCGCCTTCGCGGGGCTCGTGCACGGCGAGATCCACGGCCACCTTGTAGCGCTCGGCAATCTCCTGGGAAAAGGCGCGCGCGAGAGCGATGCGCCGGCTCGCGTCGAGCTCGGCCGGCAGGCTCAGCTGATACTCGCGCGCCACGCGCGCGTTGCGGCGCTTCTCGGCGTGCTCCGCGGTATTCCACAGTCGCTGCCGATCGCGTGCCCACGCGACCGCCCTGCCCTCGAACTGCCGCGGCAGGAAGATCTCGGTGTGCAGCACGTCCCGCCGGCGGCCGTAGTTGATCAGCTCGCCGCTGCGCTCGTCGCGGACGCGCTCGCCGGCCCGGTAGGCCGCGGCCGCGGTCGCGCGCCGGCCGGCGCTGCGCGTCACGGAGGTGATCTGCAGGAAGAAGATGGCCACGCCGTCAGGCTCCGCGCCCGAGACTGACTCGCAACCAGTGGGGCGATGAGGCCGTCTTCAGGTAGCCGCTGAGGTTCGGCAGCTGCTCGAGCTCCGAGGGCAGCACCGCCGTCTCGGTGACCCGCTGCTCGCTCACGCTCATCGTGCGCCGTGCGCCGTGCGCGGCGAGGAAGCTCTCGCGGTCGCGCCCGCGCGAGGTCTGCCTGCGGATGACCTCGCGCTCGCCGATCAACCGCGAGGCGAACTGCGAGGTGCCGCCATGCTCGCTGCCCGAGCAACGCAGGATCAGGGTGTTGCCGCAGTTCTCGACGAGGGTCTGCGCCTCACCCGACCCATAGGTGCTCGAGACCTGGGCGATCGACTGGAAGGCGAGCACGCAGCGGCCGCCGAACTTGCGCAACCTCGCGAGCGCGTCCTTGAGCCCGTCGATCGCTCCGAGGGAATCGAGCTCGTCCACCACGAACCACAGCCGCTGATCCCGCTCAGCGTTCGCCATCGCCTCGAAGATCGCCAGTCGCATCCAGGCCGCGATGATCGAGCGCAGGGCGGCGATCTGTTGAGCGGTGTAGGGCATGAACAGCACCCCCGTGCCGGCGCGCACCCAGTCGCGGATCGAGAAGTTGCGCGCCCGCTGCGCCCCGAGGTACTGAAGCGCCGCGGCGGCGGAGCCGGCCACCGAGCGGATCGAGCCGAACATGCGGGCGTTCTCGGGCTCGAGAAAGGGCTGCGCCGGGGACCCGGCTACGAGCGGTCGCAGCTCCATACTCGGCGCCACCGTCAGCAGTCGCCACAGCTCGCCACTGTCGCGCCGTCCGCCATCCTGGCACCGGCGAGCGATCGCGCAGAGAAAGGTGCGCGCGTAACCGCGCCACTCACGCCCCGAGGGGTCTTCGGTCGTCGGAATCAAGCCGCACGCGAGCTGCTCAATGTCCCACGGCGCGCGAATCTCGGCGAATGGATCCCACCTGACGGAGTACGGCTCGAACGGGTTGAGGATCACATCTCCGCGCCGCCGCTCGTAGAAGTGCGCCCGGTAGCCGCCGTCCGGATCGGTGATGACGGCGCGATCTCCGCGCTCCAGAACTCCTCCGAGCAGCTCCGCGATTGCCGTGGACTTGCCGGCGCCGGTCGTGCCGATCAGCTTGAAGTGGCGGGTCTCCTCCTCAGCGGCCATGGGGACCCCTGCGAGCGTCAGGGGTGTCGGAACGCTGCGCCGGCGCCGCGCGATCTCACGCCGGGCACGGCGGCCCGTCAGAACCCGAGCACCGCGCCGGTGGACGTCGCTGGATCCACGCCGCAGCGCGAGAGCGCCGATGAGCAGCAGCGCGGCCGCGAGCGGCACCGAGTCCCGGAAGTACGCCGCCGTCCAGTCCATCGCGCTTTCGGTGGGCTCAGTAACCCTTGACCACGCGGAAGTCCGAGGTTTCGCCATAGGGCGGCGCGCCGTGGTCCACACGCACGCACAGCCGCCGAGCGGCCCCGCACTGTCGCAGCTCGACTTTGCCGCCTTGCTGAGTGAGCCGCGCGATGTGGGTGGTGAGCTCGTCGCGAGTGGCCCGCAGCGTCGCAATCTCGGCGCGCGAGGGCAGCAGCCACCAGGCGGCCCCGAAGGGAATCGCCGCGGACAGCGCGGTGACCCCGGCGCTCCAGGCGGCCAGGCGCAGGCTCGCCGCCTGCTTGAGCGCGCGCAGCCCCTGCGCGGCGCGGCGACTGTCCTCGCCGAGCGCGCTCAGCTCCTCGGTCAGCGTGCTACGGATCTCTTCCCGCACGATCGCGTCGAGCCCGCCCGTGTGCTCGCGCAGCCGCTCGAGCGCCACCTCAGCCAACGCCTGGTGGGCTTCAGCCGCCTCCATCAGGAGGCCCAGCTTCAGGCTCAAGTCTTCCACGGACCGCTCACCTCACCACGGACTGCTCTCAAAGCCCTCGTGCGTGTGCTCACCCTGCCGGATGCAGCCGGCGTCAGGGCCCGCGGCAGCCGCTGCGCTTGAGCCCACGGAGTGCGCGCGGCTGAAGTCCGTGACGTTCGGGCCCGGTGGTCGGAGCGCGATGCCGGCAGCGGGGCGGCGCAGCGCCGCGACGGGCTGCAGCCGCACGCTCAGCCACGCGGGGTTCGAGGCGAGCTTCAGGTATCCGGCGAGATCGGGCAGCTGCTCGATCTCGGAGCCCATCACCGCCGGCTCGATTCCCCGATGCTCGGCGCGCGTGACCGAGGGAAGCTCGAAGCCGCGCCGTGAGCTCGAGCGCGTGATGCGCACGACTTCGCGATCCCCGATGAGCCGCGAGGCAAACTGCGACGTGCCGCCATGCTCGCTGCCCGAGCAGCGCAGGATCAGGGTGTTGCCGCAGTTCTCGACGATGGTCTGCGCCTCGCCGATGCCGTAAGTGGAGGACACCTGGGCGATCGACTGAAAGCCGAGCACGCAGCGTCCACCGAATTTGCGTAGCCGCGCGAGCGCATCCTTCAGACCGTCGATCTGCCCGAGTGCGTCCAGCTCGTCGATCACGAACCAGAGCCGCCCCGCGCCACCGACCTCGCAGTTCATCGCCTCGAAGATGGCGAGCCGCATCCAGGCCGAGATCGTCGAGCGCAGTGCCGCGATCTGTCCCGCCCGGTAGGGCATGAACAGCACGCCGCGCGAGTGCGCCGCGGCCGCTCCCGGGGAGGCTGCCGATCCCTGTACCCAGGCACGCACCGAGAGCCCGGTACTGCGCTGGCGCGCAACGTAGTCGAGCGCGCTGACCGCGGAGCTCGTCACCGAGCGGATCGAGTCGAACATGCGCCCGTTGTGCTCTTCCAGAAAGGGTTGAGCGGGCGTGCCGGCCACGAGCGTCTTCAGCTCCGGGGTGCCGGCCGTCACCAGCAGACGGTAGAGCTCGCGCACGTCGCGGCTGCCGGCGGCGTGGGCTTGCGCGGTCACGGCGCTGAAAAAGGTGCGGGCGTAGCCCCGCCAGCTGCGGTCGGTCCCCTCATGATCCGGAATCAGTGACCGGGCCAGCTGCTCGACGTCGTAGTCGCTCTTGACCTCGCCGAAGAGATCCCACTGCGCGGAATCTGGCTCGAACGGATTGAGAATGACATCGCCGCGCTTGCGGTCGTAGAAGTGGCGCAGGTAGCCCCCGTCCGGGTCGGCAATGACGGCGCGGTCGCCGCGCGCGAGTGCGGCGGAGAGCAGCTCGCGGATGGCAGTGCTCTTGCCGGTGCCGGTGGCACCGATCAGCTTGAAGTGCTTGACCTCGTCCTCGGGCGTGACGGGCAGCCCCGCGAGCGTCAGACCCTCGCGTTGCAAGCTCAGTGCGCGCGAGAGGCGGTGCCCGCGACGCGCGGCCCAGGCCGCCCCGTGAGCATCGATCACGATCGCACCGCGTTGATGCGTGACAGCGGACGAGGCGCGCCGCACCAGAGCCCGGCCAGTCGTGTAGCCGGCCGCCGCGCACAAGGCCACTCCGATCGAATATTGCAGCAGACTCTCGGCAGCGACCCCGAAACTGCCCAGGAGCGGCGTGAGGGCGGCGATTCCAAGGCCTGAGGCGATCGTGAGCGGCACGGCCAGCACGGGGGATAGCACCACCCCGCGCAGCGGCGAGCGCGCGCGGATAAGACCCAGGAGCAGCGGGATCTCGACGGTCGCGTAGGCCAGGAGCAGGCCGCGCGTCCCGTGCAGCAGTGCGGGAAGCTGCGTCAGGCCGGCGGCGGACACGGCAGGCCCTCTCGCATCGCCGCGCTGTGCGAGCGACGTTTGCGCGCGGGATCGAACCACACTTCACGGATAACGCGCTGGTGGCGCTCCAGGCCGCACTGGATGACCACATCGATCAGCAGGTACAGGAGGCTCCTGATGTCGCGCCGCGCAAGTCCCCGCCCGCCCCGACTCTGCTTGACGAGCAGCACCAGCTGCTCGAACGCCAGCTCGGCGCTGGTTGCATGGACGCTGGTAATGGATCCGGGATGGCCGGAGTTGACGTTGCGCAGGTAGTCGAAGGCCTCCTCGGCACGCAGCTCCGCGAGCAGGATGCGGTCGGGCCGCATCCGCAGGCAGCACTCGAGCAGTTGCTTGGGCGTCACGCGTGCGAGACCTTGATCGTCCTTGCTATAGAAGAGCCGTACGTGATTCGGATGGCGATCGAGCACGAGCTCGCTCGCATCCTCGATGGTGATGAGGCGCTCATCGCGCGGGATCTC
>JACXTT010005398.1_pt1 | contig 18568 bp, 15 predicted proteins | sample 9270951 | NCBI WGS metagenome assembly JACXTT01 (sample SAMN15532306, study PRJNA645909) | rock metagenome | isolation source: weathered quartz diorite | place: Puerto Rico | collected 2017-06-21 | reverse complement strand
GGCGGACATGAGCGCGATGCTGACGGCGGTCAAACGGGGCTATGCGTACGTGGTGCAGAACGAGCGCGGCCATTTCTTCTCGGAAGGCAACTACGACATCCTCGGATCGCGCGCCGACGGCTACAACACGATCGACTGGCTGACGAAGCAGCCGTGGTCGAGTGGCAAGATCGGAACGACCGGCTGCTCGTCGACGGCCGAGTGGCAGATGGGCGTGGCGGCGACCGGACATCCCGGCTTCGCGGCGATGAACGTGCAGGGCTTCGGCGCCGGCGTCGGCCGAGTCGGTCCGTATTACGAGCAGGGCAACTGGTACCGAGGCGGCGCGGTGCAGATGTTGTTCATCGCGTGGCTCTACGGCGAGCAGAACCAGGTGCGGCCGATGTTTCCGCCGAATACGTCGCGCGACGATCTGATTCGCGCGTCCAAGTCGTTCGACCTCGCGCAGCATCTGCCGCCGGTCGACTGGTCGAAGGCGCTCTGGAGCCTGCCGGTGCAGGACATCATCAAGAACGTCGACGGCCCGCGCGGAATCTTCGAGACGGCGATGCCGGTCGAGACGACCGGCAAGATGATCGCGCGCGCGCCGAACGATCCGGCGTGGTACCGCGGCGGCCTGTATCACGACGACATGAAGCTGAACGTCCCCGGCTTGTGGTTCATGTCCTGGTACGACGTGTCGGTCGGGCCGAACCTCGCGCTCTACAACCACGTGCGCAAGACCGCGCCGGCGCCGTTCGCGGACGAGCAGTGGGCAATCATCGCCCCGGTGCTGCACTGCTCGTACACGCGCGCCACGGCCGACACCGTTGTTGGCGAGCGCAGCATGGGCGATGCGCGGCTCGACTACAACGAGATTGTGTACGGGTTCTTCGACAAGCTGCTGAAGGGTGAGAAGAACACGCGCGTCGACTCGCTGCCGAAGATCACCTACTACACGATGGGGCTGAACAAGTGGCAGACGTCGGACAGCTGGCCGCCGCCGGGCGCACAGCCGATGACCTTCTACCTGTCGAGCGGCGGGAAAGCGAATTCAGTCGCCGGCGACGGCACGCTCACGGCCGCGGCGCCCGACATCGACAAGCCGGACGGGTTCACCTACGACCCGATGAATCCTGTGCTGTCGTACGGCGGCAACGTGTGCTGCACCGGCAATGCCGTCCAGGGCGGCTCGTTCGATCAGCGCCGGATGGAGGCGCGTGAAGACATTCTCGTCTACACGTCGGAGCCCTTCAGGGAAGGGACGGAAGTCAGCGGGCCGATCACGCCGTCGCTCTACGTATCGTCGGATGCGAAGGACACCGACTTCACCGTGAAGGTGCTCGATGTCTATCCCGACGGCCGCGCGTTCAACCTCGACGAATCGATTCAACGCATGCGGTATCGCGACGGATACGACAAGGCGCTCGCGTGGATGGAAAGCGGTAAGGTCTACAAGGTCGCGCTGCAGCCGCTGACGACGAGCAACTACTTTGCGCCGGGACACCGGCTGCGTGTCGAAGTGTCGAGCAGCAACTTTCCACGATTCGATCGCAACCTGAACACCGGCGGCAACAACTACGACGAGTCGAAAGGCGTCGTCGCGCACAACGCTATACATCACTCGAAGCAGTACCCGTCACAGATCGCCATCACCGTCGTCAGACGCGCTGGCCCGTCCACGGCGGCGCCACCGCGGCATTGAACCGCTCGGTGTTTCCAGGAGGCGCTCTGTGTTTCCAGGAGCGCGAGGCTTCAGCCGAGCGCTGACGCACAACCGTCGACGATCGCTCGGCTAAAGCCTCCGCGCTACATCGCTATGGAAATCGCTGAAGGCACGCGCGGCCGAACGGGCTCACCGAGAATCAGCGCGCTTTCTTCTTGAGCGAGACGAGAAACTCCGCCGGCGTCTCGACCCGAAGGCCGTGCCGGAGGGCCGAGAGAAAATGGCGCCGATTGTCGGTGACGACCACACGCGCGCCGGCGGCGCGCGCAACTTCGGCGATGTGCGCGTCATAGACGCGACCGCCACCGATCGCGTCGCGCGCGGCGGCGCGCAGCATCGGCAGCCGTTCCGCGGGTGGCAGATCGGGACCGGCCATCCGTCCGAATACCTCCCCCTCGAGAAGGACCGCGGCGTCGGCCGGGGTCACGCGATACTCGGGCGGAAGCCGCGTCGCAACCGAATAGAACTCGAGGCAACAGTGCCAGCTGGTCGCCGGCGCGTCGACGCGTTGCTCCGCGACGGCATGCAGCACCGATTGCGCGGGTGCGCTTTGCGGTCCGAAATCGACGAGCCCCGCGAGCAGCACGCTCGTGTCGAGGAACACGCTCACGGCCAGCGGTTTCGCTCGTCTTCGATGAGCGCTTCGACGTCGAGGCTCGGCCGTCGATCCGGCGCCGCGGTCGGCCGCGCGACGAGGCGGCGGCCCACTCTTACGAGCTTGGGTCCAACCGCCACGCGTTGAATGCGGACGCCGAGCTCGTCTTCGGTGATCTCGAGCTCGGATCCGGCGTTGAACCCGGCGCGCTCGGCGTACGGTGAGGGGATGACCCCGGGTCTTGCCCTGTCGATGGTGAATCGCATGGTATCACCCTACCATGAGCGCGGCCGTCCGGCCGATTCAGGCGCCGGCGCCGGATGCCAATCATCGCGGCGGCCAGCGCCGCGCCGCCGGACACGCCGGCGAGCAGGAGCCATCGTCCTACCGGAAACTCGACGACCAGCGCGACGGCGATCGCGACGAGCGACAAGCCCGGGATGCCGATGACTTTCACGGGCGCGAAGTTGATCGTGATCGGAGGAAACTGTTCACGCATGACGCCCTCCTTTCAGAGCCCACAGAGTTGCTCGAGCCGCCGCGACTCCGACGGTGGGAGGCCGACGATCTTCATTCGCTCGAGCCGCATCTGTACGTACTTCCTGTCACCGCAGATCTGACGAGGCAAGGGCGCCTCGGTGCGTGTGGATGCCGGACCGAGATAGACGAGCGCGTCGATCTGCTCGTCGCGACGGATCGAGATCCACTGCTCGCGCGGGATCGGCACGAACGTGCCATTCCTGATCGCAACGCGCTGCCCGCCCTGGGGCGAGTCGCTGCCGAACCACGGCTCTGCTTCCGCCCCGAGCGTGGTGCCGCGGAGAATCGCAAGGCTCGGCACCGGCCAGCCGCTCATCCCTTCTTTTTCGGTCCCGTGCCACACGATGAACGTCCTGATGCCCGCGCGTTCGACGAGGCTGACAACGGTCTGCGCGATCGGATCGTCCATCACGTAGTTGGTGAGCTGTTGCCGGCGCTGCAGATGACCGCCGCCAAAGAACACGAGCGCGCGGCGGCCTTTCGCGATCACCTCGCGCTGAATCAGGTCCGCGGGATACGAGTCGCGCTGCTCGAGCGACTTGAGAAATCCAGCCTCCGAGTGCACGTTCTCCCATTCGATCGGCGGATCGCCGAGCAGCGCGCGCATCTGGCGCTCGCGTGGCAGCTTCGCGTTCACCTCGCGCACCGCTCGATAGATCGCCGGCACCTCGCCGGTCCACACCGGACCTGGAATCTGCGGTTGCGTCGTGTCGTCCCAAATCGGTCTGAGCTCCGCGTCCGATACGCTCTCGCCGCGCGTGTACCGATCCATCGCCGCCTGATAGCGTCCGTTGGCGCCTTCCATCACGACGTCCGTGGCAGCGGCGGTGATCCGCGGATCCCGAATCAACGTGATGACGAACGCGGGACCGCGCTCGTCGCCGTGTCCGTCGCCCGGACTCAGGCCGATGACCGGACAGGAGCGAAGCGCATCAGCGATGCCGGCGACAGCGTCGACAGGCACCGGCGCCGCGAGCGGTTGCCGTACGGCCCCCTGCGGCGGCGTCCAGCCCAGACACTCCAGGATCGCGGCGAGAATCGCGAGAAGCAGCCGGATCATCCGTGCCTCCTACCCGAGCGCAAAGAGCCAGCGCGGCACGCGCCGGCAGTACTGCTCGTACGACGCGCCGTGCACCTCGCGGAGATGCGGCTCCTCGAGCAGAACGACCGTCAGATGGAAGAACACCCACAACGTGGCGCCGTAAACCGCGATCGGCCGCGACGCGAACACGATTGCCTGGCCAAACACCCCCATCACGACGCCGACGTACATCGGATTGCGCGTCACCTGATACAGCCAGCCCTGCACGAGCTTCTGCGGCTCTTCGCCGATCAGGGCGCGGAGCGCGCGCGTGAAAAAAATCGCCGGCGTTCCGCCGGACGCGAGGAAGCGCAGGAGGCTGACGACGTACATCGCGGCGCCGACGAGGACGAGGGCCCAGCCGGCGTCCCACGCGCCTCCCTGGACGCGGCGGAACGGATCGACAATCGACGGGATCCACGCGCCGATGACGAACGGCACGAGCGCGGTGAAAATCAGTCCGCGGATCCACAGCATGGCTTACTCCACCTTTTCGCCGTCGCCTTTCGTGAGCGTCTGCTGCTGCAGCGCGGCGGCGCCCATCAGGCCGCCCATGCCCATCGACTCGACGGCGCTGCTCGGCACGAGCATGAGCGCGCCTTTTTCTTTCAGCCCCTCGTACAGCATGTTCATCGCTCGCAGATGGAGCGCGGTCGGGTTGTCGCGATACGACTTGGCCGCCTCCCGGAACGAGTTCGCGATCTCCATCTCGGCCTGACCGAGGATGATGCGCGCCTGCTTCTCGCGCGCGGCCTGCGCCTCGCGCGACATCGCGTCCTGCAGCGCGCTCGGGATGACGACGTCGCGCATCTCGACCGACTGCACGGTGATGCCCCATGGGTTGGAGCGAACGTCGATCAGCTGCTGCAGCTCGTTCTCGATCCGCTCGCGGCCGCGCAGCAGATCGGTGAGCGCGGTCCGGCCGATGATGTCGCGCAGCGCCGTTTGCGCGGCCCAGCTGACCGCCTGCTCGTAGTCCTGCACCTCGAGCGCCGCCTTCTGCGCGTCGTGGACCATCCAGAACAGCACGGCGTCGACGTTCACAGGCACCGTGTCGGACGTGAGCGTCTGCTCTGCCGCAAAGCTCGTCGTGATCGTCCGCTGATCGATCCACGAGTCCACCGTGTCGACGAGCGGGACAACCCAGAAGAGACCGGGCCCCCGCAGCCCGATGAAGCGTCCGAGCCGCAGGACGATCCCACGCTCCCACTGCTGCGCGACTTTCGGCGAGCGCATCAGCACGAAGCCGGTCACGGCACCGATGATGACCGGCAGCGGGTAGCGGTCGGCGATGGTCAACCAGAGCCCGGCGCCGAAGCACCCGACGAAGATCAGCAGCGCGACGATGTTGGTACGCGGCGTCGGCAGATTGATTTCTGCAGCACCGCCGCGACGAACGATCTGAAGGCTCATAGCTGCTCCTTTTCGAGCGGAGGGTCCGACGGGACCCGGCCCTACCTTCGGCTCTCTAGCTCGCTCACGACCTCGTCGCGCGTGAAGCCGTGGGCCGACGCGTCGGCCAGCACGCGCGTGACGAACGCGCGCAGCCGTTTCGTGTGCTCCCCCGGCGGCCGTGCCTGGCTCGACGTGGCGGCCACGAACGACCCGACGCCGCGGCGCGTCTCGAGCACGCCGTCACGCTCGAGCTCGCCGTAGACGCGCGCCACCGTGTTCGCGTTGATGCGCAGTTCCACGGCCAGCTGCCGGACCGTCGGCAGCTGATCGCCAGGGCTCAGGCGGCCCGTCGCGATCGCCGCCCGAAGCGCACGATTGAGCTGCGCGTAGATCGGCGTGGGATCGCGTGGGTCGATAGCCACCCCTGTCATAGCCAAACCTATTGTACTAGTTCATTAGGACAAGTCAAGCCGAAAAAGGGCGAGCCTGAACGGCTCGCCCAGGGGACAGTTACCGCGAGATCATCTTCAGCGCATCGGCCTCGAGCAGCATCTTCCCGTCCTTCTCGGTCACCTCGCCGGTGACCTCGACGACGTGCGCGACGTGCGGAACGATCTTCGCGTTCTTGTCGGCGGCAAGCCCGCCCGTCAGCTGATACACCTTGCCGTCGTCGGTGAGCAACGCCATGGGTGCGCCCTTCTTCGCGCACGCCGCGGCGCAGTCAGCGGTGTCGGCCGGCATCTTGTGGTCCTTGCCGGCGTTGTTCGCCTTGTCCTTCATGTAGCAGGACACGTCGACGATGCGGCCTTTGACCGTCTCGGTCTTCGCAAGCGCGGGTGCGCTCAGCGCGGCGAGGAAGGTGACAAACATCAGTCCGGCGAATATCTTGCGCATACGTGCTCCTTTGAAAATGGTCCCAAAAACCACTCGCTTATACGCCCGCCGCTCGGATACTGTCAATGCGCATTGCGGCAGGTTGTCATCGTTCGGCACGGTCCACCTGAGGTGCTGACTCTGCGCGAGGCGCCCGATCCGGTGCCCGGCCAGGGCGAGATTCGAATCGCAGTATCTGCGGCAGGCGTAAACTTCGCTGACATACTCGCGCGGCTGGGCTTGTATCCCGACGCCCCGAAGCCGCCCGTCGTCGTCGGCTATGAGGTCAGCGGCGGCGTCGACGCCATCGGGCCCGGGGTGACGCGGCTGCGTGTGGGCGATCGCGTCGTCGCGCTGACGCGCTTCGGCGGCTATGCCGACCGCGTCGTCGTTCCCGAGTGGATGGCGTTTCCGATTCCGGCGCCGATGGACGCGAACGTGGCGGCGGCGATTCCCGTGAACTACGCGACGGCGCTGCTCGCGCTGCACCAGATGTCCAATCTTTCGGCCGGCGAGACGGTGCTGATCCACGGAGCCGGCGGCGGCGTGGGAATCGCGGCGACGCAGCTCGCGCGGCTGCGCAGCGCAACGGTGATCGGCACGGCGTCCGCGGCGAAGCACGAGGCGATCCGCCAGCAGGGCGTGCAGCACGCGATCGATTATCGGCAGGCTGACGTGGTCGCGGAGGTGAAACGGCTGACGAACGGACGCGGCGTCGACGTCGTGCTCGATCCGATTGGCGGCAAGAGCTTCGCCGACAGCTATCGGCTGCTGGCGCCGCTCGGCCGGCTGGTGATGTACGGCGTGTCGAGCGTCGCCGCGGGCGAACGCCGCAGCGTGTGGCGCGCGTTGACGACCATCATGCGGATGCCAACGTTCAAGCCGCTGTCGCTGATGAATCGCAACCGCGGCGTGTTCGGATTGAACCTCGGTCATTTGTGGGACGAACGGCGGCGGCTCGCCGATGCCATGACGTTTCTCGTCGGCGAGGTCGCGGCGGGACGGCTGCGCCCGGTGGTCGCGAAGACGTTTCCGCTGGACCGGGCCCCCGACGCGCATCGATTCATGCAGTCGCGATCGAATATCGGAAAGGTCGTACTCACGATGGAGCGCGGGCTTTAGCCGAGCGCAACTGCTCGCGTGAAAGCCTCGCCCTCCGAGGAACGCTGGGGGCTGTGATGAAAAAGCTGGCGTTGTTTTCGGTCGGCGTTGTCGCGGCGAGCGTTTCTGCCAGCGCGCAGCTGGCGCTGCCGAAGGTCGCGCCGAGCGTCGATCAGATCCTGTCGCTCAAGCGCGTGGGCTCGCCGCAGATTTCGCCGGACGGCCGCTCTGTCGCCTACACGGTTCGAGAAACGAACTGGGACGACAACGCGTACGAGACTGAGATCTGGATCGCGAACACCGAGAGCGGCGCCGGACGTCAGCTGACGAACGCCAAGAAGTCGAGCCGCGCGCCGGCGTGGTCGCCCGACGGTTCGAAGCTCGCGTTCATCTCGGATCGCACCGACAAAAATCAGCTCTACGTGATCAACCCGCTCGGCGGCGAGGCCGAGGCGCTGACGACGCTCGACGACGGCGTCAGCAGCTTCGAGTGGTCGCCCGACGGCCGGACCATCGCGTACACGGCAACCGAGCCGAAAACGACGCAGATCAAGGATCGCGAGAAAAAGTACGGCGAGTTCCAAGTCGTCGAGCAGGACTACAGGATGACGCATCTCTTCGTGCTCGACGTCGCGTCGCGCGCGACGCGTGCGCTGACGAGCGGCGGGTTTACCGTCGGCAGTTTCCAGTGGTCGCCGGACGGCAAGAGCATCGCATTCGATCACCGTCCGAACCCGAGCCCGGGCAGCAGCGGCGCGGGGGACATTTCCGTCGTCACGGTCGCCGATGCGTCGGTGCGAAAACTCGTCACGCAGGAAGGTCCGGACGGGTCGCCGTTCTGGTCGCCCGACGGCTCGAAGATCGCCTTCGAGACGTCGATGGCGAACCCCTCGCACTATTACGCGAATCGAGTCATCGCGACGGTTCTGGCCGCCGGCGGCCCGCCCACGGTTCTGACGCCGGCGTTCGACGAAGATCCCAGCATCGACGCGTGGAAAGAGAGCGGCCTGTTCTTCTCCGCGTCGCATCACACGTTCTCGTATCTCTATCGCCTGAACCCCGATACGAAAGCGATTGCGCGGCTCGCGCCGGCGGATTCGTGGGTCGGCTCGGGCTTCACATTCTCGCGCGACGGATCGAAGATCGCGTTCCTCGGTTCGGACGCCAAGTCGATGGCCGAAGTGTTCATCGCGCCCGCGACGATGGCGGCTCCGAAAAAACTGACGGACATGAGCGCGCAGGCGACGAGCTGGACGGCCAGCAGCCTCGAGGTCGTGTCGTGGAAGAGCCAGGATGGCGCAGCGATCGAAGGCATCTTGCACAAGCCCGTGGACTTCAACCCGGCGCGCAAGTATCCGCTGCTCGTCGTCATTCACGGCGGACCGACCGGCGTGTCGCGCGCGATTCCGTTCACCAGCACGATTTATCCGATTGACGTGTGGGTGCCGCGCGGCATCCTCGTGCTCGAGCCGAACTATCGCGGCAGCGCCGGCTACGGCGAGAAGTTCCGCTCGCTGAACGTGCGCAACCTCGGCGTCGGCGACGCGTGGGACGTGATCTCCGGCATCGATGCGCTGATCGCGAAAGGCTTCGTCGATCCCGTCAAGATCGGCGCGATGGGCTGGAGCCAGGGCGGCTACATCTCGGCCTTCCTCGCGACGCACGATGCTGCGCGGTTCAAGGCGATCTCGGTCGGCGCCGGCATCTCCGACTGGATGACGTACTACGTGAACACCGATATCACGCCGTTCACGCGGCAGTACCTGAAAGGCACGCCGTGGAGCGATCCGGAGATTTACGCGAAGACGTCGCCGATGACCTACATCAAGCAGGCGAAGACGCCGACGCTCATCCAGCACGGCGCCACCGATCAGCGCGTGCCGCTGCCGAACGCGTTCGAGCTGTATCGCGGCCTGCAGGACAACAACGTCCCGTCGAAGTTGATCGTCTACCAGGGCTTCGGCGGCATCGGCCACGGACCGTCGAAGCCGAAAAGCAACCGCGCGACGATGGAGCACAACCTCGAGTGGTTCGATCAGTATCTGTTCCAGCCCGCCGGCAAATCGACCAGCGCGGAGAACAAACAATGAGTGCACGCCGCTTCGCTTCGATTGTTTCCCTCCTGCTCTGCGTCATCGCCGCATCGGTCGCCACGCGCCCGCAGGCGCAGACGCGCACGCCTGATGTGGTGGCGATCAAGGGGGCGACGATACTGACCGTCACCCGGGGGACGATTCAGAACGGAACGATCGTGCTGCGGGCCGGAAAGATCGCGGCGGTTGGCGGGTCGAACGTGTCGATTCCTGCGGGCGCCGACGTCGTCGACGGCACGGGCACGTTCGTGTCGCCCGGCATCATCGACTGCCACTCGCACATCGCGGCCGATTCGATCAACGAGGGCGGGACGACTGTCAGCTCGATGACCGGCATCGAAGACGTGTTCAATCCGGCCGACGTCGACATCTACCGGGATCTCGCGGGCGGCGTCACGACCGCGAACGTCCTGCATGGCAGCGCGAACCCGATCGGCGGCAAGAACTACGTGATCAAGCTGCGCTGGGGCAAGACCCGCGCCGAAGAATTCGCGTTCGAGGGCGCGATGCCCGGCATCAAGTTCGCGCTCGGCGAGAACCCGAAGCGGCGGGGCGGCGGCGCCGGTGCGCCCGCGGGCAACACGCCGCGCTATCCCGGCACGCGCATGGGCGTCGAGTACGCGATCCGCGACGCGTTCAACCGCGCGAAGCTGTATCAGCAAGACTGGCAGGACTACGACCGCCGCAGGAGGGCCGGCGAGAACGTCGTCGCGCCGCGGCGCGACTTGCAGCTCGAGCCGCTCGTCGAGATCCTCGAGGGCAAGCGGCTGGTGCACGCCCACTCGTACCGCGCGGACGAGATCCTGATGCTGCTCCGCGTCGCCGAGGAGTTCGGGTTCAAGATTGCGACGCTGCAGCACGTGCTCGAAGGCTACAAGGTCGCGAAAGAGATCGCCGCGCATGGCGCCGGCGCGTCGACGTTCGCCGACTGGTGGGGCTACAAGATCGAAGCGATAGATGCCATCCCCTACAACGCCGCGCTCATGACGCGCAAAGGAGTCGTCGCGTCGATCAATTCCGACGATGCGGAGCTGTCGCGGCACCTGAACACCGAGGCGGCGAAGTCGATGAAATGGGGCGGGCTGACCGAGGACGAAGCGCTGTCGCTCGTCACGATCAACCCCGCGAAGCAGCTGCGCGTCGATAACCGCGCCGGCTCGCTCGAAACCGGCAAGGACGCCGACGTCGTCGTCTGGAACCACCACCCGCTGAGCAGCTACGCGATCGTCGATCGCGTCTATATCGACGGGCAGAAATACTACGACCGCCGGGACGATCAGAAACGGATGACGGAGCTCACGCGCGAAAAGGAATCGCTCGTCAACGCGGAGAAAGGCGAGCGCCGGAATCCAACGACGACAGAGCCGCCCCAGGCGCCGCCTCGCGAGGTCGCCGGCACCTCGGGGACCGTAGCGCGAAGCCTTCAGGCGAGCGGCGATCGCTCGGCTAAAGCCTTCGCGCCACAAACGAAGGGGGTGCTCGCGATCACGAACGCGAAAATCGTCCCGGTCGCGCGGCCGACGATCGATCGCGGCACGATCGTGATCCGCGACGGCGTCATCGCTGACATCGGCGCGGGCGTGGCCGTGCCGTCCGGCGCGCAAGTGATCGACGCGGCCGGCGCGGAAGTGTATCCCGGCTGGATCAACGCGCAGACGACGATGGGGCTCGAGGATCCGGGCGCTGGCAACTTCGGTGACGCGAACGAGTTCCTCGACTTCAATCCCCAGCTGCGCGCGCAGGTCGCGTTCCACAACGACAACGAGGCGATCCCGGTCGCGCGCGCGAACGGTCTGACGACGGTCGGCATCACGCCGGGCGGCGGGCTCCTCGGCGGCCAGGCGGCCGTGATGGATCTCGATGGCTACACGTGGGAAGAAAGCACGGTCGCCGCGTCGGTCGGCGTCACGTTCCAGTTCCCACGGATCGGCGGGGGCGGTGGCCGCGGAGGCGGTGGCGGCCGCGGTGCTCCGCCAGCCGACCGCAGCTACGACGACTTGAAGAAGGAGCGCGACGCACAGCTCGATCGCGTCGCGCGGCTGCTCGACGACGCGCGTGCGTACGCGAAGGCGGCAGGCCCGAACCGGCATCGCGATCTGATTCTCGAATCGCTGGTACCGGTGGTCGACAAGCGGCAGCCGCTCCTGGCGCGTGTCTCGAACGATCGCGACATCCACGACGCGATCGCGTTCGCCGATCGGGTTGGCGTCCGCCTCGTGATTTCCGCGCCGCCGGCGGAAGCCGCACTGGCTGCGTCGCTGCTGAAGGAAAAGAATGTGCCCGTGATCCTCCTGCAGGTGCTCACGCTGCCGTCGCGCGTCGATCTGCCGCACCAGGCGAGCTACGCCGCTCCCGCCGAGCTCGCCAAGGCCGGCGTGAAATTCGCCATCGCGGTGCCGAGCGAGACGAACGCGCGGCAGCTGCCGTATCACGCGGCGGAAGCCGTCGGTTGGGGCCTGTCGCGCGACGAGGCGCTGAGGGCGATCACGATCAACGCCGCCGAAATCCTCGGCGTCGCCGACAAGGTCGGCAGCCTTGAGCGCGGCAAGATCGCGAACCTCTTCATCGCCAAAGGCGATCCGCTCGAGGTGCGCACCGCCATCACGCACGTCGTCGTCGCCGGCAAAGACGTGCCCATGGACAACAAACAGCTCGAGCTGTACGAGCGCTATGCCAAACGACCGTAGCTATTCCAAGCGACCGTAGGGGACGGCCTTCGGGCCGTCCCGTACAAAACGAGGATAACTACAAGACGAGGATAATGATGAAACGCTTGCTTGTTGTCGGCTTGGTGGCCCTGCCCTTCGCGCTGCGCGCCGACACGCCGAACGTCTTCGCGATCCGCGGCGCCCGCATCGTGACCGCCGCCGGCGCGCCGATCGACACAGGCACGATCGTGATGCGCCACGGCGTGATCGAAGCCGTCGGCGCCTCCGTCGCGGTCCCGCCTGATGCCGCCGTTGTCGACGGCAGCGGGCTGACGGTGTATCCCGGCCTGATCGATCTGGGCAACACGCGCGCGGCAGACCAGCCCGCGCCGCAACCGCCGCAGAACATCCGCACGACGGCGGAGCTCGAGCGCTGGAAGCGGCTGCAGATCCTCAAGCCGCAGGCACGCGCCGCCGACGCCGTGAAGGTCGACGATGCGGAGCTGACGCGGCTGGCGTCGGCGGGGATCACGTCGGTGCTGGCGCTGCCCGCCGGCGATGTCATCTCGGGCCAGAGCGCGCTCGTCAACGTCGTCGCGCCGCCCGACGAGCCGCAGATCGGCAACATCGTCGAAGGCCGCCGCGGGTTGGTCGTCGTGAAGTCGCCGGTCGCGCTGCACGTGTCGTTCCCCGATCGGCCGCGCGCCGCGCCGAACGGCTACCCGGAATCGCTGATGGGCGTGATCGCGTTCGTGCGCCAGGCCTTCCTCGACGCGCAGCACTATGCGGCCGAGCGCTCGGCTAAAGCCGTCGCGCCACATGAGAACGGAGCGCGAGCCCTTCAGGCGAGCGATGATCCCGCGCTCGAGGCGATGCAGCCGGCGCTCGATCGCAAGATGCCGGTCGCGTTCGAGGCGAACGAGGGCCGCCAGATTCTGCGCGCGCTGAAGATGGCGAAGGAGCTGAAGCTCGAGCCGATCGTCACCGGCGCGCGGCACGCTGAAGAAGTCGCCGGCGATCTGAAAGCACAGAACGTGCGCGTGATCTACAGCCTCAACTACCCGCAGCGGCCGCGCGCCCTCGCACCGGATGCCGATGAGCCGATCGATGCGCTCCGCACACGCGCAGACGCGCCGAAAGTGCCGGGCGCGCTCGCCAAGGCGGGCGTGACGTTCGCGTTTTCAACGGCGGGGATGACCGACCCGAAGGACCTCGTGAAGAACGCGTCGAGGGCGATCAAAGCCGGCCTTGCGGAGGACGCAGCGATTCGCGCGCTGACGATCACCGCGGCGACGATCGTCGGCGTGTCCGATCGCCTCGGATCGATTGAAAGAGGAAAGATCGCAAACCTCGTCGTCACCGACGGCAATCTGTTCGACGACAAGACGAAGATCACGCGCGTGTACGTCGAGGGGCGGTCGGTTTCGCTGGAGGCCGCGCCGGCGGCCCCAGCCGGACGAGGCCGAGGCCGCGGCGGCGCGTAGACAACGTCAGGTGTTCCGTGTGGAATTCGGATCGACGACGTCGAGATCCGGATCCAGTTTGTTCGAGGTGCCGTTGCCGTTCGTCGACGCAATCTCGTACTTGTATTGATCGTTCTTCAAGCCGGCTCTGGTCAGGGCGAACATTATGCCGCGTTGACCGGCACCAACACCCAGAGCCTCCAGCACGGAACACTTCAGGATGAACGGGTGTTCCTTCTTGCCATTGTTCTTGTGCGTCACCAGCGCCGGATCAATCGAAACGTCGTGGGGATTCCCGTCCTGATTGTCGACGATCCAGACAACGGCGGCTTCCGGCGGAACGACGAGCGGATCCGGATTGTCGATCACGTTGCCGCTCTGAATCGTGATCGTCGTCAGGATGCTGTACTTGGACAAAGAGAACTTTTTCTTCCTGGCCCTCTTCTTCCTTTTCTTCGGCGCGCTCTTCTTGCTCATCGGCGATCTCCTAAGGCTTGGGGTCGACCACGTCGAGGTCCGGATCGATCGTTACCGTCTGGAAGTTCGCGAGGTTCATCGCGTGAATTCCGTACGTGTATCCGGTCTGCACGTAGGCGTCCGGTTTTATGTTGCCGATCAGAACATCCCACTGGCGAGGCTTCACCGTCGTCGTCAGGGGAGTCATCTCGACGAGCGGTTTCGACGGCATGAAGCTGTTCGGATCGACGGTGACAGTGTGGTCCGCCGCGAGATGCTTGTTGTGAATCAACCAGACAAGGGGGCCCTTCCGGAACGAGATGAGCTTCTCCGGTTTATCCACGCTGCCGTCCGGCTTGATGATGATTTTCGTCAAGACCGCGACCGGGGTGCCAGGCAATGGTGTGATGCGCGCAGGCGACTTCTTTCTGGTCCGCGGCTTCTTCTTCTTCGACGCCCGCGGCTTCTTCTTCTTCGACGCTCGCGGCTTCTTCTTCGTCATCAGCGGGCTCCTTGTGTTTTCAGAGCGTTGCCGGGAGAGGCTTTCAGAATCTCTTCGAACCGCGGCAGCTTTCGGAGCGGCGCGAGATCGTCGTCGATGCGCGCCATCTGCGGATCGAAGCCGCGGGCGATCGCGATCGTCAGATCGCGCAGCGCGGCGTCGGGCTGCCTGAGCAGCGCGTGGACTTCCGCGCTTCGCTGCCACGCCTCGCGGTTCGCCGAATCGACCGCCACCGCCTCGGCGGCGTGACGCTCGGCTTCCGATTTCCGTCCCAGCTTGGCTTCGCACAGTGCGACGAGGCCGATCGTTCGCACGTCGTTCGGATTCACTGCGAGAAGCTCGTCGCTCAGCTCGATCGCGCGCTCGTAGGCTGCCCGCGATTCGGCGGTGCGGCCCAGCCGCGCGTAGACGTCGCCGATGTTCCGGTGATTCGTGACGCTCTTGGGGTCGCGCTGCAGCGCCTGCTCGTACGCCTGCAGCGCGTCGTGGTAGCGGCCTGAGTCGTAGTAGACGAGCGCGAGGTTGGCGTGCGCGGCAGCGGTCGGCCCGAGGCGAACGGCATGCTCGAAATTGCCGACGGCCTGCTGCAGATCACGCAGGATGTACTGCGAGTTGCCGAGCATGGTGTATGCGCCCGCGTTATCGGGCGCGGCTTCGGTCGCCTGCTTGAACGCGTCCGCGGCCGCTGCGTACCGCCCGGCGCGATATTCGATCGTACCGAGCATGAAATAATTCGAAACGCTGCGCGTAGCGCGGAGCGCCTCGTGAAGGAGCGCTTCCGCTTCCTCGAGCCGTCCCGATCCCGCCAGCACCTGCGCAAGGCCGCGCTGCGCGGAGTCGTAGTCGGGCTGCAGCTGCAACGCGCGCCGGAACGAACGCTCGGCGTCTCCAAGCTGGCCGCGGCGGTACTGCATGTCGCCGAGCGAGTAGTACACCGGCGCGCTCTCGGGATCGATCGCAATGGCGCGCCGCAGCGCGTCGGTCGCCTTTGTCACGTCCGCAACGTCCTTGGCAAGCTGATAGCGGCTCCAGTACGCGTCGCCGAGCGTTGCCCACGCGAGCGTGAACTGCGGATCGAGCGCTGTCGCCTGCTGCAGCAGCGTGAGGCAACGATCGTAATCGGGCACGGTGTGATCGAGCAGCGCTCGCGCTTCGGCGTGCGCGACGAGCGCGGCGCCGCTCGTCGTCGGGAGCTTGCGCAGCCTGTTCCATTCGTCCGACGTGAATCGATGCCGCGGCTCTCCCCGCTCCAGCGTGCGGCCGAGACCGCTGAGCATGTCACGTTCGACGGCGAGCGCGTCGCCGCGGAACTTCTCGTTCCACACTGGCTGCGATGTGCCGGGTCGGTACAGCCGCGCGATGAGCTGCGGCGCCGGCTTCACACGATTCAGCGACAGGACAAGCACGTGCGTGACGCCGAGCGCGTGCTGCATCGCGGCGTAGCCGTCGCGATCTCTCGTGTACGGCGCCGTCGACAGGCGCGACAGCACGGTGACGTGCGGCACCGATCCAAAGTTGCCGGCGATGACCGACGCCATGCTTGCGCCCAGATACTCCGCCTCAGGCTCGCCGCCGGGCGTCTCGACCGGAAGCATGCCGAGCACAATCGACGGCTGTGGACCGGTGGGGCCGCCGAGACCGATCCCCTGGCGAAGGGGCGACAGCACCACCAGTCCCAGGACGACCAACGCCGTTGCCGCGGTGGCGAGCGTCCAGACGAGCGGCGCCGGCAGGCGCGACCGCCCTCCGAACAGCCTGCCCGACACTCCTCGTACCGGGCGCGTGGCCGACGAGGTCCCCGACATCGAAGCGAGCGCCGCCTCGAGCTCGCGCGCCGACTGAATCCGATCGGCGGGGTTGCGCTGGAGCAGCCGCCCAATCGTGTCGCTCAACTCGACCGGGATCAGCGGATCGATCGATCGCGCCGCTGGCGGCGGCGCCGCATTCATCGCCAGCGCGAGCGTGACCGCCGTCGTTTCCGGGTACGGTCGACGGCCGGTGGCCATGAGGAACAGAATGACGCCCGCACTATAGAGATCGCTGCGGGCATCGGCCGGATGCCCGATCAGCTGTTCGGGCGCCATGTAGATCGGCGTGCCTGGATTGCCGCGAACGGTGACGTCGTGATGTTGCACGTCGGTCGTCGAGTCGACGGTGAGTGCGGATGCGGTGATCAGTCGCGCGACGCCGAAGTCGAGGACCTTGATCGATCCGTCGCTCATCAGCTGGATGTTCGACGGTTTGAGATCGCGGTGGATGACGCCTTGCGCGTGCGCCGCCGTCAGCGCCGACGCGAGCTGGCGTCCGACCGATCGCACTTCGGCCGCGGGTCGCCGGCCGCCCGCGATGTGCGCGGCGAGGCTGATGCCCTCGACGTACTCCATCACGATGTAGGTGTGACCGCCGTCCTCGAGGACGTCGTACACGCCGGCGATGTTGGGATGCGTCAGCCGCGCCACCGCGCGCGCCTCGCGCAGCACGCGCGCGTGTCCCTCGGGCGAGTTCGCTTCCTTGGCGGTCAGGCACTTCAGCGCGACGCGACGCTCGAGGCGCGGATCGTGCCCGAGAAACACCTCGCCCATGCCGCCCGCCCCGAGCTTCTCGAGAATCCGGTACGGGCCAACCGCCGCACCTGTCACGCAGCCGGCTCCAAGCTCATGTGGGCGAAGCCGCGAGAATAGCCCTTTTATCGGGCGTTTTCCAGACGCATCTTGATGCTTTTGAGGCTCTGGTCGAGCGCCGCGCGCGCGCGACGCTCGACGATCGAACGGCGCAAACCGCTCAGGCCGCCCTTCAGCGCGTTCGCGCGCGAGCGGTTCGCATACACGAGATCGAACAGATCGCCGGCCTCGCCCGCATCGCTCGAGATCGCAAGCGCCAGCGACGCATCGATGTAGCGGCTCGAGTACACGTCCTTTGTCGTCATCACGCACAGCCGCGCCGGCGCTCGCCTGAAAGGCTCGCGCTCTTGTTCGGGAGGGGACGGGCAGACGAGCGTCACGTGCGTGACGCTGATGAACGGCGCGACGCCGAACTTCTCTTTCGACCAGTACAGGAAATCCTCGGCGCCGGCGACACGCTCGCCCGGAAACCTGACGAGATGATTCGGCAGACCAGGGACGAGGCTGCCGATCGCCGGCGAATGATCCAGGACGGTGGCAAAACCTTCGAGCGGACGGATCGGCGTAGGGCCGTCGTCGTACTGCTCGAACCGGCCGGGCCCGCCCGTCACGTACGCCGTGACGTCCGCGAGCAGCACGCCCTTGAACCAGGCGGCGGCCAGCGCCTGCGCGTTGGGAGCGTTGAGATCGATCTCTCGCTGCGCGCGCAGAATCAGCTCCGCCGGAAGGCGGATTCCGCAGTCGTGCAGCCGGCATGACGCGGCATCGAAGTCGTCGCGATCCACGGTCAGCGCGGCGAGATCCTGCAGCAGCGGCGGATCGCTGAAGCGGCCGATCTCGAGCACGCCGGGATCGCGCTTGAAGCGGGTGATGTCGCGCGCGGCGGCGAGAAAGCCCGCTTTCGAGGCGTGAACGCGCGTCGCCCCGGCTACGCCGAATTCGCCGGGCGCGAGAGCGTCGAGATTGTGCTTGACCGTTCGATCGCGCTCCAGGTCCGAGATCTCGGCGGCGGAGAATTTCAGGTAACGCGTGAGGACAGCGCGAACCGACGGGTCGACTGATGCCGTCGCGGCGACGAGCGCCAGCACCGCAATCGCGCGGCTCATCGCTTGAACGTGACGGCGCCGGCCCTCGCCAGCAGATCGATGCACTCGCGGACCGCCGTCAACTCGACCGGCTCGACCTGAGCGCTGACGGCAACATGACGGCGCATCGCGACAGTGTACGCTCGGCTAAAGCGTTCGCGCTACGAGGAGCGATAGAGCGCGACGATGTCGACGTAGCGCGACGGCTTCAGCCGAGCGTCAGCCGTTCGAGAAGCTCCGCCGCCGCTGGCGCGCCGTTGCGTGCGCGGATGCCGGGCGCGAGCGACTGGGCACGCGAGCGAAAGCGCGGGTCTTCGACCGCCGCCTCGACACGCTCGGCGAGCATGTCGGCGGTGACGAGATTGACGGGAATGCCGCGCGGACCCAGCCCGAGCCGCGCGATGCGGTGC
>JACXTT010005397.1_pt1 | contig 18570 bp, 13 predicted proteins | sample 9270951 | NCBI WGS metagenome assembly JACXTT01 (sample SAMN15532306, study PRJNA645909) | rock metagenome | isolation source: weathered quartz diorite | place: Puerto Rico | collected 2017-06-21 | reverse complement strand
TCAGCCTGCCCAATCATCTCCAGTTCAATCGCAAATGTAGTGTAGACTCAGCCCTTGCCTGAACTGATTCCTAAGGGGTTAGCTTAGTTTTGATCGGTTTCGTGACGAACTTGGGCTAACCCTCGCCAGTCGACCGCGCGTTCACCGGTTGAACAGGAACGCGTTGCTGTTCAGCAAAGCCCAGAGCAGGTCCTGCGCGCGCTCGGCGCGGTTCATTCCGCTGGCCAGGTAGGTCTGTGCCAGGTCGAGTTCCTTGGGCTCGGGAGGCCGTCCCAGCGCCCCCATGTACAGTTCCTCGATCAGCTTGCGGTCCGGCGCGCCGCTGAGAATCAGCTTCGCGACCCGTCCATCCTCGGCGGCAATCGCGTCGGCGATGGTCGAACCGTTCAGCAGGTTCAGCGCCTGCACCAGGCTGACGTCCGTCCGGCGTTCGCATTCGCAACTGGTCTGGCGTTCGGGGCGGCCGAACAGATCCAGGAACCCGCCCGCGCCCACTTTGGGGTCGGGGAGCTGGGACGCGGTGAACGCCCTTGGCACGTCGCTGAAATAAGGCTTCGTCCCGGTGGCCACGTAAATCCCGTCGAAGAGTTGCTCCGCGCTGAGCCGGCGCGGCAGGAAGTGCGAGAAGTTGGTCTCGTCGTCGGCGTTCCACTCGTTAGTGTGGAAGCTCAACTGATAGGTCCGCGAATTGGCGATGGTCCTGATCAGATAGCGCAGATCGTATCCGTGGGCCACAAAGTCTTTGGTCAACGCGTCCAGCAGCGCCGCATTTGTCGGCGGATTCGACGCCCGGATGTCGTCCACCGGATCGATGATGCCGCGGCCGAAGAAATAGCTCCAGAACCGGTTGGTGATCGCCTTGGCGAACAGTTCGTTCTTGGGCGAGGTCAGCCAGTCGGCCAGAGCGTTGCGAAGATCGGCCTCCCCGGCCGGCACTGCGTCCCCGCCGTACAGGAACTTGGGCGACATGATCCGCCCGTCCTTGGGATGCTTAATCTCAAAATCTTCCCTCTTGTCGTAGATGATTTCCTCGGCCGAATCGGTGCCGTCTTTGATCCCCACCTGAGCGAAGAACGCCGTCAACTGGAAGTATTGATTTTGCGTCCACTGCTCGAACGGGTGATCGTGGCACTGCGCGCACACCATGCGCACGCCCAGAAAGAGCTGCGTGGTGGTCTCCATCGCAACCTTGGGGTCGCGCGTGAAGCGGAAGAAATTAGCGGGCGGATTCTGGAAGGTGCTGCCGCGCGCCGTAATCAGCTCGCGCGCCATATGGTCGTAAGGCTTGTTCCCGGCCAGCGACTCCCGGATCCATTCGCGGAAGGCCCACATGCCCTTGTCGCCCAGCCTCGTCCGGCTCACCTGCAGCAGATCGCTCCATTTGACCGCCCAATGGTCTACGAATTCCATACGCGCCATGAGCTTGTCGATCATACGGGCGCGCTTGTTCGGGCTCTTGTCGGCGACGAACGCGGCCACTTCTTCGGGTGTCGCCGGAAGGCCCGCCAGGTCGTAGGAGACGCGACGAAGGAACTCGGCGTCGGTGGCGGTCTCGGAAGGCAGGAGCTTCACCCGCTCCAGTTTGGCGTTGATGAACTTGTCGATGTAATTGTTCTCCGGCATCGGTTTCCAGGAGAACCCCGGCTTGCCGGGAAGCACGGTCACGCCGAGCACGGCCAGCTTGCCCTCGTAGCGCACCAGCATCGCCGCTTCGCCCTTGCGCTCGGTCTTGACGGCGCCCGCGCCGTCGATGTCGGCCACCGTGGGGGTATTGGACGTGTAGAGGGCGTCCGCGGTGACGTCGCGGGTGGAGCCGTCGGCGTAGTGCGCCACCACCTTGAGCTGCTCTTTCCCACCGGGCTGATCGAACTTCAATTCCGGCGGCTGGACATCCAGCTTTGCCACCTGCGCAGCCACCGGATTGCCAAATTCGGCGCCTTGCTTAATCCACTCGAGGATGGTCTTGTAGTAGCGTGAATCCGTATCGAACCGCATGCCGCCGCCGTGCGGAATCTGCTGCGACGGCTTGAGCAGGGTCAGGCTGCGCTCGGGGTCGGTGCGGTTGAAGCGGCGTCCGCCGAATTCATGCACGATAGCGCGAAAGTCGGACTCAGGATCGTAGCCGCGGAGCGAAAGCTTGAATCCGTTTTTGCCCTTGGCCGCGCCGTGGCAGGGCCCCGACGTGCAGCCCGCCTTGTTCAGGATGGGCATCACATCGCGCACGAAACTGACCGGCTCCGCAAACGCCGGCGTCAAAAGGATCGACAACAATAAAGCCGATTTCTTCATCGGGAATTTCCGCTCCCCGCCGCTGCCGCCGCCCGCGTTATCACCAGGCGCGCATTGACATCGGCGATCTTGTATTCGGACTTGGCTTTGCGTCCCACGTTCGGGGCCGCCGAGGTCAGACGGATCTCGTGCGTGCCCGGCGCGGCCGCGGCGGTCGCCTCGCAGCGCAGCGTGAAGTCGCGCTGGCCGGCAGGAACCAGCACCGCCGGACATCGGACGCCTTCCGGAAGGTCCTCGGCCGCCACCCTCACTTCGCCGCCCTCAAACGTCGGCTCTCGCCGGACACTGCCGGTCAGTTCGGCCGAGCCGCCGGGCGTCACATCCAGCGAGGTCTTAGAGTACTCCACCGCGAACCCCTGGACGACGTGAAACTCGATGGCCGGCGACGTGATCGCCACCTTCCGGCCGTCCACTTCTACCTCGGTCTCGAAGAGCATGTCGAACGTGTCACCCGGCGTGGAGAAATTCGTAGCCAGTTGATAGGAGCCGCTGTCGCCTTCCTGCTTGCCCTCTCCCCGGTTGACGCGGATGTTGCTGACCGCGCCCGCGATCTGAGTGTTGACCCGTCCCGCGCGCGCGCCCTCGCGGCGCTTGATCTTGAACGCCATCGGGTACTCGTAGCCTTGCGCGATGCGGACCTGCGGCGTCGGCACGTCGAGAACGGCAGGCGGAGGCTCGGAGACGGCCATCGGCAGCTCCATCTCCAGCCAGAAAGCCGTCATCGGCTTCTGGCGGTCGCCGCGCACCGCGGTGACCATACCCGGGCCGCGCGCTTTGCGGGTGATGAGGCCCGAAGGCGTCGACGCTTCGGCCAGCACGGATAGCTCCAGGAACTGTTGCTTCACGCCTTCGTCGGCGGTGATGGTGATTACCGTGCGGGCGCTGCGGCGGCCGGCATTGTCATTGTTAAAAAGCTGCGCCGCGGCTTCGGACGGCACGTGCCCTCCGGCTTGATGGAACCCTTGAGGCAGATTCGCGATCCGGGCCCGGATGACGCCGTCGTAACCGCGGCGCTGGATCAGGCAGGCTACCTGCGCCGTGCCCCCGGCAGGTACGTTGACGTAAGGGGTCAGCAGGTCGACCACGAAATCAGGCTCGGATTTTATCGCTTTCAAACGGTACGCAAAGCGATCGCCGCCGCGCCGGAGCAGATCCTCCAAAGCCACCGTGACCTCGGTCAAGCCGGCCGGCACGGTAAACGGCAGCACCGGGTCGACGCCATTGCCGTCGTCCGCCGAGGCCAGCTTCTTTCCCTTGGCATCGTAGATCGAGAGCAGGCCGTCGAGCTCGGAAACGCCGAGAGAAGCGGCTTCCACTTCGAACACCCACTTTTCGCCGGGCTTCACCGCAACCCGGTAGCGGTCGACCTCGCCTGGCTTAGAGATCCGGCCGTTGGCCACTACGCCATTCGACAGTTCCGCCGGCTCCATCGATTCGGCCGCGTCGCTGAGCGAAAACAGCATCGGCAGGCTGGGTGAATCCGGCAGCCGCACCGCCACAAACGCGCCCTTGGCGGACACATCCGCCTTCACCTTTACAGGCTTCGGCAGGTTGCCGCCGGAGAGCGTGACCTCTACCGGCTCGCCGCGCTTCCAGCCCAGCGGATAGATCGCGTCGGCGTACAGGAAGCTGCCCACTTTCAGGCGATAGAAATCCTGCGCCTGTTCGCTGAACTTCGAATCGTGGACGCGCACAAAATACTCGCCGGCCTTGGCGAACGACGCCTCGACGCGCGCATCCACCCCCAGCGAAGGCGCGTCTTCGCTCGACGCGATCTCCTTCCCACTGGAATCCAGAATCTCAATGGCGGGGTCAATCGCCGAGCCGGCGCGCCGTGCCTCCACCTCGAACACCAGCTTTTGGCCGGCCCGCGCGGTGAACTTGTAGATGTCGATATCCGGCCCGCGCAACGTTCCGTTGACGGTCACCGGCGTCTTAATCTCCTGCGCTTCGGCCGGAAAATTGTTCGGGCGCTTCGGCTGGGCGGACTCGATCTCTTCCACTTCCGTAAATTCGCCCACGCTGAACAACACCACGTTCGACACGCCGTCCGGAGTCAGCACGCGGACCGGATAGAGGCCGGTGGCCGCGTCCGCTTTCAACGTCACCAGAAAAGCCAGCACGGAATCCGGCCGCGCCGTCACGCCGGGCGAATTGGAGAGCGGGTCGCGCGTCAACGTCAATTGGGAAAAACTGCCCGGCAGCGTCGACTGAATCCTGGCGCCCCGGACCAGACCTTCGCCACGCAGGTACACCGTAAGGGATTTGCCGCGCTGCGCTCCATGCGGCGTGACGTCGCGAATCAGCGGTGGCGTGGCATAAGCCGCGCTAGCGGACAGTATCAGGGCAGGGATCCACCTCATCGCCGGCTCACCTCCGTTTTGGAAATCGGCGCCGGAACAAATTCGCCGACCGGCGCGCCGGAGAGATCGTAGATCCGGACCATGCCGTCAAAACCCGCGGTAGCCAGGCGCTTGCTATCGGCGAAAAACTGGAGCGTGTAGATGCCACCGCGCTGGCCGGTGCAGCGTCCCATCAGATCGCCGCTATCCAGATTGTAGATCCTCACATCGCCCGTTTCAGCGGCCACCGCGAGCGCCTTGGCGTCGGGCGAAATGGCCAGCGCCAGGATGGGACCGTCCTGCTTCTCGAACTTGCGGATCAGCGTCGAGTCGTCGGCGATACGCATAGCGCGCGGCCGGTCCATCATATAGAGATAAGGGATTCGCTCAAAACCACCGACAGCGATCCAGTCCTTTTTGGGGTGCCGCGCGATTGCCGAAAGGGGCTCGCGAAGCAGGTTCACATTCTCGATGAAGGCGCCGGTTTCAGCATCGGTTAGCTTGGCGGCGCGGTCGCGACCCACCGAAACCAGGCGCTTGCCGTTGACGCCGAACACGGTGCCGAAGACCCAGTCCTCGTGGTGATCCATCTTCCGGATCAACTTGCCGGTGGCGGCGTCGAAGAGGCGAATGCCCTTGTCCACCGCACCGCAGGCGACCCGCGTGCCGTCCGGCGAGAACGAGACTCCGAACAACGTGTCGTTACTCTGTACCACCGAGTGCTTCTGCTTGTGCGAAGCGACGTCCCAGATTTGCAGCTCCCCAAAACGCGCCGGGCTCCCGCCGGCAGCGGCAAGCGTCGTGCCGTCCGGCGAAAAGGCCAGACTCAACATGCGCTCCGACAAACCAGGCAGCCGGGCCGCGAGCTTGGCCTTGGCCGATTCAGGCGCCAGCTCGTGCAGCAGAATTTCCCTGTATCCCGCGACCGCCATCCACTTGCCGTCGGGAGAGATGGCGAGCGCGTTCACTACCGGCGCCGCCCGGTAGACCGTCGGCTTCGAGAGATCGGCCGCCGACTCGGCATCAGGCGGCGAATCGTCCTTGGCCCCTTCGCGGATCCACTGCCGGACCAGCTCGATCTGCTCCGCAGGCAGCGGTTTGCCGCCAAAAGGCATCTGCGGCTTGGCCTCGCCCGAAAGGTAAGCGATAAGAACGCTCTTCTCCGGCGTCCCGGATTCGAAGGCGGCTCCCTTGCGCCCGCCGGTCTTGAGGCCGGCGTAGGTGGTGAGATTCAAGCCCGACTGGAGGCTGGCCGGCTGGTGACAGCCGACGCACTGGCGTGTGAGAATCGGCCGGATCTGTTTGTGAAAGCTGACGGGATCGGCGGACCAGGCCGCCGTCGCCGCGACGAGCACCGCGGCTGCGGAAATCGATGTACGCATGGCGAACCGCTTTGGCCCCGATTATATCAACATGGCATCGGGCATATGGATCACCGGGCCGGCTGGATATCCGTTCCCGAGAAATCACGCCCTTTGAATAACGGCAGACCCGTGGCTTTGGCCAAGGCGTATGAAAAGCAATCTCCGTAGTTCAGTCCGGCCGCAGTTTTACGGCCTTTGCCATAGGACTCATAGGCTTCGATGGCCAATTGTGCGTGCCATGGCGTCACACTCTCCGCTTGAGAGCCTCCTCTTCAATCAGCGCCGCAGCCTTCGACGCCCCTTCAGCCCGTGGCGATTGAGCATCACAATGCCTGTTTCGAAGACCATTGCGGCCGAAATCAGGGGACGGTCGGCATCAGTTATGGCCTCCGCTTATCGGGGCCGCATCGGCTTCTCGATCCAGAATCGCGATCAGCGCGGATGCGTCAACGACGATCATTTGGGAAGTCCGTGCCTGTCGTATAGCATCTCTTCAGGCCGCCGGCGGTCCAGCACCGGTTAGAGCCGCGCTCAGCTACTACCGCGAAACACCTGTATGATTGAGAGCGTCTCAAATCATGGCCACCTCCATCCATCCCGGTACGACGATCGGCGCAGTACGGCTCATGGTGCCTGACATCGACCCGGCGCTGAATTTCTACACGCGCGCGCTGGGAATGGAAGTCCTGGACCAGCACGACGGCCACGCCGTCCTCGGAGCGAGCGGCGCCAGCCTGGTGGAGCTGGAAGCGAACCGGCACGCGAGCCGCGCAGCCCGCACGGCTGGACTGTATCATTTCGCCATCCTGTTTCCGTCCCGCCGCGACCTCGCGGTTGCGCTCAAGAGGCTCCTGGAGCATGGAACCCGATTGCAGGGCGCGGCCGATCACTCCGTTAGCGAATCGGTCTACTTTTCCGACGTGGACGGAAACGGCCTAGAAATCTACCGCGACCGGCCTCGCAGCGAGTGGGTCGTCGAAGACGGCGAAGTGCGGATGACGGTGGATCCCCTCGATATGGGCGCTTTGCTGGCCGAAACCGCCGGGGAAGCTGTCTCGCGAGAGCCCCTCCCCGCCGCCACCCGGATGGGGCACATCCATCTGCGCGTGTCCGCCGTGGAAGCCTCCGAGCTTTTCTACTGCCGCGCGCTGGGCTTCGACCTGATGGCTCGTTTCGGCCGGTCGGCTTCGTTCGTCGCCGCCGGTGGATACCACCACCACATCGCATTTAACGTCTGGCAAGGTGCCGGCCTGCCTGCCCCACCACCGGATTCAGCCGGATTGCGCCACTTCACCGTCCGCCTGCCCGGCCAAGCCGAACTGGAGCGCCTCGTCCAGCAGGTTCACGCCGCCGGCCTGCCCGCCGAAGACATTCCCGAAGGCGTCTTGCTCACCGACCCATCCGGCATCCGCCTCGTCCTGACGACTTGACGGGCTACGTCAGAAGCCCCTCGATCACATGGCCGTGGACATCGGTCAGCCGCCGCCGGATCCCATTGTGATAGAACGTCAACCGCTCGTGGTCGAGCCCCAGCAGATGTAACGCAGTAGCGTGGTAGTCATACACCGACACCGGATTCTCCGCCGGCTTGCGGCCTACGTCGTCGGACGTCCCGTACGCGAAGCCGGGCTTCACACCCGCGCCGGCAAACCAGCACGTGAAGCAATCCGGGTGATGATCCCGCCCCCTCTTACCGGCGCCCTGCGCCACCGGGGTGCGTCCGAATTCAGTCACGCCCATCACCAGGGTGTCCTTAAGCAATCCGCGCGCGTCCAGATCCTTGATCAAGGCTGCCGCCGGCTGGTCATACTGGCTGGCCATGCGCGAGTGGTTCCCTTCCAGGTCGCCGTGAGCGTCCCAGTCCTTGCCTGCGCCGCCGTGGAAGATCTGCACGAACCGGACCCCACGCTCCAGCATTCGCCGGGCGAGCAAACAATTGCGCGCGAACCCCGCCGTCTCCTTCTTATCCAGGCCGTATAGATCGCGGGTGGCTTTGGACTCCCCCTCGAAATCGGCCAGCCCCGGGACGGTCAACTGCATTCGCGCCGCCAGTTCGTAGGATTTCAAGCGCGCTTGAAGAGACGAATCCCCCGGATGCTGCTGCTCGTACTCTCGGTTGATCCGCGCCAACCACTCCAGACTCGCCTGACGCTTTTCGGGAGGAATCTCCTTCGGCGTGGCGAGGTCCGGCACCAGGTCGCCGGCAGTGTGGAACGCAGTCCCCTGGCAGAACGCCGGCAGAAAACCGTTCGACCATTGCAACGTCCCGCCCCACGGATAGCTGTACGGATCGGGCAGCACTACGAACGCCGGCAAGTTCTGATTCTCCGTTCCCAGGCCGTAGCCGACCCACGCGCCCATGCTCGGAAAGCCCGTCAGAATGAATCCGGTGTTCATCTGCGCCACTGCCGGCATGTGGTTTGCGCTGCGGGACACCATCGATCGGATCACTGTGAGCTTGTCCGCGCATCCGGCCAGATGCGGCAGCAGGTCGCTGACCCACAGCCCGGACTCACCACGTTGCCGGAACGGGAACGGCCCGCGAAACAGATTGCCCGCCTGGCCGAAGAAGGTAGGCATCTCGAACGGCTTGCCGTCACGGCGGTCCAGTTCGGGCTTGTAGTCGAAGGTATCCAGGTGGCTCATCCCGCCGACGCAGAACAATTGCACGATGCGGGTGGCTTTGGGCGGAAAGTGCGGCTGCCGCGCCGCCAGCGGAGAATCGGATTCGGCCGCCGCGGCGCGCCGCTCGCCGTTCAGCAGCCACGCCACTGCCAGCCATCCGAATCCAGCGCCCGAGTCCAGCAGCATCTTGCGTCGGGACGGCGAATCGGGAGAAGGCAGCATGGCGAGTCCTCTTTTAATGGATATAGACGAATTCGCTGGAATTGAAAAGGCCCCAGCAGAGCGCTTCCAAGCCTTGCCCTTCCAGAAGCGGCCGGCTCCAGGCGAGTTCTTCGCCGGCAGGAGCGCGTCCCAGCGCCAGTCGGAACGCGCGATCGATTTGAGCCGCGGCGTCGGCGCCTGCGTCGCGCTTCACTCGTTCGGCAAAAGCCTTCATCTGACGGATCACGAACGGGCTGTTCATAAGGCTCAGTGCCTGCAGCGCCGTCGTAGTGGTGGCGCGGCGGGGAGTCTTCACCGACGGCACCGGGCAATCCAGCGCCTCCAGCAGCGGGCTGCCCGCCGAATTGACGTTCATGCGGTAGACCGTGCGCCGGTCCAGTTCGGCGTCGTCCGAATCGATCGGCGTATAGATGTAGAGCGAGCCTTTCATTTCGTGCGTAAATGGGCGGAAGCTGGGGCCGCCCATCTTCGCGTTCAAGCGCCCGCTGGCGGCGAGAATGGCGTCCCGGACCGCTTCTCCTTCGAGGCGTCTCGGCGCAAACCGCCACAGCAAGCGGTTATCCGCGTCTTTGGTGGACGCTTCGGCATTGAACGCTGACGACTGGCGGTAGGTTTCAGAGAGGAGGATCTCGCGGTGCAGCTTCTTGACGCTCCAGCCGCTCTCGATGAACTTGAGTGCCAGGGCGTCGAGCAGATCGGGGTGGGACGGGCGGCCGCCGTTGACTCCGAAGTCGCTCGGGCTCCCCACCAGACCAGCACCGAAGTGGGACTGCCAGACGCGATTCACCATCACGCGCGAGAACAGCGGATTGGCCGGGTTGGCGATCCACTCGGCCAGCTTTCGCCTCCGTTCCGCCTCGGTCGAGTCCTGGCCGAGCCCGAAGTCGCCCCCGTGACTCTTCAGGCAGGACAGTCCCGCCGGCGTGACCTGTTCCAGCTTCCGGTTGACGTCGCCGCGCGCCAGCAGAAACGTCGGCTCGGGCTTCTTGGCCACCGCCGCGTAGACTTTCACCGGCTCCGGAATCGCTTTCAATTCCTTGGCCAGCTCCGCCAGCCGCCCGCGCAATTGCTCCGCGCGCGGGCGTTCGTCAGCAGTCATCACGCGGTGCAGATCTTCCCACTCCGCGCTCGGCGCGCCCGCTGCGAAGGAGGCCGCAATCTGTTCCGGCGACAGCGCCGCATCGTATAGGCGGGCTTCGTCGAGCTCGAAATCAGGCGACGTGGTAAAGGATACGGTCGCGTCGTCGTGCATGTAGGTCTGCAAACGGCCCACCGGCGTGTCGATCTCCGGCTTGTACGGTTTTCCGTACGGCTGTCCGTTGCGGTAGATCGCAATGGTTCCGTCGCTCGAGTAAGTGATCGCCAGGTGCAGCCGGTCGCCTTCCTTCGCGTCTTCCGTGGGCCCTTTGACGTCCTGCGAGCGGAAGCGCGCCGTGCTGGAATTCTCCCACTGCCGGTTGGCGCCGCCGGCATACCGGATGGCGTCCATCGCCGCGCCGCGGTACCCGCTGGCGTTGGCGATCTGTAGAACCGTCATCCCTTTCTCGGGCAGCTTGTGGACCAGGATCCAGGCTTCCAGCGTTTTCTCCCGCAGGTCCCGCTGAAGCGCGCTCGTCTCGACTGACACCGGCTCTTTCTTCGCCGACGGGCGCAGCAAGCCGCCGCCCACCCCGGCTTTCTCCGCAAGGGACGCATGCATTTTCCCCACGCCATCGCGCGCGTCGGTGTCGAAGGTCCACTGCGCGTACGGAACGGCCGCCGCCGGGCGATAGCCCCGCGACCGCAGGACGCGCTCCCGCGCCGGAGCCTGAATTCGCGCCAGCTCCTCCTCAGCCTCGCCAATCGCCTTGCGTGGCGGCCCGGTCCGGCGTTCGCGCTCGGCCTGCTCGGCAGGCGTCAGAAGCGGCCGGTCGCCCTGCCAGACGCCTTCGAAGACCGCTTTCATCCGGTAGTAATCCTTCTGCGGAATCGGGTCGAATTTATGATCGTGGCAGCGCGCGCAGTTGACGGTAAGGCCAAGAAACGTCTGGCTCACCGCGCCCAGCATTTCTTCGAGCTGGTCCTCCCGTACCATCGCGCGCTGATCGGCCACCGCCGACGTCAGGCCGACTTCATCGGTGGGCCCGGAAACCAGGAAGCCCGTGGCGACGATGCCGTCCCGCGTCACCGGCTCCATCACGTCGCCGGCGATCTGTTGTTTGGCGAATTCCGCGTACGGCCGGTCGTCATTGAAACTCTTGATGATGTAGTCGCGATACGCCCAGGCGTTGTCGCGCGGCCAGTCCCGCTCAAAGCCTTCGCTTTCGGTGTAGCGGACGACATCCAGCCAGTGCCGGGCTTGCCGCTCCCCGTATTGCGGAGACGCCAACAGCCGGTCGACTAGCTTTTCATAAGCGCCAGGATCCGGATCGTTCACGAAGGCGTCCACTTCCTCCGGCTTAGGCGGCACGCCCAGCAAGTCGAAGCTGGCGCGCCGGATCAAAGCTTGCCGCCCGGCGGGTGGCGAAGGCCGCAACCCCATTTCTGTCAATTTGGCGAACACGCGGCGGTCCACGTCCGACCTGCGCCAGCCATCCGGAATTCCCGGCAGGGAAGGAGCCTCAACCCACTTCAGCGGCTGCAGCGACCACCAACCCGGCCCGCCCTCCGGCGGCGCTCCGGGCCTGCTCTCCCGCCATGGCGCGCCCGCCTGAATCCACCGCCGCAGAATCTCCCTCTCGGCCGCCGGAAGCGGAGACGCCGGCGGCATCTGCCCGGCCAGCACGCGCCGCAGCAGCAAACTATCCTCGGGCGAACCGGGCTTCAGCGCTGGGCCTCTGGTTCCTCCCTGCAAAGCGCGTTCGCGGGCGGACAGATCCAACCCCGATGTTTTCGTGGCCGGACCATGGCAGCCCAGGCAGCGCTTCTCCAGAACTCCCCGCGCCTGCGATTCCAGATCCGCCGCATTCTGGGCGTTGGCCGCGAGCGCAACTGCACCCAATGCAGCCGCCGCCTCGACAAAACGCCGGAGGAACGAGGTGAACGCCATTTCGGTTCACCGCGATTATATCCGGTCGCGCTACGGGAACTACAGGACTCGCGCCAGCACTCCGCCGTCCACCAGCAGCGTCGAACCGGTGATGTAGGAACCGGCCTCGCTCGCCAGCAGTAGCGCGGGCCCCGCCATCTCATCCGGCCTGCCCCACCTTCCCAGGGCCGTCCGGTCGGAGAATTCCTGTTTTTGCACATCGGTCAGGATGCGGCCCGGCAGGTCCGTCAGAAACGGTCCCGGCGCGATGCAATTGACCGTGATGCCATACGCCCCCAGGTCCAGCGCGCTCGCGCGGGTCATTCCGATAAGGCCGGCTTTCGTGGCGCAGTAGACGCTGCGGCCCGGCTTGCCGCCCAGCCCGAGCACCGAGGAAATGTGAATGATCCGCCCCCACTTCCTGGCCTTCATCCCGGGCGTCAGTTGCCGCGTCAGCCGCATGGCGTTGGACAGATTCAGCTCGATGATGCGGTCCCAGGCCTCGTCCGTGATGTCCTCGATAGACTGCGGAACGTTCGACCCGGCGTTGTTCACCAGAATATCCACGCGCCCCAGGCGCGAGACCGCGGCGGCGCCGAGCTGCTCGGCCTGCCCCTGATCGGCCATATCCGTCACCATCCACTCCACCCGCGACGAAAGCCCCTCGCCGATTTCGGCGGCCGCCGCGCGAAGCTCGGACTCGCTTCGGCTGCAGATGAAGACATCGGCGCCCGCCTCGGCGAAGGCGCGCGCCATCGCTTTTCCGAGTCCTTTGCTGCCGCCGGTGATCAAGGAAGTCCGGCCTGAGAGATCGAATAATTTGTTCATTGCGCTCCTGGATGATTTGGAAGAGTGGTTTCAGGCGGGTCGTCAGCGCGCGCGGCGCACCAGGTTTCGAACGGGACGCCACAGCAGCGCGATCCCCAGTAGCAACAGCAGCGCCAGTTCCAGGCTCCCTGTGCCTCCGTCCGGCGAGAACCCAAAAAGCCGTTCAAAGAAATCCATATAGCCCGCGAGATTTGAAGTGTATCACCGTTTCTCGCGGATCAGATCCTGGATATCGTCGATCTTTTCGTCCAGCAGGTTCAGCTTGCGGGCCAGACCCTGAATCTCCGACTCCGCGCGCCGGTTCACTTCGTAATCCAACTCGCCGCGCAGCCGGTCCTTGGTGTCCTGGCGGTTCTGGCTCATCATGATCACCGGCGCCTGAACGGCGGCCAGCATCGACAGGAACAGGTTCAGAAGGATGAACGGATACGGGTCCCACGCCGACCGCCCCAGTACAACATTCACCGCCGTGTAAACAATCAGAACCGCTCCGAACGTAATAATAAAAACCCAGGAACCGCCAAACCGGGCGACCCCGTCGGCGATCCGCTCGCCGAAAGTAGCTTCCTCCTCGATCACCTCGTTCGGGTTGCGCATGGAGCGCAAGCGGACCAATTGCTGCGAGGCGTGGAACTGCCGCCCGAGCACCGTCAACATATCCATCCCCGCCAGCGGTTTGCGCTGCAGAAGAACCGCAATGTCATGGCCGTCCACTTCGACGCAGACCGTTTCTTCGAGAGCGATCGCCGTGGTCTGATGAGGCGTCTGATCCAGCATGGAAGCGAACCCGAAAAACTCGCCGTGGGCCGGCTCGTCGATGACCACTTCCTGGTGATCTTCGTCGACCGTGCTGACCTGCACCTTCCCCGAAACCATGACGTACGCCTGTCCTCCCGGATCGCCCATCTTATAGATACGCTGCCGGGCAGCGAATCGCTTCAGCTCCACCTGTCCGGCCAGCACAGCGGTCTCTTCTTCATCCAGCAGGGCAAAAAGGGGGACATTTTTCAACACTTCCGGGTCGCACGCCATCCGTCACCTCAACCCTATTTTGCCCATTTCCGACCCTTCCGCGGCGGGAAGATATCATGTGGGACAAGCGCGCCATGCCCGACCTCACTCCGCTGGATCCCGCTTGGGAGACCAAGATACGCGACAGTTTCGCCCGCCAGCCGTTTATGCGCTATCTCGGAGCTCGGATGATCCACGCGGAGCCCGGACTGGTGGAGATCGAGGCCGACTTCCGCCCGGAACTGACCCAGCAGCACGGGTTCTTTCATGCCGGCGTGACGAGCTCGATCGCCGATACCGCCGGCGGCTATGCAGGCTACTCGCTCTTTCCTCCGGACAGCTCCGTCCTGACCGTGGAATACAAGATCAATCTCATCGCCCCGGCAAGAGGCTGCCGGCTGCGCGCCGTCGCGCAAGTGATCAAGTCCGGGCGGATGCTGACGGTGTGCGACCTGAAGGTGCTAGCGATCGACGGGGAGCGCGAAGTCCTCTGCGCCAGCGGCCAGCAAACTCTGATCTGCCTTCAGGGGAAGGCGGACCACCCGGCTTCGAGAGACAGCCTGCCTGGACTTCGTTAAGTGATCCTCCGGCAAACAGGCTGCACCGCTACCGGTTGACCGTCACAGTGTAGTTCTTTTGCAGATATGCACTGAGGCGCGTCCAGGCGTCCGCGGACAAAGCGGTGCGCACCTGCGTCATCGCGGCGTCAATCGTCTGCTCTCGCCGCGCCAGCACCGGCGCCAGTCCGCCCACCGTCCCGCGCTGCTTCACGATGTCCGCGTTGACCGCGTCGATCGACGCCCGGAATGCGCGCGAGATATCCAGCAGCGCAACCAGCTCCGCCGGCGATAAGCCGAACTCCGTCGGCTTCAGCGCGGGAGCCGAAGCGTACGGGATCGCGACTTTCTGCGGATCGACGTAACGTCCCCAGTTCTCCAGGCGCGCCAGGAACGCCGCCTGCGCTTCCGCCGGCGGCAGATTCAGCCGCAGCGGCGGCGGAGTCTGCGTCCACCCGCTTGCCGCCAGGATCAAAAGCAAGGCCAGATATCTCATTCCGGTTCTCCCCTTCATTGGTTGCGGACTACCAGGTCGTCCCAATAAATCGTCGCCGAGTTGGTATTGTTCCGGTGAGCGTGCACGCGCAGCATCCCGTTTGCCGTCGCTGTAAAAGAAACCGTGAAAAACTGCCATGTCGTTCCCACCGTAATCGGGCCGCTGCTGCTCTGATTCGCCCCCGTCGTGTCGTGGACCCACAACTCCGCGCTTCCCGTCGACGCCCCGCGCGCCCATCCCTGAATCGTGTAGCCTTGCCCTGGGGTGAGGCCGCTCAAGTTCTGGAACATCCCGCCCGCCCCCGAGGTGAGCGCGAAGCTGGAATTGCCGGTCATCCGTATGCCGCTCACCGGGGCGCCCTGCGCTCCGCTGTAGAGCGTCCAGGGGGAGGAGCCCGACTCAAACCCAGGGTTGGCCAGCGCCACTGTCGCCACCGTGAGGTCGTCCCAATACACGCTGCCCGCGCCGCCTGGCTCCCGGTGCAAGTGAATGCGCAGCATCCCGGTCGATGTCGCGGTGAATGTGATCGAGAGCTGCTGCCAGGCCGTGCCCGTGGCCACCGCGCCGGTGCTGGCCACGTTCGCGCCCGTGGTGTCGTGCGCCCACAGGTGCGCGTTCGGCCCTCCCGCCCCTGAGGCCCGTACCCACGCTCGCACCGTGTACCGGTTGCCGGGCAGCAGTCCGGTCGTGTCCTGATACACGCCTCCGTCGCCCGACGTGAGTGTGAATCCGTAGCTGCCGGAGTGCGCGGCCGCCCCTGCGGCGCTGCCCTGCGCGGATCCGTAGAGCGCCCACGGGCTGGCCGAACCGGTCTCAAAGCCCGGGTTGCCGGCCGAGATCGCCGTCAGATAGCGCGAGAAACTGGGACTGTCGAGATAGCTGCTGCCTCCCGGCCCGTACAGCCACGTATCGATGGAAAGCAGGCCGTAGTCGGGGCTCCCGGTGCGGTGGCGGGTCAGATCCACGGTGCCTTTCCACGTCCCGCCACCCTGATCGGCCCCCGCGTACCAGACGATGTCGTCCTGTCCGTTCACCGCGGACCAGGTCGCCGAGGAAACGCTGGTCGCGTTCTGCACCCCATAGGCGAACACGTCAAAGCCTCCCGACGTGGCGACCGTTGCCACGTTCTTGGGCCCCGCGCTCGAACCGGACGGCGGTGGCGGCGGATTGGTCGAGGTGTACTTCCAGTAAAGATCGACGTAGCCGCCCGACGGAACCGTGACGCTGGCGGCGGTTCCGGTGACGTAGCTCCCCGCCGGGTGGTCGACGCAGTTCGTGCAGATCGAATAGGAGACCGTGTACCCGGAGGGCGTATTCGAAGAGACCGTGTGTGCGCCGGCGGTGAGGTTGTACGCGGCGTATGGGTTGACCGAAGGACCGAAGTTGGAGCTGTCGACTGTGATAGTCGCTCCCGGCGAGTTAAAAGGAACGCCTGCAGCGTCGATCTTATAGCCTCGGATTTCGCCGCCCGCTGGGCCGATGCGCTCGATGGCTATCAGCCGCGGTCCGCTGTAGACGTATTCGGTGGACTGCGCGTGAAGAGCGGCGACCGCCAGCAACCCTAGGGTTGAGACGATCATTGGCAGCCGGTAGGGCATTGATTGATTTTTCATCGTGTTAGATGCTCACATTCAGCCATCACCGTGGGTGCTCGAAGTTCTCAATCGATGTTTCATCAATGGCTATGATCTCGTCGCCACCCTTCGTTCTCACCATGAGGCCAGCACTCGATGCTGCGTGTTCCGTTTGAAATACATATCTAGATCACCTTCTCGCCTGTGAAGTACTTCCGCCCGACCCGCCTACCTCGCAGCCGACCCACCGCTCCGCTCGCCCTCGCGGAAGCACTGATGCAGCATGGTTGTCGGCCACACGCCCGTCGCCATCTTTCGCTCTCGGGGAACTAGCTCGATCTGCCATGCAAACTCTTACGCACCTGGCCGATCCCAAGACGAACGAGGGACCCAATAAACAGGCTAGCCGCCCCTGTCAGAGTACCGAGCAGCAGAATCATTGGCCCCTCATTCGACCACAAGGACCAGAGCGCCACACCACTAATCGGCTGAGTCGCCAAGTGCGCAATCACTATGGAGACAGGCACAAGCCAGTTCTTTCTGACGGACCAAAAACCGGCCAAGAATGAGGCAACTATTAGCCAAGCTGCTAGCAGCGTAGAAGCCTGATTGTACATAGCGTCGTTACGCCCCCAGGGGCGGGAGTACTCACACGCAACGCATTCTGGAATGGGGTGTATCGCAAGAACGATGAACGTTGCCAGAAACACCCAAAGTGCGGGGCTCGTGACTAATGTCCGGGCCAACGACCTCCTTGCCGGATGCCACATATCCGACCCAGCCTCTCCGGTCATTGGCAAACCTTCTTGCCGCTCTCATCGTTGTAGCAGATCTTCGAAGTGACCTTTTCCTTTCCGCTCGCCGCCCGCAGCCTGATCATACGGGAGGTCAGGCGTCAAACAGCTACTTCCGATTCGATGATTCCTCAACCCGTTCGAGAATGAGGCCATTTTCCAGACCTATCGTGCGCCGGTTGAGATAATCAAATGAGTCGTATCGGAGTTCGCTTCGTGTGGCAGCTCTGCCGAGGCGCTTGAGCCTGAAGTCCGCCTGAATAAGCAACTCTCCGGATTGCTCACCGTATACACGGCATCGATTGACCTTTCGGTCCTGATCGACATCACAGTTAAACCAAGCCCCTCCGTCATAGCCCCCCGCCCATACTGCTGACTCCGGGATGCCGGCGTGCCGCTTAGACACGATCGGCCTGCATCCGCTCAGAACGAGGGCCACGACAAACAGCCACATGAATACCAGCACTCTATATTTGATCTGCACAAATTGTCTCTCCGGAAACCACAAGTAAAGCTTACTGGTCGAGATTCCAATTGATTGTGCTGTCGACCTGCTCCTTCTTCACTTTCTTCGTTTGCGGGTTATAGGACATTCTCGTGAGGTTACCCCAAAGACCCAAGAGCTGGTAGGTCTGAAGTATGTCGATGGGCCGCGCATAAAAGCCGAGCGGCGAAACATCCGATTTGCCAGCCGCCCTCAAAGTGTCGCAAAAGAGAGTCCCGCAGTTGTGGTTCTTCAGGCTGTACGGCGTGCCGGTGTTTCCTTGCGCTTCCCTTTGGTCGAGGTACGCATTCATGAGCGCATCTTCGTCTTCGGACGTGGGGAAGTACAGCGCTTCGATAGGCCCGCCCTGTCCGCCGTTGTCCGAAATGGTTTTCAGCAGGTTCGTGAGCGACGCGTCCGTGATGTTCCCCGCGGCGTCTCTCTCTATTGGCGGTGTCGCAATGTTCTTTTCACCTAACCCCCTGACCTGCCCATTCTGGGCGGCATCATAGCGCCCATATTCTCGGTATCGCGTAGTTCCATCATTGTTAATGATGACCACTCCGCCGTGGCCAAGCCCTGGGACTCGGACATGAGCGCCAAGTACATTGAAGCCGATACGGAACTTCGGGTACACGATCGCAATGGCATCCTGACCGTCAGGATCAACGTACTTAAGCGGGTTGTTAACCGCATACGAATACAGGTTCCAACGCTGCGGATTCAGAAGCTTGTTCCACTTGAGGAAAGACGGATCCGCGCTCGTGAACCTGCCCTGTGCGCCCGAGAAGTAGCGCGCCCCGAAGTAATCGAGGCCCGTCTCACCATCCCGCTCCTTGGAGGTAAACCGCTGGCTAATACTACTGGGTCATAAAGATATGGCTTTTGAAGCGGCCATCTGTGAGAGTCTTCTGAATCGGTGATATGACTCCGCAGGTCGGCAGAACGCAGGTGTTAGATGAGATCTACGCCCTCTT
>JACXTT010005396.1_pt1 | contig 18571 bp, 17 predicted proteins | sample 9270951 | NCBI WGS metagenome assembly JACXTT01 (sample SAMN15532306, study PRJNA645909) | rock metagenome | isolation source: weathered quartz diorite | place: Puerto Rico | collected 2017-06-21 | reverse complement strand
CTTGCTCGTCTTGCCGTAGATGGTGTTCAGGTTGGTGGTCTTCCCACACAGGCCAGGGCCGTAGTAGACGATCTTGGCCGTCATCTGGCGCGTAGCGTGGTTAAAAAACACCATTTCTGGACCTCTGGGGAGGAATTCAGTCTAGCCACAAACGGAAAGGCCCCGATAGGGGCCTACCCGGAGAAGAGAAGGAAATCAGAGTCCCTTCAGGACGGCCAGGATCTGCTTATCAGCCTGGGGATTGTCCACATCCGTGATGATGTGGCGGATGACGCCTTCCTTGTCGATGATGAAGGTCACCCGCTTGGACATGGGCAGCACGGGCATCTTCACGCCGTAGGCCTCGATGACCTTGCGGTCCGGATCGGCCAGCACGCTGAAAGGCAGATGGAACTTCTCTGCAAAGGCCTTCTTGCTCGCGACAGTATCGGCGCTCACGCCGAGCACCACCGCGCCCGCCGCCTGAATGGCGCCGTGGCCATCCCGGAAACTGCAAGCCTCCTTCGTGCACCCCGGCGTGTCGTCCTTGGGGTAGAAGTACAGCACCACGATCTGCTTTCCCGCAAAGTCAGAGAGCTTCACCACCTTGCCGTTTTGATCCTGGGCTTCAAAGGCCGGAGCCTTGTCTCCCACTTTGAGATCGGTGGTCATGGCTCCAAGGCCGAGCATCGAGAGAATCCCCACAGCAACACCTCGCTTGAGCATCATCTAACACCTCCCACTACGAGAATATGCCAAAGTCGAGCCCATGGTTTCGTCTGCAGATCTCGACATCGTGCACGTGGCGGTGCTGCCAGGAGATGGCATCGGCCCGGAGGTCATGGCAGAGGCCCTTCCGCTTCTGGCATGGGCTCGGGAGCGGGGGCGCCCGATCTCCTGGGAGATCCTGCCTTACGGCGCCGAGCACTTCCTCCGCACCGGCGAAACCCTTTCGGAAGACAACTTCCAGCGCATCCAGGACCACTACGACGCGGTGCTCTTCGGGGCCGTGGGAGATCCACGCATTCCCGATGGACGCCATGCGGAACAGATCCTGCTCCGCATGCGCCAAGGGCTTCAACTCGCCGTGAATTGGCGCCCTTGCGCCCCCACTCACGTATGCCAAATACCCTGGAAGGGCGCGCATCCCGATGCGATCCGACTGGAGATCTTCCGCGAAAACACCGAAGGTCCCTACGGCCTCAAGGGCCGAAGCGAACCCGGCCTGGGAATCGACGAAGCCTGGCATACCGAACCAGCCATCATGCGTTTGCTCGAAGCAGCCTTCACCCGAGCGGAGGCCTCACGGCAGCCCCTTACGCTCGCCCATAAAGCCAACGTGCTGAAGCATGGCCACGGGTTGTGGATGCGGTGCTTCCAGCAGCTCCGCGGATTGCATCCGGAGGTCAAGGCGCAGGCCATGCACGCCGACGCCCTCCTCTGCGCCCTGGTCCAGCACCCGAAAGCCTTCGGAATCATCGCCGCCGACAATTACCTCGGCGACCTCATCAGCGACCTCACCGCAGCCTTCCTCGGAGGTATGGGCGTCGCACCCAGCCTCAGCTATGCGCCTCACCGCCCCTTCCGCTGCTGTGCATTGGCTGAGCCTGTCCACGGGAGCGCCCCGGATCGCGTGGGCCAAGGCACTGCCAATCCCATGGGCATGATCCTCAGCACAGCCCTTCTCTTCCGCCATTTGGGATGGGCGAACGAAGCCGAAGCGATCGAGCAGGCCGTGGCTCGCTGCCTCGAAGCAGGAGAGACTACGGGCGACCTGGGCGGCACGCTGTCCACTACTCAGGCCGGCCAAGCCATTCGAGCCCGACTCAGCAGCTGCGCATGATCCCGACGAGCACGCCCTGGATGGAAACCCGCTCCGGGGGATAGCAGACAGGCTTCAGCTCAGGGTTATGCGGGATGAGCCACACGCCCTTCGTATCCCGACGGTATTCCTTCAGCGTGACTTCTTCGCCATCCAAGAGCACTGCAACACGATCCCCATTGCGGTAGTCGCCGCGCCGCTGGAGCACCACGAGATCGCCATCGAGGATGGCGTCTTCCACCATGGAATCGCCGCGGACGCGAAGGACGAAGACCTCGTCCTTATTCCGATGGATGGCATTGGGTACTTCGATGGGCAGTGCCCGACTTTCGGGGATGAGGGGCGCCCCCGCGGCGATATCGCCGCAAAAAGGGATGAGGCGAAGCACCGAGCGCTCCTCCTCGACCTTGGGCTTCTCCTTGCTGTCCTTCGTCAAATCCAGGCCTCGGGCCACGACGAGGTTGTTGCCTTTTCCATGGCTCCGTTCCAAGAAGCCCTTATCAATGAGGTGCTGCACGTGCTTATGGATGGTGCTCACTGCGCTGGAGCCTACGCCCTTGGCGATCTCCGTGAGCGTAGGGCTACGGCCTTCCTCATCATTGAAGGTTGCGATGAATTGCAGTACAGCCTTTTGGCGCTTGGTGAGGTCGAACGACTTCATACCGCATCTCCTATGCGACTCCCCTGAGGGACCGCGTTTTGCGCGGAGGCATTCCTTTGCTGCTGATAAGTCATGAGCTCAAGGTAGGAGGCTGCCCTGGCGGCGTCAATCCCTTTTTTTTCGCTTTTTATCCTGCCGACCGAAACGGCCTTTATGTCGGGGAGATGCCGCACCGACAGAGATTTCCAGAAGGTTCAGATCGATTGGTCTGCCATACTGGGTGGCCCAATAGGTGTACGCGACAGCCACGCTGCCGCTGAATTTGAGAGAGGGAAAGGAGCCCCATGTCCACGGCGCTTGCAAGTACGGCCACCAAGGTCAACGACTTCTCGATCCAGGTGGCGACGGTCAACGGATCCGGTTCGCAGACCGCCAACAACGTGCTGATGCGTTCCATCTTCCAGATGGGCGTCCCGGTGAGCGGCAAGAACCTCTTCCCCTCCAATATCGCCGGCCTGCCGACCTGGTTCACCATCCGCGCCAACCACAAGGGCTACGTGGCCCGTAAGGCCGGCAACGAACTGCTGATCCTCATGAACCCTGAGACGGCAAAAGAGGACATCGCCAAGGCCGACGCCGGATCCCTCGTGATCTACGACGAGCCCCTGAAGCTGGATACCCTCCGCAGCGACCTCACCTTCATCCCGGTGCCCTTCCAGAAAATCGTCACCGCCTGCTGCCCCGAGCCCAAGCTGCACAAGCTCGTGAAGAACATGATCTACGTGGGCGTCGCCGCCGCGCTGCTGGACATCGATCTCGAAGAGACGAAGAAGTCCATCACCAAGCAGCTCAAGGGCAAGCAGAAGGCCATCGAAATCAACCAGGGCGCCGTCGAAGCCGGCCACGCCTGGACGAAGGAAAACAACATCCAGCAGTCCGCCATCAAGGTGGCCCGCGATAACAAGACCGCCGGAAAGATCATCCTCGATGGCAACGCGGCCTGTGCCCTGGGCGCGCTGTTCGCCGGCGTGACCGTGCTGGCCTGGTACCCCATCACTCCCGCCTCCAGCCTCTCTGAAACGCTGATCGACTACCTCGCCGACTACCGTCACGACGAGGATGGCAAGGCCACCTACGCTGTGGTGCAGATGGAAGACGAACTGGCCTCTGCTGGCGCCGTGCTGGGCGCTGGCTGGGCGGGTGCTCGCTCCATGACCACCACCTCCGGCCCTGGCATCTCCCTCATGTCCGAGTTCATCGGCCTCGGCTACTTCACCGAGATTCCCGGTGTCTTCTTCAACGTCGCGCGTACGGGCCCCTCCACCGGCCTGCCCACCCGCACCATGCAGGGCGATGTCGAAATCTGCGCCAAGTGCAGCCACGGCGACACGCTCCACATCAACCTCTACCCCGGCACCATGCAGGAGTGCTTCGAGTTCTCCTCCGATGCCTTCAACCTGGCCGAGCGTTTCCAGACGCCGATCTTCGTCGTCACCGACCTCGACCTGGGCATGCAGAACTGGGCCTCTGATCCCTTCCCCTACCCCACCAAGGCCTTCGATCGCGGCAAGGTGCTCGGCGAGAAGGAGCTGGCGGAAGCCAAGGAATGGGGCCGCTACAAGGATGTGGATGGCGACGGCATCCCCTACCGCACGCTGCCCGGCACCCCCGGCGGCAAGGGCGCCTACTTCACCCGCGGCTCGGGCCACAATGCCTACGCTCAGTACTCCGAGAAGCCCGAGGATTACCTCGCGGTGGTCGACCGCCTGCGCAAGAAGTACGAGACGGCCAAGTCCTTCGTGCCCAAGCCCCTCTTCCGCAACCTCGGTTCCGAGAAGGGTATCCTCGCCTTTTGCTCCAGCGATCCTGCGGTGAACGAGGCCCAGGACATCCTGTCCGAAGCCGGCAAGAAGTTCGACTACATGCGCCTGCGCGCCCTGCCCTTCACCGCTGAGGTGGATGCCTTCATCAAGGAGAAGAAGGTCATCTACGTGGTCGAGCAGAACCGCGACGCCCAGATGGCCGCGCTGCTGAAGGAGTTCTACCCCGAAGCCGCCACCAAGTTTAAGAGCGTGCTGCACTACAACGGCTTGGCCCTCGACGCCAAGACCATCGTCGATCAGATCAACGGCTTCGAGAAGTAAGAGCGCGAGGAAACTACGATGACGACCGCCACCCCCGCCGCCCCCACCAACAAGATCGGCCTCACCAAGCAGGAATACGTGGGCTCCAAGTCCACCCTCTGCGCCGGCTGCGGCCACGACAGCATCACCGCCCAGCTCATCAACGCCGCCTGGGAAATGAACATCGAGGCCCACAAGGTCGGAAAGTACTCCGGCATCGGCTGCTCTTCCAAGACGCCCGCCTACTTCTTCAACCAGGCTTGGGGCTTCAACAGCGTGCACGGCCGCATGCCCGCCGTCGCCACCGGCGCCTCCATGGCCAACAAGGAACTGATGAACATCGGTGTGTCCGGCGACGGCGACTCCATGAGCATCGGCCTCGGCCAGTTCTGCCACATGGTGCGCCGCAACAACCAGGTCCTCTACATCATTGAGGACAACGGCGTGTACGGCCTCACCAAGGGCCAGTTCTCCGCCACCGCCGACAAGGGCTCCGTGCTCAAGCACGGCTCTGTGAACCCCCTCGAGCCCATCGATCCCGTCACCCTCGCCATCGAGCTGGGCTGCGGCTTCGTGGCCCGCTCCTTCAGCGGCAACCCCAAGCAGATGAACGCCATCCTCAAGGCCGCCATGGCCTACAAGGGCACCGCGGTCATCGACATCATCAGCCCCTGCGTCACCTTCAACAACCACGACAGCTCCACCAAGTCCTACAAGAACGTCAAGGACCACGAGATGCCCCTGCACGAGCTCAACTTCGTGCAGTTCGCCGAGCTGGAGCAGGTGGAAATCGAAGCTGGCGCCGCCGAGACCGTCACCTTCCCTGACGGTTCCAAGGTCACCTTCCGCAATGTGAAGGACGACTACGATGCGACTGATCCCCTGGCGGCGATGAAGGCCATCAAGGAGAGCCACGGACGCGGCGAGTTCCTCACCGGCCTGCTCTACGTCAATCCCACCAAGCCCGACTTCAACACCGTGCTCAACACCGTGGATACGCCGCTGGCCCACTTGGATCTCAATGCGCTCAAGCCCAGCAAGGCCGTGCTCGACGAGATCATGGAATCCCTGAAGTAGTCTCGGAGCGATCCGGAGGAGAAGCCCCCGTGCGAACGGGGGCTTCTTTATGCTAGAGTTAAGGTTCCCCCTTGGGGCTGTAGCTCAGCTGGGAGAGCGCCTCGTTCGCAATGAGGAGGTCGTCGGTTCGATCCCGATCAGCTCCACCAAGGTCCAACAACACGGCAGCGCCAAGCTGCCGTGTTCCGTTTAGGCGACGACCTCGCCGGTTTTAGGTGGGAGGTCGTCCCTCCACCTATCGGACCGTCCCCCGGACGGTCCTCCCAATCGCCTGCAAGGCAGGCTCTTGGAGGTGGAGCCTCCAATCCCGATCAGCTCAGCCAAGCTGCCGTACCTGATTGGAAAAGAAGGAAAGTGATCGTCTCCGGCTTCCAAGCCGAAGAATATTTCGGAGGCCTCTGTGAAGCTCTACTCGGCGGCGATCATGTTGTTTTTGATCATGGATCCGTTGGGAAACATCCCGCTCTTTCTCTCAACGTTGAAGCATCTGCCGGCCTCGCGCCGGCGCTGGGTCATCGTGCGGGAGCTGTTGGTTGCTTATGGGTGCATGATGCTGTTCCTGTTCTTCGGGCAGGGGATGCTGGATGCGCTGCAGCTCAAGCAGGAGTCCATCAGCATCGCGGGCGGCATCATTCTCTTCCTGATCGCCTTGAAGATGATCTTCCCGCCTGACGGAGAGCGGCTTGAGGAAGGGACGGAGGCCGAGCCCTTCATCGTGCCCTTGGCCATTCCCTTAGTGGCCGGGCCCTCCTTGCTGGCGACCCTTCTGTTGCTCGTCTCCAGGGAGCCTCACCGCATGCTCGAGTGGTGGGGGGCGGTCACCATGGCCTGGTTCGCATCGGCCCTCATCCTTTTGGCGTCTACGCGTCTGCATCGCCTGCTTCGGGACCGCGGTCTAGTAGCCCTGGAACGGCTCATGGGCATGACCTTGGTAACCATGTCGGTGCAGATGTTCCTGAACGGCCTTGCCGAATATATGGCCCGTTCAGGTACGCGGGGCTAAGTCCAAAGACAGCCCCCCATTGAGGGAAACGAGGTCGGAAATGGACGACTTGTGCCTCCCTTTTCAGGTCCTGACGAGGGTCATCTTTTTTTCGATTCAGGACTGAAGTTTTTCGTAGGTTGTCCGATGACGGGGTGTCTCCCGGACCGTGCGGGGCTAGCCGTGAAGGGAGTGGGGGGGCTGAGGGGCCCCCCCTTTCTATGATTCTTGAAGCCTGAACGGGCTATTTGAGCTCGGCGAACTGCGGGCGGTACGTGCGGCTCAACGTGAGCCGCGTGCCATCGCGCATCACCACCAAGTAGTCACCGCTACTCCAGGGCTGTAGCTCTTTGATGAAATCCAAATTCACGATGGCCGAGCGGTGGATGCGCCGGAATTGGTGCGGATCCAACTTGCCGGACATGGCGTTCATGGTCTGGCGGAGGAGGTGGCTTCCACCCTCCACGTGGAGGCGCACGTAGTTGTCTTCGGCTTCCACCCACTGCACCTGGCTCACCTTCACGAGGGCCTGGCGATCTCCCACGCGGACGAGAATCCGTTCGAGGTAGGGCTGATCCTTGCGGACTTCGGTGAGCAGGTCTTCCATCCGCTTCTCATCCGCCTGCTCAGGGGGATTGGTCTTCACGTCCCGGATGCGCTGGAGCGTCTTCTGAAACCGCTCCTTATCGAAGGGTTTGAGGAGATAGTCCACCGCGTTGACTTCGAAGGCGTGCACCGCGTACTGGTCGTAGGCCGTGATGAAGATGGTGGCCGGCATATGGTCTGGCCCGACCGCTTCCAGTACCCCGAACCCATCCAGCTCGGGCATCTGAATATCCAGGAAGATCAGATTGGGGCTGAGCTTTTCGATGGCCTCCACCGCTTCAATGCCGTTGGCGCACTCTTGCAGCACTTCCACATCGGCCTCTCCCTGGAGCATCTGCCGAATGCGTTGGCGGGCCAGTGGTTCGTCATCCACGATGAGGGCGCGATAGCTCATGCGATGGCCTCCTGAGGTAGGGGTCCGGAATCGGAGATGGTGAGCGGAAGGCAGATGCGGGCCAAGGTCCCCTTGCCGGGAATGCTTTGCAGCTCGAAGCTCTGCTTTTCACCGTACAGCAGTTGGAGGCGCTTTCGCGTGTTGGCAGTGCCGATGCCTCCGCCGGGCCGGGTGGGAGTCACGAACCCCGGTCCGTCGTCTTCCACTTCCAGGCAGAGCAGCTCGCCTTCCATCCGGGCCCTCACATCAATGTGACCGCCTGAAGCGCGGGCATTCACACCGTGCTTGATCGAATTCTCCACCAAGGGCTGCAACACGAAGCTCGGCACGCGGGCTCGACGAAGGCCCTCAGGGATATCGAACGCCACCGTAAGCCGATCCTGAAAGCGGATGCGCTCGATGGCGAGGTACCGCTCCAGATAGAGCGTCTCCATGGAAAGGGGGACTTCCTGCTGGCCGGATTGTTCTAGGCTGATGCGGAGCAGATCCGCCAGCTTTGTGATCATCTGGTCGGCCGTATCCGGGTTGAGATGCACCAGCGCCGAAATGCTGTTCAAGGTGTTGAACAGGAAATGGGGCTGAAGCTGCATGCGCAGGGCCTGGTTCTGAGCCTCCACAAACCCCTTCTCCAGTTGGGCCGCTTCGACTTCCCGCTTTCGATAGCGGCGGTAGACCAACACCATGTGATAGGCCCCCACCAGCACCAGCATGATGAGGTAGTTGGTGTGGAAATATCGGTAGAAGAAGTTCCGGAGACCCCGCCAGAGAAACTCCATTGGGATGGGTAGTCTGCCCTCGACTGCCAGATAGATGAAAAACGAAGCCACGAGCCCAACGACTGTGAGGAACAGCACGCTAAAAAGCTGGATGGCGATGGCACGCCACGCACGCCAAGACAACGTTTCAATCGGAAACTTTCGTACCAGCGCGAAGAGTGCGAGGCCAATGAGCGCCCAGGCGGCATTCTGGGTCAGATTCATGCCCGCGAGCACCGCGATGCTCTTGATGCTGAGTACGTTCGATGGATTCTGGAAAAACCAGACCAGGTCCCAGGTGAGGTAGTACACCGACAGGAGGCCCCAGGCGCCCCAGTACACGTACCACTGCCGTCGACCTTCGAACATGCTTCCATTGTCGGATGGATGGTGCCTTTTCCCCAGTTCCATCGGGGCCAGGGGACCAGGTGGCGGGGTAAGTTGGGAAACCGCAGCGATCCAGGCGCGCGCCTACGCTAGAGAATGCGATAGTTACAGCATGATCGGACGGCTCAAAGGCGAACTGGCAAGCAAGACCACGGCGCAGGCGTTGGTGGATTGCGGAGGCGTCGGATACGTCTGCTCCATCTCCCTCTCCACCTACGGCCATCTGCCCGAAGTCGGGGCGCCGGTGGTGCTCCACGTCGAGACGCTGCTCCGGGAAAACGAGCTCAGCCTCCTGGGCTTCCATTCCACTCAGGAGCGCGAACTCTATCGGCAGCTCGTGAAAGTGGACGGGGTCGGCCCCAAGCTCGCACTGGCCGCCTTGGGCGCCATGCCCCCCGAAGATCTGATGGCTGCCATCCGAGGTCGCGACATCACGCGCCTCACACGCATTCCCGGCGTGGGCAAGAAGACGGCTGAAAAGCTCTGCTTTGAGCTCAGTGAGAAACTAGGCGGCCTTGCGGGCTTGGAAGGATTAGGCTCCATCGGCGAGCCCCTCGACCGGTGGGAATCGGACCTCCGTTCGGCTCTCTCCAATCTCGGATTCAAAGAGGATCACGTGGCCAAAGCCATGGCAGCTCTCAAGGGCGAGCGCCCAGAGCTCCCCGAAGCCATCCGCCGCGCGCTGAAAGCTCTGCAGGGATGATCCTCGCGACGTCTGCGCTAGTCGGTGACGCCCTCGCCCAACTCGGCATCACGCACGGCCCTCTGGTGCACGCGCCCTTTCGCTCCGACGCATGGAATGCGCACCTGCCTCAGGCCGAGGCCCTCATCCTGCTGCTCTCCGAACGGCTGAGCCCTGCGGAGGTCGAGATGGCCCGCGCGCTCAAAGCAGTCGGCACCTTCAGCGTGGGGATGGACCACCTGCCTCAGGACGCCCTCCGGGCGCGCAACATCGCGATGGTGAACACGCCTGGTGTGCTGACAGATGCCACCGCGGATTGCGCCCTCGCTCTGCTGCTGGGTGTAAGTCGGCGTCTCCGAGAAGGTGAAGCGCTGGTGCGAAGCGGGCAATGGAAGGGATGGGAGCCCGACCAACTCCTAGGCACGGGCCTCTCAGGGAAAACCTGCGGCATCTTGGGCGCGGGCGCCATCGGCCAGGCCTTCGCCCGCAGGGTCTGGGCCCTGGGCATGCACGTCGTCTTTTGGGACCGAGCAGGCTTAGGCGGAGACGTATCCTTCGGGCCGGATTCTGCGCCGCGACTCCCCCTCCCTGAGCTCCTTTCTCGAAGCGCAGTGCTGAGTCTGCATTGCCCGCTCACCCCTGAAACCGCTGGGCTCCTGAATGCAGAGACCCTCCGCACCCTTCCGCGAGGTGCCATCGTTATCAACACGGCCCGAGGGGGCATCTTGGATGAACCAGCCCTCATCCAGGCGCTTCACGACGGGCATCTCGGTGGGGTCGGCCTGGATGTGTACGCCCAGGAGCCCCACCTGGACCCGCGGTGGATGCAGGCCCCTCGAACCATGCTCTTGCCCCACCTCGGCAGCGCCACTGTCGAAACACGCCAGGCGATGGCCCAATTGCTTTGTGATGGAATTCGCAAAGCACTGCGGTGATACCCTGGGGATCCAGCACCAACCCGAGGTTCCTATGGCCGCATCCTGGCATCCCTTGCTCGATCCCGCCCTCGAAGCCCTGCGTCGGGAAGGCGGCTTGCCCCTCGCCAAGGCGCTGAACGCCCGCGGACGTCATCACGAAGCTGCTGAAGTGCTGGATCGCCGATTGGCCGAACAGCGCTCCGATTTCGATGCCTGGTTCGAGCGCCTCCTAGCACTCGGCGACAGTCTTTCAGAGGAGACCGCCCTTGAGCTGATGTCCCAGCTCGAGGCCCTCCGCGATGAGCACCCCGAGCAGGCGGCGATCTTCCGTAATCTCGGCCACCTCAAGCTCCTGATGTGGGATATGGATGGCGCCGAGCGCGCCCTCCGTCACGCTCTCAAGCTGGATGGACACGATGCGCGCACCCTCGAATTGATGGGCGTCCATGAACTGAACTGCGATCGTCCCACGGAAGCCAAGGGCTGGATTCTGAAGGCCCTTTCGCTTCAGCCTAAGGATCCCCGTACCCTCCGTCTCCTCTCCCTGGCCTTGGATCAGCTCGAAGATCACGCCAGTGCGGAGGCTCAGCTTGTGGCAGCCCTCGGCGCCGACCCCAATTACTTCTGGGGCTGGCACACCCTCGGTGAGCACCTCATGCGGCAGGGCCACTATCGCGATGGCCTGCGCTGCATCCACAAGGCCCGCAGCCTCAACAGCACTGAGCCCTCCAGCCACTTCATCCTCGCGGAGATCATGGCCGAGCAGGGACACCTGGATATCGCGCAGGGCGAGCTGCACAGCCTCATGCTGACCGCGCCGGACGCCTCCATCCTCAGCGAAGCCCAGTGTCTGCTCGGCGAGTACCGACGCGACATGGGCGACGTCGAAGGTGCCGTGTCCTACCTCACGCTCGCCAGCGAAACAGATTCCGACAACCCGAACCCCTGGGTGGCGTTAGGCGATATGGCGCGGGAAGAAGAACGCGCGGCAGATGCTCTGCGCTGCTATCGCGAAGCCCTTGCCCGAGATCCGGAAGCCGCGGATATCCAAGTTCAGATGGGCTACGCCTTTCTTGCCACCGATCAGCTTGAAGGCGCCGAGCAGGTCTTCCTCAAGGCCCTGGAGAACGATCCCTCCGAATACAGCGCCTACCTGGGCCTTTCGGAGTGCTACCGCCATGCGGGCCGCACCGATGATCAGTGCAGCATGGTCAAGGAAGCCATGACCCTCGCGCCGGAGGATCCGGACGTGTGGAATGCCCAGGGTGTCGCGCACGAACTCTCCGATCGCCTTCCCGAAGCCACCTCAGCTTATGAAAAGGCCATGGAGTTGGACCCTGGCCACCGCAAAGCCGCCAACAACTTAGGCTTCGTACTGGAGAAGCGCATGGAGCGCGGCGAGGCCGATCTGCGTCCCCGGGCCGTCGAAGCTTGGAAGCGTCGCCTGCTCATCTGCAGGGATGAGAGCCAGAGCCTGAAGAAATCCACCGAGCACCTCAAGAAGCTGGGCATTTCGGAAGAGCAGATTCTCCACTGGCTCAATCACGAGACCGCCCCAACGCTTTAGGCCTTGTCAGGGAGAAGGGTGCTGCTAGCCTTGAGCACCCTTCCACATGCCTTTGAATACAGGCCTTTCTCCCTAATTCGGGAGCTGAACTGAGGCCTGTGGAAAACCCTGGGGATATCCCCTTCCGAAGCGTCCTAACTTGTGACGTCTAAGTAACTTCTGCCCTTTGGCGAGATTGCCCACGCACCACATAAGAGTTGAAATAATTTATCTTAATTGTCATCCCTAGCTGTGACGTGGGTTCTACAAGGGACCTGGGTTTTCCACAGGGTTCCGTGTTTCTTTCGTGTTGACACGGAATCCCCTTCAAAAATGAGGGCCAAAAAGCGAAAAGCCTTACCAGGCATGGGTTTGCAGCTGTCAACACGAGGCGAAAGCTCGAAGAATAAAGGGATTTCTCCATTGAGGAGAAATGGCTCTAAAAAGGGGCTCCTCGCCCCCGGGATAGAAGAGGGGCGAAGCGGCAATGACTAGAGAGATCTAGACCAGCTGCTCGGCCTCTTTCAGCTGCACGCTCACCAGCTTCGACACACCCGGCTCCTCTTGCGTCACGCCGAAGAGGGCGTCGCTGGCGACCATGGTGGGCTTCTGGTGGGTGATGACGATGAACTGAGTCTCGCTCTTCATCTTCTGCACCAAGCCGGCGAATCGGGCCACGTTGGCCTCGTCCAACGGCGCGTCCACCTCGTCCAGCACACAGAAGGGGCTGGGCTTGAAATGGAAGATGGCGAAAAGCAACGAGATGGCCGTGAGCGCCTTCTCGCCGCCCGAGAGCAGAGTCAGAGCCTTGGGCGCCTTGCCTGGGGGTTGGGCGGTGATCTCGATGCCGCACTCCAGGATGTCCTTGGGGTCCGTCAGGCTCAGGTGGGCGCTGCCGCCACCAAAGACCTCGCGGAAGACTTCGGTGAACTTGGCGTTCACGTACTCGAAGGCTTCGCGGAACCGCTCTTCCGAGGTCTGGTTGATCTCCGCGATGGTGGACTCCAGATTGGCGATGGCCTCGAAGACGTCGCCACGCTGCTGATTCATCACTTCCAGCCGCTCTTCGGCCTGCTGGAGCTCCTGGATGGCCAGGGGGTTCACGCCGCCCAGATCCAGACGCTTGCCCTGCAGCTCGCTGAGGCGGGTCTGGTGCACGATTTCGCCTTCGCCCCAGGCCTCGCGTTCCTCATCGGTGATAGAGGCCATGAAGGCGGGCACTTCCATGCCCAAGGCCAGCTCGACTTCCTTCGACATGGCCTCGGTGCTGCCTTGCACCTGGGCGCCGTGGATGAGCACTTCCTGATGCGTCGCCCGGGCATTTTCGAGGGCCTGCTGTAGTTCGCGCGCGGACCGCTCCTCCACCCTCAGATGCTCCAACAGGGCTTCGAGCACCGGCTGGGCTTCCTGCATCTGGATCTGAAGGCGCTGCCGCTCTTCGAGCAAGGTCTGGGATTCGCCTTCCAGCTCATCCAGCCGCGTGCCGCACCCGGCGGCCTTTTCCGCGAGATCCTGGGCTTCGAGATCGAGGCGTTGCCGCTCGGCTTCAAGATCGAAGCGGCCCCGCTGATGCAGCTGAAGCTGGCGCTGGAATCCATCCCGCTCGTTCCAAGCCGCGTCGCGGGTGCGGGCGACTTCGAGGCGCGCTTCGCGCTTCTCGTCGAGGATGCCCTGGGCAGCCACCACCCGGCCTTCGGAGTCGTGGATGGACTGAAGCAGGGCCTCGTCCAGATGATCCTCGGGCTGTTCATCCAGCTCGCGGAGCACGCTGCGCAGGCGGTTGATCTCGCCCTCCAACTGCTCCCAAAGCTGATCGGCGCGGGTCTGGGCCTGATTGATCTCGTCCAACTGCACCTGCACGTGGCCGCGCTGGGCCTTCGTGCTTTCGGCGCGGTGGCGGGCCGTGCGCAAGTCCTCTTCGATTTCGCGATGGCGGTCCCGCGCTTCCAAGGAGGCCTGATGGGCCTTCTTGGAGGACTCTTCCAACTCTTCGAGCCGACCGAGTAGCTCTTCGCGCTTGGCCTTGGCCTCGTCGTATTCCGCCCGCAGTTTGAGCGGGGAGGCCGCAGGCGCCGCCACACCCATCTGCACGGGCCCGAAGGGAAGCTTCAGGTAGCTGGGACTCACCAAGGCCAATTCGGGATGCTTCTTCGCGAGGCCGGGGAAATCTTCGTCCTTGCATTGGAAGGTACGATCCACCAGCGCTCGGAGAGGCGCGGCGCCACCGGTCCAGCGGACGTGCGTGCGCATGGCCACCGCGCCGAAGGGGGGCGCGGGCGCGTGGCTATCGGTATCCGGGGCGAGCAGCAATCTGCCCGGCGCTTCCTTGGCTTGGCGAAGGTGCTCCTCCGTCACGGGCAGGGCGTGCAACCACGCGCCAAGCACGCGCTCGAGATCGGGGCGAAGCGCTTCGTCCACCTTCAAGAGGTCTGAAAGTGGAGCCACCTTACCCACGCGCTCCTGAAGCCAAGCGAGCCCCTTGCGCATCTCCACATCGCTGCTGCCGTGATTGAGCAGATCGCTGAGCTGGCGAAGGTGCCGCTCGGCGGTTTCCAGCTCGGCTTCGGCTTTGTGCAGCGCAGTGCTCAGCTCACGGGCCTGAGTCTCCGTGCGTTCCTGCGTTTGACGCTGAATGAGCGCGGCTTCTTCAGCATGCTCCAGCTGAGTCGCGGCACCTTCAACTTGCCGGTCCAGGGAGAGGGCTTCGGCCTGAAGCCCCTCGAGTCGCGGTGCGCGCACGGCTTCTTCATGATTGAGCGCATCCAACCGACCTTCGATCTGGGCGATCTGATTTTGGATGCCCATGCGCTGCTTCTGGCGCTGCAGGCTGGCGGACTCGGCCTCAGCTTTGCGACGTCGCAGCTCCTGCAACGCGCCCTCGGCGGTGCGCAACGTCCCCTGCGCGACGAGCACGGATTCTTCGGCTTCCTGCAGCAGGCCTTCGCGAGCTTCGAGGGCAGCGGTCGCCTTGCTGACGTGATCTTCCAGCGCGGCGAGCCCTTCCCCGCTCTCATTGAGACGGGATTCGATCTCCCCGCGGCGCACGAGCACCCGCTCCCGAGTCTCCATCGCTTCGGTCTTGCGCTCGCCTTGAAAGCCCCGCTCCTGTTCCAGCAGGGAGAGCCGCTGATCCAGACCCAGCACCTGGCGGCTGCGCCGGCCCTGAGCGGAATTCTGTTCATCGGCTTCGAGGCGAAGCTGCTCCACCTCGCTGCCCTTTTCCGCCGCCTGAGCCGTGAGTTCGGCCAAGCGCCGCTCCAGGGCATCCAGATCATCGAGGATGCGCTGCTTGGCGCCTTCCAATTCCGTGGCCTTGCCCGCCAGCAAGATGCGCGTCGTCGCCTTGATCTCCGCGTCCAGCTCGGCGGCGCGGCGCGCCTTGGCGGCCTGGCGCTTAAGGCTGTCCATCTGCTTGTTGAGCTCGAAGAGGATGTCTTCCAGGCGCTGCAGATTCTGTTTCGTCTCTTCCAGCTTTCGCTCGGCCTCCTGCCGACGCAGCTTGTAGCGCGTGATGCCCGCGGCTTCTTCAATGAGCGAACGGCGGTCCTTGGGCTTGGTGCTGAGGATGAGATCGATCTGGCCCTGCTGGATGAAGCTGTAGGCCCGGGTACCCATGCCCGTGTCCATGAGCATGTCCTGCACGTCCTTCAGGCGGGAGTCCTTCCCGTTGATGCGGTACTCGCTGCCCTCTTGGCGATAGAGCCGGCGCTGGATGACGATCTCTTTCGTCGCACCCGGCAGTGCCGGATCTGGCATTTCGAGGGTGAGCTTCACTTCCGCAAGCCCCATGGGTTTGCGGGTGCTCGTGCCGGCGAAAATGACGTCCGCCATTTCCGCGCCGCGCAGCATGGAGGCGCGCTGCTCGCCCAGCACCCAGGCGAGGCTATCGCTGATATTGGATTTGCCGCAGCCGTTGGGCCCCACCACCGCAGTCATGCCCTGGGGGAACCTCAGGGTCTGCGGGTCGGCGAAGCTTTTGAAGCCGTTGAGTTCGAGCGAAATAAGGCGCAATGGGGGATCCGGTCGCGAGGGGTGGCGGAACCTAGTTGGGGTCCTCGATACATACCATGCGGGGCCCATCCCCACTAAGCCGAACCTCGGCTTTGGCCAAGGCCTGAATGCCGCTAGAATCGTGGATCTTCCCAGATCCCAAGGAGTTTCCCGTGCCCCCCCTTCCCGAGTCCATGCGCTTCCTCGGCTCCGGCTGGTGGGGGATCCATATCGCCTCGGGCGTGGCCCTTTTTTGTTTCGGATGGTTCGTGGGACAAAACCGGGCTGAGCGACATTACCTTCGCCTGAAAAAGGCCAAGGAAGAGGCCCCTCAGGAGCAGGATCTGTGAGCACCGCCACCGACAACAGCCCACGGCTGCTCTTGGAATCCCATCGCATCTGGGCCGGGCCTCATCGCCGCGCATTGGGGGGACCACCCACCGACGATCAGCTGGCTACGGCCCTCACCTCCCTCCCCGAAGGTCCTAGCCAATGGGTGGTGGACGATCTCTGGGCGCCCTCCCTGCTCCTTCGCGATGTGAATGAGCTTCCGGATGGCGAAGAAGCCCGGGCGGCCTTTTGGAACTGGCGATTCCAGCAGGGCCTCGGGCTCTCTGAGCCCCATGCGGTTCAATCCCTGCAGGTCGAGCCTGGGGTGTGGTTGATGGGGGGTCTCCCCGAAAGCCTCAAATCCCGTTGGATCGCCACAGCCATCCAGGTGGGGCGGCCCATCCGGCATTTGGTGCCCCGCTGGCTCGCCCTCTACAACCACCTCGCGCCGAAGCAGAACGCCCCCGGGATGCTGCTCTCCTTAGCTCCCCACCATGATGGCGGCTATACCGGCACCCTGGCCGCCTGGGGCCACCAGCTTTGCCTGCTGCGCCAATGGAAGGATCCGCTGAGCCCGGAAGGGTGGATGGAGGAGCGCGTACTCCCGAGCCTGGCCTTCCTTCAGCGCGAAAGCCGCCATCCTCAGACCCTCTATCTCTACGGCGCCCAGCACTGGCCCGAGACCGGCGTTCCCACCGTCCGCCTCGCTGAAGTCGTGCTCGAAGGCGAGGTGGCCTGATGGCTTTGCAACGCCTCGATCTCAACCTTGTCCCCGAGCCCTCGCTTTGGGAACGCCATCATCTGCGGCTTGGTTGGACTTCCCTGGCCCTGGGTCTAGCGGTGCTCTTAGGCGCGTTGGGGACCTCCGGTTGGACCTACTGGCAAGCCCATAAGGCAGGCCAGATCGCCGTCCGTACCACCGAGCAGGCCCGTCGCACCGCCCAAGAACAACAGCAGCTCGAAGCCATTCTCGCGGATGTGGATGTGGGCCGCGAGCTGCCTCGTTGGCGCACGGCGGAGCGCGTGCTGCAGGAGCGCGCCCTGCCCTGGTCGCGCCTCATCTCCGAATTGGAAATGGATCTCCCCGACGGCATGCGTTTGCGCAGCATCCAGCGCCTCCGTGGGAAAGAAGGCGTCACCATGAAGCTCAAAGGCGAGGCTCGCACCCGGGAAGCCGAAGAGACCTTCATTGATGCCCTTCGCGCCAACCCCACCTACGCCACCCTATCCCTGGAGCGCGAGAACGAGCGCAACGGTGGCGGTGTGGAGCTGGAGATGAGCCTCATGGCCGCAGCGGTGCCTCCCAAATTCGCGCTGCGCCCTCAGCCCAAGATCAAGGTCAAACCCAAGCAGGTTCCTGAGGCTCCCACCAAGGTGGCGGCGGCACCCCCGGTTCCTGCAACAGCACGTCCAGTCGCCCCGGCCCTATCCACTCGCACCAAACCGCCGGTCGCGGCACCTTCGGAAGCAGCTCCCTCCCCTGCTCCTTTCCGTCGTCCGTCGTTAGAAAACCGCCCGGGGCCCATGCCTTCTCGGCGGGGCAATCGTCCCAACTCGTCTGAGGTCCCATGAGCGCGCCCCTTCGCACCAGCCGCACTCGGGCCCTGACCGGCGCCATCTGCTTACTGCTCGGACTCGTTGTCCTTCTCCTCGTGTTGCCCGATGCCTCCGATCGCAAAAACCAGGAACTCAAGAGCCTGAAGAACGCCCGGGCCTCGCTGCAGATTCAGCAAGAAGGCCTTCAGCGCATGAAGGATTTAGATGCCCGCCTGCGCCAAGACCGGCAAGTCCTCACCGACCTCGAATCCCGCCTGCCCGCTGGCAACAGCGGCGACCTGCAGTGGAGCCTGAGCCGGGCCCTCTATGCCATCGCAGGGTCGGAGGGCGTGCGCCTTCAGACCGTGAAGTACACGCCTCCCACGAAGGAAGGGAGTTTGGAAGCCGTGGATGTGGAGTTCACCATCATCGGCCTCTACACCAACCTGAAGGCCTTCATGCGCGCCATCGAAGGCGCAGGTTCCCCCTTCGCCGTGCGAGATGCCCGGCTCGAAGAGAGCCCTGAAGGCGTGCGCCTCACGGTGGTGCTCCGTGCCTTCCGTCCCCGCAATGGCAAAGAAGGGGAGGAGGCCTAATGGCTCAATCCGCCCCCTTCGACGCCCAGGCCTTTCTTAAGGAACTGAAGACCAATCGCCGCACGCAAGGAGCCCTTTTGGGTTTCATCCCGGTGCCCATCTGGGTGATCTGGTCTCTCGCCTTCGACGCGCCAAAAAGCACGTCGCGCCGCCCCGTCTCCACCCCCCGTGTACCGCTCGATCCCTAAGCACCGGGCACCCGCGACAGTCCACACCCACTCCCCTCATGTATACCGACACGCCACTCC
>JACXTT010005395.1_pt1 | contig 18573 bp, 12 predicted proteins | sample 9270951 | NCBI WGS metagenome assembly JACXTT01 (sample SAMN15532306, study PRJNA645909) | rock metagenome | isolation source: weathered quartz diorite | place: Puerto Rico | collected 2017-06-21 | reverse complement strand
GTAGGTCTTCTGGAAGGTGTCGATGCGGTAGCGCGTGCGCATGATGCGGCGCACATCGAAGCCGATCCGGTTGGGGCTGGCCGAATCCAGGCTGTAGATCGACTCGCCCTGGCTCGACAGGATGCCCGCGCCGTAGATGCGCAGGCCTTGCGGGGTGCGGATCAGGCCGAATTCAACCGTGTACCAGTACAGCCGCGACAGCATGTCCAGCGCGCCCAGCCCGGCCGCCTTCAGGCCGCCCTTGCCGTAGGCCTCCATATAGTCGGCAAAGACCGGGTTGATCAGTAGCGGCACATGGCCGAACACGTCGTGGAAGCAGTCCGGCTCCTGCAGGTAGTCCAACTGCTCGGGCTTGCGCATCCACCAGCTGGCCGGGAAGCGGCGGTTGGCCAGGTGCTCGAAGAACACCTGGTCCGGCACCAGGCCGGGCACGGCCACGACCTGCCAGCCGGTGGCGCGCATCAGGGTTTCGTTGAGCTGGTCGAAATCAGGGACGCGGTCCTTTTCCATGCCCAGCGTGGCCAGGCCCTGCAGGAACTCATCGCTGACGCGTCCCTGCAGCATCGCGGCCTGGCGCTCGTACAGCTTGCGCCAGATGGCGTGGTCGGTGCTGGTGTAGCGGTGCACCGGCTGGGCGATGGTGAAGTCCGGGCGCAGTTCCTGGCCGGACAGCAGGCCGGCGTCGAACTGTTCCTTGAGCTTGTCGGTCAGGGTGCCCTGGAAGGCGCCGGGGGCTTCGGTGGCCGTGGCGATGGACATGGTGCGCGTCTCCTTGTAATGCGTGCTTGCTGCATCGGCGGCAGCATGAATGCGGATTTACTGCGTAGTTTAGACAGCCAGGCGCGCAGAAAGGCCGCAAAATCCGCTTGTTTTGGTGCAGTGGCGCATATAATGTGCATCATTCAAATAAATAGTGCGGGATTTGTGTATGACTGCCCCCGGCGTCTCCCTGGACCCCTTCGACCTCGCGCTGCTGGCCGTCCTGCAGGCCGACGGCCGCACCACCCACCAGCAGCTGGCCGAACGCGTGCACCTGTCGCCCAGCCAGGTCGGGCGCCGGCTGGCGCGGCTGGAAGCCGACGGCGTCATCACAGGCTACCGCGTCAACCTGTCCTCGCAGGCGCTGGGCCTGGGGGTGATGGTCTTTATCAGCGTCAAGCTGGCCCACCATGCCGACACCATCATCGAACGCTTCCGCGAAGAGATCCTGCTGCTGGAAGAGGTGCAGGAGTGCTATTCGGTGGCCGGCGAGGCTGACTACCTGATCCGCGTGGTCGTGCCCGACCTGCCCACGCTGGCCGAATTCACCATGAAGCGGCTGATGCGCGTGCCGGGCGTGGAAAGCGTGCGTTCGAATATCGTGCTGACCGCCATCAAGTGCGATGGGCCCTTGCCGCTGTCGCACCTGCGCTAAAACTTTTTCCGCGGCGCGTTGCAGGTTTGCGTGCCGGTCTTGCGCTCCTGTGGCGTGCGTGTCACCCTCGCCGGGTGCCGCAAACGTGGCGGGAACGGAGGAAGGCAGGATGAAGGGAATCGTCGCCCGAGCCGATCGGGGTCTTGGCAGGTTGCCAATGCAATCGCGTGCGCCGCGCGCAGTCCTGGCCCTGGTGGCCACGCTTGGAATCCTGGCAGCCGGCACGGCACAGGCCGCGCAGGTGACGCGCTTCTCCCCCGAAGGCACGGTCGGGCAGGTCAGGCAGGTGGCGATCCGCTTCGACGAGGCCATGGTGCCGATTGGCGACGTCCAGGCCACCGCGCCCGCGGCGGTTTCCTGCACCGGTGCCGGCACCGGCGGGCAGGCCCGCTGGATCGATGCGAAGAACTGGGTCTACGACTTTGCCAGCGACCTGCCGCCGGGCGTGCGCTGTACCGTGCGCATGCGTACCGGCCTGCGCAGCGTGGCCGGCACCGCCTATGCCGGCAAGCCGGAGTACCGGTTCGAGACCGGCGGCCCGACGGTCGTGTCCAGCCGGCCTGCGGGCGGCGAGATCGAGGAAGACCAGGTCTTTGCGCTGCGCTTCAATGGCGCCGCGACCGCGGCCTCGGTGCGCGAGCACGCCTGGTGCCAGGCGCAGGGGCTGGGCGAGCGCATCCCGGTGCGCTTGCTCACCGGCAAGGAGCGCGATGCCGTGCTCGGCGCCATCCACTGGGAGCGCATCGCCAGACAGGCGCCCGATGCCGTGCACCTGCTTGCCTGCCAGCAGCGGCTGCCGGCCGCGGCGCGGGTGCAGCTGGTGCTGGGCGCGGGCATTGCCACGCTCTCCGGCGTGGCCACGCGCGAAGAGCGCCGCTTTGACTACACCGTGCGTGAGCCCTTCACCGCCAGCTTCAGCTGCGAGCGTGAACACGCGCAGTCGCCGTGCACGCCGCTGCGGCCGATGTCGGTCAGCTTCTCCTCGCCGGTGCCGCGCAAGCTGGCCGAGAGCGTGGTGCTGAAGACGCCGTCCGGCCCGCGCGCGCCACAGTTCAATCCCGACCTGGCGCCGGACGCCAGCGTCAGCGCGCTGACCTTTGCCGCGCCGTTCGCGGAGAAGGCCCAGTTCACCATCGAAGTGCCGCGCAACCTGAAGGACGACAGCGGCCGCTCGCTGGCCAATGCCGACCTGTTCCCGCTCAAGGTGGCGACCGCATCGATGCCGCCGCTGGCCAAGTTTGCCGCGGCGCCGTTTGGCGTGGTGGAACGCTTCGGCGAGCTGCCGCGCGGCAAGGCGCCGGCCGACTACCCGCCGCTGCTGCCGGTGACGCTGCGCAACGTCGAGGCTGACCTCGCCGTGCGCGGCGTGCAGGCCAGGGCCGGCACCGTGATGAAGCTGCGCGTGGACGACGACACGGCCGTGATGCAATGGTTTGGCCTGGTGCGCCGCATGCATGAGGCCAGCTATACCCGGGCCGAGCTCGACGCCGTGCTGGCGGGCCGCTCCCCGTATCGCGTCGACAACCCGCGCAATGCAGTGTCGATCGAGACGCGCTCGGTGTCTCTGCTCGAGCGCGCCTCCGGCGTGCAGAAGCTGGCCGTGCCCAAGCCTTCGGGCGATGCGCCGCGGCCGTTCGAGGTGGTGGGCATCCCGCTGCCGGAACCGGGCTTCCATGTGGTGGAGATCGCCTCGCCGATGCTGGGCGAGGCGCTGCTGGGCAAGCGCGCGCCGATGTACGTGCGCACCGCGGCGCTGGTCACCAACCTGGGCGTGCATTTCAAGCTGGGCCGCAGCGCCGGCAATGAAGACGATGGCAGCCGCAGCGGGCTGGCCTGGGTCACTGCGCTGGACGATGGCAAGCCGGTTGCCGATGCCGCCGTGGCGGTGCGCGACTGCAGCGGCCGCCTGCTGGGCGAAGGCCGTACCGACGCCAGCGGCGTGGTGCGCTTTGCCAGGCTGGCTGCCGCGCCCGAGGGCGCCTGTGACCAGAACGGGCTGTCGGGCTATTTCGTTTCTGCCCGCATCGCCGCCGGCCACCCGCAGGCACGCGGCAAGGCCGACATGGCCTTCGTGATGTCGGACTGGAACCGCGGCATCGAGACCTGGCGCTTCAATGTGCCGACCGACACCAGCACCGCACCCACGGTGCGCGCACACACCATCTTCGACCGCACGCTGCTGCGCGCCGGCGAGACCGTGTCGATGAAGCACCTGATCCGTGCCGAGACCGCGCAGGGCTTTGCCCTGCCGCCGGCCAGCCGCCCGCTGCCCACGCGCGTGGTGATCCGCCATGAAGGCAGCGGCCAGACCTACGAGCTGCCGCTGCAATGGCGCCAGACCGCGACTGGCGGGCGCAGCGCGGAAAGCACCTTCCAGGTGCCGCCGGCGGCCAAGCTGGGGGTCTACAGCGTGGAGCTGGAAACGCAGAAGGGCGAAGGCGCGCAGGACGAAGGCGGCGCGCGCAGCTACACCAGCGGCAGTTTCCGGGTCGAGGCATTCCGCTTGCCGGTGCTGGCCGGCACGCTGCAGGTGGCAGGCAAGGCGGGGCCCGTGGTCGCGCCTGCCGAACTGCCGGTCGGCGTGGAGATCCACTACCTCTCCGGCGGCGGTGCGGCCGGGCTGCCCGTGCGCGTGTCCGCGCTGCTGCGCGACAAATACGTCAGCTTCCCCGGCTATGACGAGTTCTCGTTCAACCCGCCGCGCGCGCAGCGCGAAAGCGCCAGCGGCGACGAGGAGATGGATGAGGGCGAGCAGAGCGATGCCGGTGCCGACGGCCAGAAGCTGGTCGCCGACAAGCTGCCGGTGACGCTCGACAAGAACGGCAACGGCACCGTCACGCTGCGCAAGCTGCCCAAGACCGAAGCCCCGCGCGACCTGCTGCTCGAAGCCGGCTTTGCCGACCCCAACGGCGAGATCCAGACGCTGCGCCAGACCGTGCCGTTGTGGCCGGCGGCGGTGGTGGCCGGCATCCGCACCGATGGCTGGGTCTCGGTCAAGCAGAAGCTGGCCGTGCACGGCGTGGTGCTGGACGTCAACGGCAAGCCGGTGGCGGATGCGCCGGTCAAGATCAACGCGCGCGCGCGCATCACCACCTCGGCGCGCAAGCGCGTGGTGGGTGGCTTCTACCGCTATGACAACCGCTCCGAGACGCGCGACCTCGGCACCGTGTGCGAGACCCGCACCGATGCGCAGGGCCGCGCGCGCTGCGACGTGGCGCTGGAGCAGGCCGGCCAGATCGAACTGGTAGCAAGCGCGCGCGACAAGGACGGACGCACCGCGCAGGCGGCCTCGACGGTCTGGGTCACGCGCCAGGGCGAACTGTGGTTCGGCGGCGAGAACCATGACCGCATCGACCTGCTGCCGGAGAAGAAGTCCTACGCGCCGGGCGACACCGCGGTGTTCCAGGTGCGCATGCCGTTCCGCCACGCCACCGCGCTGGTGGCGGTGGAGCGCGAGGGCATCTACCAGACGCAGGTGGTCGAGCTGCATGGCAGCGATCCCACCGTGCGCGTGCAGGTGAAGCCCGAGTGGGGGCCCAACGTCTACGTGTCGGTGCTGGCCTTGCGCGGGCGCCTGCATGAGGTGCCCTGGTATTCGTTCTTCACCTGGGGCTGGCGCCAGCCGGGCGAGTGGTGGCGCGCGTTCCGCAGCGAAGGCCGCGAATATGCCGCGCCGACGGCGCTGGTGGACCTGTCCAAGCCGGCCTTCCGGCTGGGGCTGGCCGAGATCCGCGTCGGCAATGCGGGCCACCGGCTCGACGTTACCGTGACGCCGGACAAGGCCAGCTATCCGGTGCGCGGCAAGGCGCGCGTGGCGATCCAGGTGAAGCTGCCAGACGGCAAGCCCGCCGCCAACGGCGAAGTGGCGCTGGCCGCGGTGGACCAGGCCTTGCTGGAACTGATGCCCAACACCAGCTGGGACCTGCTCGATGCGATGCTGCAGCGGCGCGGCTACGGCGTGGAGACGTCGACCGCGCAGATGGAGATCATCGGGCGCCGCCACTACGGGCGCAAGGCGGTGCCGGCGGGCGGCGGCGGCGGCAAGAGCCCCACGCGCGAACTGTTCGACACGCTGCTGGTGTGGAACCCACGCGTGCAGCTCGACGCCGACGGCCGCGCCAGCATCGAGGTGCCGCTCAACGATTCGCTGACCAGCTTCCGCATCGTCGCGGTGGCGGACCTTGGCCTCGGCCGCTTCGGCACGGGCAGCGCCACCATCGCCGCCACGCAGGACCTGCAGGTGATTTCCGGTCTGCCGCTGCTGGTGCGCGAGGCCGACCGCTACCGCGCCATGTTCACGCTGCGCAATACCACCAGGCGCGCGATGACGGTGCAGGCCAGCGCGCGCGGCACGCTGCTCGGCAATGAGGCCAGCCTGCCGGCGCAGACCGTGCAGATCCCTGCCGGCGAAGCGCGCGAGATCGGCTGGGACGTGACCGCGCCCGCGCTGCTGGCGTACTCGCGCAGCGGTACGGTGACGTGGGAAGTGCAGGCGAGCGAGCAGGGCACAGGGGGCGCGGCCGACCGCATCAAGGTGTCGCAGCAGATCGTGCCGGCGGTGCCGGTGACGGTGCAGCAGGCCACGCTGGCGCAGCTGTCGCCGTCGCTGTCGGTGCCAATTACGGCGCCGCCGGGCGCGCTGGCGGATCCGGCGGGCAAGGTGCGCGGCGGGCTGCAGGTGAACTTCCAGTCGTCGCTGGCGGGCGGCATGCCGGGCGTGCGCGAGTGGTTCCGCAACTACCCGTTCACCTGCCTGGAGCAAAAAGCATCCAAGGCCATCGGCCTGAACGACAGCGCCGCGTGGGACGCGTTGATGACGCAGCTGCCGTCCTACCTCGATGCCAACGGGCTGGCCTCGTACTTCCCGTTGAACGCCGATGGCGACTTCGGCAGCGAAGTGCTGACCGCCTACCTGCTGGCGGTCACCGACGAGGCCGCGCGCGCCGGGCTGGCGCTGCGCATCCCCGACGCGCAGCGCACGCAGATGGAGCGCGGGCTGACCGACTTCGTCGAAGGCCGCATCCGCCGCGACAGCTGGGCGCCGGTGGCCGGCACGCAGTACCTGGAAGCGCGCAAGCTGGCCGCGCTCGAGGCCCTGTCGCGCACCGGCCATGCGCAGGCGCGCATGCTGGGCTCGATCCAGATCCTGCCGGCGCAGTGGCCGACCTCTGCGCTGCTGGACTGGACCCTGCTGCTTACGCGCATGCAGGACATCCCGCAGCGCGAGCAACGCCTGGCCGAGGCGCAGCAGTTGCTGCGCTCGCGCCTGACGGTGCAGGGCACGCGCCTGGCGTTCTCCACCGAGCGCAGCGACAACTGGTGGTGGATGATGGCAGGCGGCGACACCAATGCCGCGCGCCTGCTGGCGCTGGCGTCGGAACTGCCGGGCTGGAAGGAAGATGCGCCGCAACTGGCCACCGGGCTGCTGGGCCGGCAGGTGCATGGTGCCTGGGGCACCACCACTGCCAATGCCTGGGGCATGCTGGCGGTGACGCGCTTCTCGCAGGCGTTCGAGAAGACGCCGGTGGCGGGCACCACGCGAGCGAGCGTGAGCAATGCGGCCGACGCCTCACGCAGTTTCGACTGGGCGCGCGCGCAGCGCACCGACGGCGTGGCCCAGGGCAGCGTAGACCTGCCGTGGCCGACCGGTGCCGACGGCGGCACGCTGCAGTTGGAGCACGCCGGCGCCGGCCATCCGTGGGCCACGGTGCGGGCGCTGGCGGCGGTGCCGGTGACCGCGCCGCTGGCCGCGGGCTACGGCATCAAGCGCACCGTGACGCCGCAGGAGCAGGCGGTGAAGGGCAAGTGGTCGCGCGGCGATGTGTACCGCGTCAAGCTGGAGATCGATGTGCAGGCCGACATGACCTGGGTGGTGGTCAGCGATCCGGTGCCAGCCGGCGCCACCATCCTCGGCAGCGGCCTGGGCCGTGACTCCGAGATCGCCGCGCGCGGCGAGAAGCGCAAGGGCGCGGCCTGGCCGGCCTACACCGAGCGCACGCCGCAGGCCTACCGCGAGTACTTCGGCTACCTGCCCAAGGGCACGGCATCGGTCGAATACACGGTGCGGCTGAACAACGCCGGCGACTTCGCGCTGCCGCCCACGCGCGTGGAGGCGATGTACGCGCCCGATGTGTTCGGCGTGGCGCCCAATGCGCGGCTGGCAGTAGGAGCGCGCCCATGAGCTGGCTGTCGATGATGATGCCGGCACGCGTGCGCGAGTGGTGGATCGCGGGCACGCTGGCCGGCATCGTCTACGGCGCGTTGCTGGTGCAGGTGGCGATCGAGCTGCCTGACGGCGCGCCGCTGACCGGGCATATCGCCATGCAGCCCGCATGGAAGACCGCGATGGCGCTGCTGCTGGCACGCGCCGCGTGGTTCCACCGGCCGCTTGTTGAGCGCCGCTGGCTGGTCACGGCGCTGCTGTTCTCAGCCCTGGGCGACCTCCTGCTGGCGCTGCCGGCGCTGACGTTTTCGTTTATGGGCGGGCTTGGCGCCTTCCTGCTGGCGCACCTGGCCTACTTGCGCGTGCTGGTGCCGCTGGCGGGCGACACGCGCCCGCACCGGCTGATTGCGTGCGGCGCGATGCTGGGCGTGGCGGGCACCATGCTGGGCCGCTTCTGGCCCAATATGGGCCCGCTGACGGTGCCGGTGGCGATATACGTGGGCGTGCTTGCGGCGATGGCCTGCAGCGCGCTGGTGGCGCGCCTGCCCACGCCGCTGGCGGCGCTGGGGGCGCTGTGCTTTGCCGCCTCGGACATGATGATCGGCATCGCGCGCTTCCTGGTGCCGTTCGAATCCTTCCAGCTTGGCATCTGGTGGACCTACGCCGCGGCCCAGGTGCTGCTGGTGGCGGGCATCGTGGCGGGACGCAGGCAGGCATGAAGCAGCGCTGTATTCGCATGGTGCTGGTGACGGCGCTGGCCTGGTCCGCACCGGCCATGGCCCTGCAGTCCTTCGAGCAAGTCCATACCGACTGGCGCAGTGCCGACGTGGTGGTGCTGGACCGTCACGGCGACACCGTGGGCCGCGTGCGCGACGACTTCCGTGCGCGCCGCGGCGACTGGGTCGCGCTGGCCGATACCTCGCCCGCGCTGCGCACTGCCATCGTGCTGTCGGAGGACCGGCGCTTCTATGCCCACAGCGGGGTCGACTGGCAGGGCGTGGCGGCCGCGGCCTGGGCCAACCTGTGGAACACGCGCACGCGCGGCGCCTCGACGCTAACCATGCAGCTGGCGGGGCTGCTCGAAGAGGACCTGCGCCGGCCGGGCGCGCCGGGGCAGGGCCGCAGCTTCACGCAGAAGCTGGGGCAGGCCGCGGGTGCGGCGGCGCTGGAGCGCAGCTGGAGCAAGGACCAGATCCTGGAGGCCTACCTGAACCTGGTGCCGTTTCGCGGCGAGCTGGTGGGCCTGTCGGCGATGTCGCAGGTGCTGTTCGGCAAGTACCCGGAAGGGCTCAACGCGCGCGAATCGGCACTGGCGGTGGCGCTGGTGCGCGCGCCCAATGCCAAAGCCGCTCAGGTGGCAAGCCGCGCTTGCGGCATCCTGCGCGAGATGCGCCTGCCAAGCGAGTGCGATGGCCTGGAAGGCTTTGCGCAACTGGCGCTGCTGCGCACCGGGCCGGTGGCGCAGCGCTCCGTGGCAGCCACGCCGTCGGCGGCGTCGCCGCAGCTGGCACCGCACCTGGCACGGCGCCTGGTCAGCGAGGCGCGCTCGCAGCTGGCTGCGGGCGTACCCATGCCTGCGCGCATCACGTCCACGCTTGATGCCCGCTTGCAGCGCGCGGCTACCACCAGCCTGGACCGGCACCTACGCGAACTGGCCGGGCGCAATGTCGAGGATGGCGCGGTGGTGGTGATCGACAATGCCAGCGGCGACGTGCTGGCCTATGTGGGCTCGTCGGGCATGCTGTCAGGCGCCGCGCAGGTGGACCACGCGGCTGCGCCGCGGCAGGCGGGCTCGACGCTCAAGCCCTTGCTGTACGAGCAGGCGCTGGAAGAGAAGCGGCTGACGGCGGCCTCGCTGCTGGACGACCGGCCGGTGAACCTGCCGGTCGGCGGCGGGCTCTACGTGCCGCAGAACTACGATCACCGCTATGCCGGCTGGGTCAGCCTGCGCGCGGCGCTGGCTGCGTCGCTGAACGTGCCCGCGGTGCGCACGCTGGTGATGGTGACTCCGCACCGCTTCCACAAGCGGCTGGTGGCGCTGGGGCTGCCGCTGACCGAGGCCGGCGACTACTACGGCTACAGCCTGGCGCTGGGCAGCGCCGACGTGTCGCTGCTGGCGCTGACCAATGCGTACCGGGCACTGGCCAATGGCGGGCGCTACGCGCCGCCACGGCTGCGGGAAGGGGCCGCGGCCGCATCGATGACAGCGGTGATGCAGCCAGGCGCGAGCTACGTGATCGCCGACATCCTGTCGGACCGCCATGCGCGCGCGCGCACCTTCGGCCTGGACAGCCCGCTCACCACGCGCTTCTGGACCGCGGTGAAGACCGGCACCAGCAAGGACATGCGCGACAACTGGTGCATCGGCTGGTCGCAGCACTACACCGTGGGGGTGTGGGTCGGCAATGCCAGCGGCGCCAGCATGCACGAGGTCTCGGGCGTATCGGGCGCAGCGCCGGTCTGGCACGACATCATGGAAGCGCTGCACCGCACGCGCGCCAGCCACGCGCCCGCCATGCCCGCCGGCGTGCAGCGCGTGGCGCTGAGCTTCGACGACGGGCTGGAGCCAGCGCGCGATGAAGTCTTTCTGGCCGGCACGGCGATCCGACGGGTCAGCGTGAGCGCGCCCGCCGCGCGTCCGACCGCACCCGTGATCGCCAATCCTGCCGACGGCACCGTGTTTGCGCTGGACCCCGACATGCCGCCCGCGGTGCAGCGTGTCTGGTTCCATGCCGAGGGCGTGGCCGGCCAGACCGCGCGCACGGTCAGCTGGCGCATGGACGGCAAGCCGCTCGGGCGCGGCGGCGAGGTGGCATGGCTGCCGTGGCCGGGGCGGCACCAGGTGGAGCTGCTCGATGCGTCAGGCAAGGTGGTGGACCGCATCGGCATCGAAGTGCGCGGCGCATCAGTGCGCGCGCCCGTGCCTGCGGCTAAGCGCTGAGGCCGGCGCGCGCTTTCAGGAAATCGACGAATACGCGCAGCTTGGGCGGCATCAGCACGCGGCCCGGGTAGTACAGGTAGAAGCCGTCGAATGGCGGCAGCCAGGCGTCGAGCACCGTGACCAGCTGGCCGCTGTCCAGCGCCGGCTGGATATGGACCGGGAATTCGTAGATCAGCCCCATGCCGTCGAGCGCCGCCTGGTGCAGCAGGGTCTTGTCGTTGGCGATCAGCGCGGGGCGCGTGTCGACGGTAACGTTGCGGCCGTCCTCGACGAACTCCCAGCGATAGACGCTGCCGTGCGGGCCAAAGCGGTACTGCAGGCCGGCATGCGCGTGCAGGTCGCGCGGATGGCGCGGCGTGCCATGGCGGGCAAAGTAAGCGGGCGAGGCGGCCACCACCATGCGCAGCGGGCCGGTGACGGGGATCGCGACCATGTCGCGCTGCAGGGCTTCGCCCAGGCGCAGCCCCGCGTCAAAACCTTCGGCCACCAAGTCGGCGAAACGGTCGTCGGTGATCACGTCGACGGTGATGGCGGGGCAGGCGCGCATGAAATCGGCCAGCAGCGGCCGCAGCACCAGCGCGCCGGCGGTGGTCGGGGTGGTCAGCCGCAGCGTGCCGGCGGGCATGTCGCGCTGCTGGCGGATATCGTCGGTGGCGGCGCCGATCTCTGCCAGCGCCGGCTCCACGCGCGCCAGCAACGCGGCCCCGGCTTCGGTCAGGCCGACGCTGCGGGTGGTCCGCTGCAGCAGCCGCACGCCCAGGCGCGCTTCCAGCTGGCGAATGGTCTGCGAGACCGCCGAGGGGCTGACCGCCAGCGCAGCCGCGGCGGCGGTAAAGCTGCCGAGCCGGGCCACGCGCGTGAACGCGGCCAGCGCGGGCAGGGAATCGATATCGATTGTGAAGTCTGGCTTCATGATACATGCAGCGTAGCACGCTGTTTCCACGCGGGTCGAGTGCCCATACTTGCCCCATCCGATGCATCGCCGGTGCCCGTCCGGCCAACAGGAGCCCTCGATGACCGCGAACGCCATTTCCACTCCATTCCGCCAGCTGGGCAAGACCGGTCCCAGCGTCTATCCGCTCGGCCTCGGCTGCATGGGCATGAGCGACTTCTATGGCGCGCATGACGACGCCGAGTCGATCCGCACCATCCATCACGCGCTGGAACGCGGCATCAACCTGCTCGACACCGCCGATATCTATGGCCCGCACACCAACGAGGCACTGGTGGGCCGCGCCATCGCCGGGCGGCGCGGCCAGGTCATGCTGGCGACCAAGTTCGGCCTGGTGCGCGACCCGGCCAACCCGGCCACGCGCGGCGTCAATGGCCGCCCCGACTATGTGCGTGCCAGCTGCGAGGCCAGTCTGAAGCGGCTGGGCACGGACCATATCGACCTCTACTACCAGCATCGCGTGGATCCGGCAGTGCCGGTCGAAGAGACCGTGGGGGCCATGGCGGATCTGGTGAAGGCCGGCAAGGTACGCTGGCTGGGATTGTCCGAAGCCAGTGCCGCCACGCTCGAACGCGCCCACCAGGTGCATCCGATCACGGCGCTGCAGAGCGAATATTCGCTGTGGACACGCGACGCGGACGAGGACGGCATTCTTGCGGCCTGCGAGCGCCTGGGCATCGGCTTCGTGCCATACAGCCCGCTGGGCCGCGGCTTCCTGACCGGTGCGATCCGCAGCCCGGAGGATTTCGACGAGGACGACTTCCGCCGCACCAACCCGCGCTTCATGGGCGAGAATTTCGCGCGCAACCTGGCGCTGGTCGACAAGGTGCGCGCGCTGGCCGCGGACAAGGGCTGCACGCCGGCGCAGCTGGCGCTGGCCTGGGTGCTGGCGCGCGGGCCGCAGGTGGTGCCGATTCCCGGCACGCGCCGCATCGCCAACCTGGACGACAACCTCGGAGCGCTGGAGGTGCGGCTGGATGCGCAGGACCTGGCCGCCGTCGACGCCGTATTCCCGGCCGGCGCAGCGGCGGGTACGCGCTATGCCGCGCAGGTGATGGCGTTGCTGGCGCGCTGAAGCGCATGGCCGGGCATGCGCAATAATGGCGCTTCGCAACGTCTTGCCGGAGCCAGCGCATGTCCTTCATCCCCCTCGATGCCGCCAGCACGGCGGCGCGCCTGCCGTATCCCGAACTGGCGCAAGCCATCGTCGGCATGCTGGCCGAGCTGCGCGACGGCACCGCCATGGCGCCGCCGCGCATTGCGCTGCCGGTGGGCGATGCGCAAGGTGGCGAAGGCACGCTGCTGGTGATGCCCGCGCGCAACCGCAGCCTGGTGATGACCAAGAACATCACCGTCCATCCCGGCAACCCGCGGCGCGGGCTGCCCAATATCCTCGGCGAAGTGGTGGTGGCCGACGCGCACACCGGCGAGCGCATCGCCATGCTCGACGGCCCAACGGTGACGGGGCGGCGCACCGCGGCCGTGTCGCTGCTGGCGGCGCAGTGTTTTGCCGCGCGCAAGGATGGCGAGTTGCTGGTCGTCGGTGCCGGGGTGCAGGCGTTGACGCACCTGGAGGCCTTCGTGACCGGGCTGGGCGTGCGCAAGGTGTGGCTGCAGTCGCGCACGCGCGACAAGGCCGAGGCACTGGCCGCGCACGCGCGCACGCTGGGCGTGGAGGCGCAGGTGGCCGAGTCGGTAGCGGCGGTATTGCCCCGCGTATCGATGGTGGTCACGGTCACGTCCAGCCGCAGCCCGGTGCTGCCGGACCTGGACAGCGGCCTCTGGCGCGACGATCACTTCATTGCCGCGGTCGGTGCGTTCCGGCCTGACATGTGCGAGCTGCCGCCGGCGCTGTGCCATGCGGCCGCGGATAGCGGCCGGCTGCTGGCCGATACCCTGTTCGGAATCGAGGAAGAGGCCGGCGACCTGCTGCAGGCCGGCATCGATTGGGGCGACGTGCAGCCGTTCGAGACCGCGATCCTGCAGGCCGATGCCATCCGTGCGCGAGCTGGCAGCCCGCTGGTGTTCAAGAGCGTGGGCTACGCGCTGTGGGACCTGGCCGCTTGCGTGCTGGCCAGCCGCGGATGATTACTCGCCGCCGTCCCTGGCGCGCAGCCAGTCGCTGAAAAGCTCGCGCGCCGGTGCCAGGAAGCCGGCGATCGGTTCGCTGCGGTCGCTGGCATACCAGTGGCAGTAGCAGCCGTGTATGGTCGCCACCATCAGGCGCGCCATCGGCGCGGGCAGTGGGCGCCCGGGTGCGGACAGCGCATCGACCAGGTCCTGCACATGCGCGTCCCAGCTGCGGCGGATCTCCTCGCGCACACTGGGCGGCACGCTGCCTGAGAACAGCAGGGCCAGCACGACACCCTTGGCTTCCGGATTGGCCGTGAAATAGTCGGCCACCCGGTCGAAGGCGTTTTCCAGCCGCCGCGCCGCGGTCTTGCCCCGGTGCGGCTCTGCGCCCAGCCCCTCGCCGATGTCCCGGAACAGGCTGGTTGCGGCCTCCGCCAGCAGCATTTCCTTGCTGCCGAAATGCCACAGCAGGCTGCTCTTGGCCACGCCGGCCTCGGCGGAAATCTGGTCGAGGGTCACCTCGGCGTAGCCGTGCGCGCTGATCAGCCCGCGCGTCACGGCAATGACGCGTTCGCGGGTTTCCAGGCCGCGGCGGTTCTTGGTGACGGAGGCTGGAGGCTTTTGTGCGGCCGGGCGGGTCGGAGGCATGGGCGGAGGCGGTAGACAGGTGGTGCTGGCGGCAAATCAGGAATATTCGGGCCGGATGCCAATTTGACAGCGGCCGGGGTCTGCCAGCAAACTCCAGTATTGTACTGAACGTTCAGCACAATTACAGAAGCGTTGCAGGCCGGATACGGACATCCGGCCCAGGATTTCCAGGAGACCAGGATGTCGTACCCGACTGCCATTGCCGCAGCCGCCGCCGCGTTGGCTGCAGCCGCCATCAGCCTTGCCGGCACCGCCGGCGCCGCACCTGCCCCGGCCACCGCGGGCAATCCCGCCACCGATGCCACCGCCCGTGCCAATGCGGCCGTGCTGCAACAACTGCCGTTTCAGGACCGGCGCGACTTCGAGGCCGCGCGCCGTGGCTTTATCGGCACGCTGGACAACACCGAGATCCGAGATGCCAAGGGCAATGTGGTGTGGGCGCTGGACCCCTATGGCTTCCTCAGGCAAGACCGGGCGCCGGCCACCGTGAACCCCAGCCTGTGGCGCCAGGCGCAGCTGAACATGCACAACGGGCTGTTCCAGGTGACGGATCGGATCTACCAGATCCGTGGCTTTGATATCGCCAACATGACGATCATCGAGGGCGACACCGGCCTGATCGTGATCGACCCGCTGACCGCGATGGAGACCTCGCGCGCGGGCCTCGACCTGTACTTCAAGCACCGGCCCAGGAAGCCCGTGGTCGCGGTGATCTATACGCACAGCCATGGCGACCACTTCGGCGGGGTCAAGGGCGTCATCAGCGAAGACGACGTCAAGGCCGGGCGGGTCAAGGTGCTGGCCCCGGAGGGTTTCATGGAAGAGGCCGTCAGCGAGAACGTCTTCGCCGGCAACGCCATGAGCCGCCGCGCGCAGTACATGTATGGCTTCAACCTGCCGCGCTCGGCCACCGGGCAGGTGGATGCGGGGCTGGGCAAGGGGGTGGCGCACGGCACGGTGACGCTGATCCCGCCGACGGACCTGATCCACAAGACCGGCGACACGCGCACCATCGACGGCGTGCAGATCGAATTCCTGATGGCGCCGGGCACCGAGGCCCCGGCCGAGATGCTGATGTACTTCCCGCAGTGGAAGGCACTGTGCGCCGCCGAGGACGCCACCCACAACCTGCACAACCTGTACACCATCCGCGGCGCCCAGGTGCGCGACGCCAACCAGTGGTGGCGCGCGCTGGACGAGACCATCGACCGCTTCGGCAGCCGCACCGAGGTCCTGTTCGCCCAGCACCACTGGCCTACCTGGGGCCGCCAGGACATCGTCACCTACCTGGGCAAGCAGCGCGACGGCTACAAGTACATCCATGACCAGTCGCTGCGGCTGGCCAACATGGGCTACGTGCCGGCCGAGATCGCCGAGCGCGTGAAGCTGCCGCCGTCGCTGGCCGCCGAATGGCATCTGCGCGACTACTACGGCACCGTCAGCCACAACGCCAAGGCGGTGTACCAGCGCTACCTGGGCTGGTATGACGCCAACCCTGCCAACCTGAACCCGCTGCCGCCGGAAGAGGCGGGCAAGCGCTACGTCGAATTCATGGGCGGCGCGGCGCGCGTGCTGGAGCAGGCGCGCGCGGCGTACGCGCGTGGCGAATACCGCTGGGTGGCCGAGGTGGTCAAGCACGTGGTCTTTGCCGATCCGTCCAACCAGGCTGCCCGCCAGCTGGAAGCCGACGCGCTGGAGCAGCTCGGCTACCAGGCCGAATCCTCGACCTGGCGCAATGCCTACCTGACCGGTGCCGCCGAACTGCGTAGCGGCCCGCCCCAGGCCGGCCGCCGCGCCGGCAGCCCGGACGTGCTGCGCGCCATGACCGACACCATGTTCCTGGATTACCTGGCGATCAGCCTGAACGGCGACCGCGCCGCGGGCAAGACGCTGGCGCTGAACTGGGTACAGCCGGACACCGGCAAGCGCTTTGCGCTGACGGTGGAAAATGGCGTGTTCCGCTACAAGCCCGACGCGCTGCACGCGTCCCCGCAGGCCACGCTGACCATGCCGCGCGCCGTGCTGATGGGGGTGCTGGCCGGCCAGACCACGCTGCAGGCCGAGACCCAGGCGGGCCGCGCGCGCGTAGACGGCGACCCGCAGGCGCTGGCGGCGTGGACGGCGCTGATGGACAAGTCCGAGCCGAACTTCGCCATCGTGACGCCCTGACGGCACCGGGATGGGGCTGGCATGCGGCTTCTGTTGCGCGCCAGCCCCATAAAACCTCATTTGATCGAGGGTTTCTTCCGGCGCGTGAATATAAACCGTTGCGCCGATGCAGCGGCAAAGGGTCTTGCGAGCCATTTTCGACGGGGGTTTTTAGTGGTTAACCCTCCCTTTAGGGGGCGTCCTCTACGAATCAGTGTCATCGGTGAAACAGTCCTGCGCAGGCTAGCCGGATAATGCACACGGCAGTAACCGAATGAGGAGTAAGAGGACTATGAAATTCACCTATAAGAAGATGCTGGCGGCAGGCGCTGTCATGGCGCTGGCCGGAGCCGCACACGCGCAATCCGCCGGCAGCAATATCGTCAGCCTGGGCTGGTTCCGCGTGATGCCGAACAGCTCCGCCGATCCGCTGACCGTCGACAGCATCAACGGCCGCCCGGTCGGCATGACCCGGCCGAACACCGGCGCGGAGATCGAGTCCGCCGACACGCTGGGACTGGCCTTCTCGCACTACTTCACCGACAACATCTCCGGCGAAATCATCGCGGGCATTCCGCCCAAGCATGACGTCAAGGGCACCGGCAACTATGCGCAGTATGGCAAGCTCGGTTCGGTCAAGCAGTGGAGCCCGGCGATACTGGTCAAGTACCACTTCTTCGACGCCAAGACCAAGTTCCGTCCCTATGTCGGCATCGGCGTGAACTACACGTGGTTCACCGACGAAACCATCTCCAATCAGAACTTCGTGAACCGCGAGTTCGCGCCGGGTGCGCGTATGACCGCCAGCGCCAAGGCGTCGTGGAACCCGGTCTTCAACATCGGCGCCAACTACGCCATCAACGACAACTGGTTTGTCGGCCTGTCGGTATCGTATGTGCCGCTGTCGACCCGCGCGTCCTTCACCACCCAGGCGGGCCCGGTGACGATCCAGTCGCACACCAAGATCAAGATCGATCCGGTAGTGACCTTCCTGAACGTGGGTTACCGCTTCTGAGCGCGGCACACGGACAGCAGAAAGGGCACCCGGGGGTGCCCTTTCTTATTGGCGCGGCCGCGGTGACCAGCTTACGCCACCGACTTGACCGGATAGCCAGCCTCTTCGATGGCATCGCGCAGGGCCTCGGCATCGGCGCCGCTCTCGACGCGCACGGCCTGGGCGGGCACATCCGCGCTGACACGCGCGGCCGGGTCAACCGCCTGCACGGCACGCGTGATGGCGCCGACGCAGTGGTTGCATGACATGCCTTCGACCTGGAACTGGATCATGATGGGATTCTCCTGGACAGGATGGAAAAGGCGGCAGGGTGCCGCGACAGACATAGTTTGAACCTTCCCATGGTGGGAAGCGCAAGGGGAATCTTGTTGGCGCCAATGTGACGGTAACACCCTGCCCATTCGGCCTTGACCTTCCAATGATGGTAAGGTCCATGATGCTGACATCGACACTGCGGATGATTCAGAACCATGCCAAATTCCAGCGCTGTGCTCGCTTCACGACCTGTCCGGCCGGCTGACGATGTACCCGAATGGCGCCTGCCGGTAGACGGTATGACTTGCGCCTCATGCGTGCGCCGCGTGGAGAACGCGCTGGCCCGGGTGCCGGGCGTGCGCGATGTGGCCGTCAACCTGGCGACGGAAGCCGCAACGCTGCGTGCCGACTCGGGCACGGTGCTGCCGGCCGCCGCCCGCGCCGTGGCCGATGCCGGCTACACGGTGCCGCAGGACACCATCGAACTGAATATTGCCGACATGACCTGCGCCTCATGCGTGACCCGGGTCGAAAAGGCGCTGCGCGCGGTGCCGGGCGTGATGGACGCGCAAGTCAACCTGGCAACCGAGCGCGCCAGCGTCACGCTGCTGCGCGGGGCGGCGGATACCGCGGCGCTGGTGGCCGCGGTCGCGCGCGCCGGCTATGGCGCGACGCCGGTGGCCGATGCCGCATCGCAGGCGCCGCAGGCCGGGCAGGGCACTGCCTTCTGGGAAGGCCCCTGGCCGGTGGCGATCTCGGCGGCGCTGTCGCTGCCGCTGGTGGCGCCAATGGTGCTGGAATGGTTCGGCGTGCACTGGATGCTGCCGGCATGGGTGCAGTGGCTGCTGGCCACGACGGTGCAGTTCGTGTTCGGCTGGCGCTTCTAACAAGCCGGCTGGAAGGCCGTGCGCCCCGGCCGCGGCAATATGGACATGACGAGGGAGCCTGGAAGCACGGCCGCCGC
>JACXTT010005394.1_pt1 | contig 18573 bp, 18 predicted proteins | sample 9270951 | NCBI WGS metagenome assembly JACXTT01 (sample SAMN15532306, study PRJNA645909) | rock metagenome | isolation source: weathered quartz diorite | place: Puerto Rico | collected 2017-06-21 | reverse complement strand
TCACGTTCACACGCTCCCTGGCGACGGCCAGATCGGCCGCGATGTTCGCGGTCATTGCGGGTATATGCGGGGCCATCCTCGGTGCCTGGGCGATGATGGTGGTGTCCACATTGAGCACATGGAAGTGATTCTTCTCCAGCAGGGCGGCCACCTCACGCAACAGCCAGCGGCTGTCCGCACCGCGATATGCCGGATCGGTATTCGGGAAATGACGGCCGATGTCACCGAGCGCCGCGGCGCCGAGCAGCGCGTCGCAGAGCGCGTGCAACAACACGTCCGCGTCGGAGTGTCCCGCCAACCCCCTCTCGTAAGGGATGGCGACTCCGCCAAGGATCAGCGGGCGTCCCGCCACCAGCGCGTGAACATCGAATCCCTGCCCTATTCTCATTCTAGTATTCCTTTACCATACTGAGGCATTGAGGAAACCGGAAATCACGTTGTTTCACAAACTTTGACCTGCGGTCAGAATTGAACTTCCCGTTGTGTACTTCGCTCCAGCTACATTGACTGTACTTGCAGCCCTTCGCATTTCTCTGTGTCTCGTGGTTCACATCTGCTTGAGGATCAGTTCGGCAAGCGCCAGATCCTCCGGATAAGTCACCTTGAGGTTGCTGATGTCGGAAGCGACCAGCCGCGGTTGCACTCCCAGCCTTTCGATCGCGGAAGCCTCATCGGTGATGTCCGCAGGGCCCACGGACTGAAGGGCACGGGTCAACAGGTCATAGCGAAACATCTGGGGAGTCTGAGCCTGCCATAGCCCGGTGCGCGGCTCGGTGGCCACTACGCGCGCAACTGAATTTGCGCGCTTCAGCGTGTCGGCAAGCGGTACAGCGAGCAAGCCGCCAGTTTGATCCGAACCGATTTCGCCGATCAAGCGGTCAAGCAATGCCGGCGTAACGCACGGACGCGCAGCATCGTGCACCAGAATCCAGTCCTCACCGGAAACCTCTCTTTCGATCCGCTGCAGGCCATTGCGTACCGTCTCCGCTCGCGATTCTCCGCCGGCGTATATCGGCATCAGCTTGGCACCGAACGCAACCCAATCGTATTCATTGAACCATCGATCTGCGGTTGCCAGCACGACGTACACACGCTCCACCAGCGCGTGTGCGCACAGGCGCGCGATCGAGTAGTGAAGCAGCGGTCGATTCAGTATCGGCAGGTATTGCTTGGGCAGGGGCTGGCCCATGCGGCTGCCGGTGCCGGCCGCGGGGATGAGAGCGAGGTATCGGGACATAGGCGAAAGGCCAGCATTATTGACCAGCACCGCTGGCCAGGCAACAAAACTTGCATTCTTTCAAGTTGTTGACTGTGATCAGAGGCATTCGATAGCCTTGGCTCTTGACATGTAAATAGAACTCACTATCATTTGCATTACCCTATATTATGACCGGAACAAAAAACGTGACCCTGCGAATTCACCTTGTTTTGGCGTTACTCGCTGCTTGCGCATTGGCTGCCGCTCCCGCATCTGCCCAGGAAACCTACACCATCGTGATCAAGGATCACCGCATGAACCCCGCCGAACTGGAGGTTCCCGCCGCACAGAAAATAAAGCTGCTAATCGACAACCAGGACCCCACTCCCGAAGAGTTCGAGAGTCATTCTCTGAACCGGGAAAAAGTCATCGCGGGCAACTCGAAGGTCACCATTTTCATCGGCCCGCTCAAGCCGGGAAGCTACGAGTTCTTTGGTGATTTCCACCAGGCGACGGCCCAGGGCCGCATCGTCGCAAAATAGACCGGCGCCACAATGTTCGCCACCGCACTCATTGTCTTCCGGGAAGTCCTCGAAGCCTCGCTGATCATCGGTATCGTCATGGCCGCCTGCCGTGGCATTCCGCGCAGAGACGTGATGGCCTTCGCGGGTATTGGGGCCGGGCTTGCCGGCGCGGTCGTGATCGCAGCGGCGGCAGGCAAAATCGCGGAGGCCGCGTCCGGAATGGGCCAGGAAATCCTCAATGCCGCCATCCTGGGCCTGGCCGTGCTCATGCTCGGCTGGCACAACGTCTGGATGAGCCGGCATGGACGCGAGATTGCGAAGCAGATGAGCGTCGTCGGCCAAAACGTTGCCCATGGCACGGCGCCGGTGTGGGTGCTCGGCAGCGCGATCGCGCTTGCGGTCCTGCGCGAGGGCTCCGAGGTCGTGCTGTTCCTTTACGGCGTTGCTGCCGGTGGCGCCGATACGGCCCAGATGCTCTCCGGCGGCTTCGCCGGCCTTGTGGTGGGCGCGATGCTCGGAGTACTCGTCTACTTCGGTCTGCTCGGCGTACCGCTGCGCCATTTCTTCACGGTAACCAGCGCAATGATCCTGCTCGTTGCCGCCGGTCTTGCATCCCAGGCCGCCGGCATGTTGGTACAGGTGGGTATCATCCCGCCGCTGGGAGATCCGCTGTGGGACACCTCTGCGCTGGTCGCGGACGGCTCCATTCCAGGCAGGACGCTGCAAGCGTTGATCGGTTACAGCGCGCGCCCCGCCGGAATTCAAGTTCTCTTGTATGTATTCACGCTTCTTGCTATTGGAGGATTAATGAAGCTTATCGGCCGCGTTCCTTCTGCACCCAGAGCCAATGCGGTCACCGCGCTTGGCGTGGCGGCTCTTGCAGGAACACTTGTGGTTTCAATGCCGCAAAGCTCCGAAGCAGCACCTTTCAAGGTCTATTCACCCAGAGTCGTCAAGGGGGAGAACGAAATCGAATATCGCGGCTTTCACGACTTCGACAAGGACGATTCACGCGATGGCGGAGAAACGCATGTCTTCGCGGTAGGGCGCGGCTTTACCGATTACTGGTTCAGCGAGTTGTATTCAATTTACGCGAAGCAGCCTGGCGCCTCCTTAAAGCACGAAGCGATCGAGTGGGAAAACCTTTTCCAACTCACCGAGCAGGGCAAGTACTGGGCGGACTTCGGCTTGTTAACCGAGTACGAATTGACGGATCACGGTCCGGACGAAATTGCTCTGGCGCCCATCATCGAGAAGACCATCGATCGTTGGGTGGGAACCCTCAACCTGTTCTTCGAGCGCCAGATCGGCAGCGAAGCGGGGTCGGGCACCATTTTCGCGTACGCCGCCCGCGTCAAGTATCTCCTTAATACCCGTTTCGAGCCGGCTATCGAAGCCTTCGGCGAGCCGGGTCGCATTAACCACGCCGGCGGATTCAACGGCCAGGAACACTGGGTCGGCCCGGCCTTTTACGGCATGGTCCGACTCGGCGGGACTCATAAACTCCTCTACAGCGCGGCCTATCTGTTCGGCGCGACTTCGGTGTCGAGCGACAACCGTGCAATACTGCGGCTCGAGTACGAGTTCTTTTAGGCTTCGCCGTTACTTCAGGCTTCGCAAAGACGGCAAAGTAACGCAAGAGACAGTCGCTTTTGTTCGTCCCTTCTAGCCTTTCGTCTGCGTTCTCTGCCTCAACGCCTCTGAGTTTGCGTGCCAATGGCGACGCGAACAGCGGCGGCCCGATAGAGCACCGCGATCCTCTATAATCGCGGCTACTCTTCAGGCCGCAACGATGCTTTTGCCTCCGCTGGCCCCGACCCCGGGGTCGCGTGCCACCCTTCCCCCGCTGCACGGATCCGCAGACGCCTTGGCGCTCGCCGAACTGGCACGCAGCGCGCGTCCGCTGGCAATCATCACGGAAACCGCGCAGGAAGCGGAGCGGCTGCGTGAGGAAATTGCATTCTTCGACCCGACGCTGCGCGTATTGCTGCTGCCGGATTGGGAAACACTGCCCTACGACAGCTTCTCGCCGCACCAGGACCTGATTTCGGAGCGCCTGGCCACGCTTTACCAGATCACTCACGACGCCTTCGACGTCGCCGTGGTGCCGATCACCACCGCGCTGTACCGCCTGCCACCGGCGGCCTATCTCGCGGCTTACACGTTTTTCCTCAAGCAGGGCGAAAAACTCGATGCGAACTCGATGCGCAGGCAGTTGACTCTGGCCGGCTACTCGCACGTTACCCAAGTGGTCTCGCCCGGAGAATTCAGCTTTCGCGGCGGCGTCATCGATCTGTTCCCGATGGGCAGCCCGTTGCCCTACCGCATCGACCTGTTCGACGACGAGATCGAGAGCATCCGCTCCTTCGACGTGGACACCCAGCGCAGCATCTACAAGGTCAAGGAGGTGCGGCTGCTGCCGGCGCGCGAGTTCCCCACCGACGACAACGCCCGCGCCACTTTTCGCCAGCGCTTCCGGGAAAAATTCGAGGGCGATCCGTCCAAGAGCCGCCTGTACAAGGACATGAGCCAGGGCTTCGTCCCCGCGGGAATCGAGTATTACCTTCCGCTGTTCTTCGAGTCTACTGCGGCGCTCGCCGATTACCTTCCTGCCGCAGCGCTGGTGTCCCTCCATCAGAACGTGGCAAAGGCGATAAGCCAGTTCTGGCGGGACACCCAGTCGCGCTACAACCTGCTGCGCGGCGACCCGGATCGCCCGCTGCTGCCGCCCGCCGAGTTGTTTCTGCGCGAGGACGAATTTTTCGGCAGCCTCAAGCCGTTCGCCCGGATCGAAACCGCTTCGCCCGGGAACAATGACGGTGCTATGGCATCGGCCCCGACGCAGGCGCTTCCGCTGGTCGCAGTCGACCGCCGCGCTGACAATCCGCTCGCCGCCTTGTCCGCGTTTCACCGCGACTACGGCGGCCGTGTCCTGCTGATCGCGGAAAGCATGGGACGGCGGGAGACGCTGCTCGGACTGCTGAACGAGTACCGGGTGCAGCCCAAAGTCTGCGACGGCTGGCAGGCCTTCAGGGATGCGGCGGAACGGCTGATGCTGACCGTAGGACCGCTGCATACCGGCTTCGTCGATGGCGGTGACGCCGTCGCGCTGATCACTGAAAACGAACTGTATCCGTCACAGGTTCGCACGCGCGTTTCGCGTGAGCGCCGCGCCGCTACCGAAGGGATGCTGCGCGACCTGTCGGAAGTCAAGGTCGGCGATCCGGTGGTACACGCCCAACACGGCATCGGCCGCTATCTCGGTCTCGCCAACATGGACTTGGGCGACGGCGAAACCGAATTCCTGACGCTCGAGTATGACGGCGGCGACAAGCTCTACGTGCCGGTGTCGCAGCTTGCGGCGATCAGCCGCTACAGCGGCGCCGCGCCCGAAGCTGCACCGCTGCACAAGCTCGGCAGCGGCCAGTGGGAGAAAGCCCGGCGGCGCGCCGCCGCGCAGGTACGCGATACCGCGGCGGAACTGCTGAACCTCTACGCCCAGCGCGCTGCGCGCCAAGGCCAAGCCTTTCAGCTCATACCCCACGACTACGAGGCGTTCCGGGCAGGCTTCCCCTTCGAGGAAACACCCGATCAGGCGGCCACTATCCAGGCCGTGATCGGCGATATGCAGACCGGCAAGCCCATGGACCGGCTGGTGTGCGGCGATGTGGGCTTCGGCAAAACCGAGGTCGCGCTGCGAGCCGCTTTCGTCGCCGTCGCGGACAACAAACAGGTGGCCGTTCTGGTGCCCACCACGCTGCTCGCCGAACAGCACTTCCAGACTTTTTCCGACCGCTTCGCCGACTGGCCGGTGAAGATCGCCGAGCTGTCGCGCTTCCGTTCGGCAAAGCAAACCAGCGCCGCACTCGAAGGTCTCGAGCAAGGCCGAATCGACATCGCCATTGGTACCCACAAGCTGCTCTCCCGCGGCGTGCAATTCAAGGATCTCGGACTTGTGATCATCGACGAGGAGCATCGTTTCGGCGTGCGCCAGAAAGAGAAACTGAAGGCGTTGCGCGCCCAGGTGGACGTGTTGACGCTTACCGCAACTCCGATCCCGCGCACGCTGGCGATGGCACTCGAAGGACTGCGCGATTTCTCGGTCATCGCCACCGCGCCGCAGCGGCGCCTGGCGATCAAGACCTTCGTATCCGCGTTGAGCGAGGGCCTGATCCGTGAAGCCGTGCTGCGTGAACTGAAACGCGGGGGGCAAGTTTACTTCCTGCACAACGAAATCGACACCATCCGCAGTACGGAGGCGCGGCTGAGGAAGTTGCTGCCGGAAGCGCGCATCCGCCTCGCCCATGGCCGGATGCCCGAGCGCGAGTTGGAATTGGTCATGCGCGATTTCTACCAGGGCCGCTTTAATTTGCTGTTGTGCACGACCATCATCGAGACCGGCATCGACGTGCCGACCGCCAATACCATAATCATCAATCGCGCGGACAAGTTCGGCCTTGCGCAGCTGCACCAGTTGCGCGGTCGCGTCGGCCGCTCGCACCACCAGGCTTACGCCTACCTGCTCACGCCGGACGAGGATGCGATAGGCAGCCAGGCGAGAAAACGTCTGGAGGCGATCCAGATGATGGAAGAACTGGGCTCCGGCTTCTTTCTCGCCATGCACGACCTCGAAATCCGCGGAGCCGGCGAAGTGTTGGGTGAATCCCAGAGCGGTGAAATGCAGGAAGTGGGATTTGCGCTCTATGCCGAGATGCTCAACGCGGCCGTGAAGTCGCTCAGGGCCGGCAAGGAACCGGAACTCACCGGCAGCACCTTCAACCTCGGCACCGAGATCAACCTGCACGCCCCTGCGCTGCTGCCCGAGGACTACTGTGCCGACATCCACGAGCGGCTGGTGCTGTACAAACGGCTCGCCAACTGCGAAACGCCCGAGGAACTCGAAGCCATGCACGAAGAACTGGTGGACCGCTTCGGCTTACTGCCCGACCCGGCCAAAGTCCTGCTGGAGACTCATCGGCTGCGCATCGCCGCCAAGCAGCTGGGCATCTCCCGTATCGACGCTGGCCCGGAGAGTCTTCTGCTCCAATTCATACCCAATCCGCCGCTGGACCCTGCCAAGATCATAGGACTGGTACAGAGTCGGAAGAACTTCAAGTTGAGCGGGCAGGATCGGCTTCGGGTGGAAACTGCAATGCCTGACATTGCCACCCGCGTGTCGCAGGCACGCGCTCTTCTCAAAGAGCTCGGCTGACTTTCCGGTCGCTCGCAGCCGCGGTGACACGGCTGGACTTCTCAGTCCCAACGATGGTCGCGGACGTAGACTTTCCCGTCTTCGACCTTCACTGGAAACGTGGCGGTAGGTTCGTACGCCGGTGGCGAGAGAGCCTCGCCGGTCTTGATGCAGAAGCGCGCACCGTGTCGGGGGCAGACGATTTCGTCGCCCTCGATCGGATTGCCGCTGGTGAGCACCGTGCCGTCGTGGGTGCACACGTCCTCGATGGCATAAAACTCGCCTTCGACATTGAACACTGCAGCCAATGTGCCGTCGAGATCGACCGTTTCGTAATGGCCGGGACCGATGCTGGCCGCGTCGGCAACAAATACCCAATCAGACATGAGAGCGGTGAGGGGCTGGGGCTAGGGCGAGGGGCCAGGCGCTAGGGAAGTCTGGCGGCACCTTGAGATCTCTTCGTTCTAATTCTTAGTTCTTCTTTGCGTTCTTTGCATCCACGCACCACGGACGGCCGAGGGCCGGTCGCCTTTCACCGATTTCCAGTCACCGGTCACCCGTAACCGCAGTCAGACCGCGACCACTTCCATTTCGGGGTCGACGCGCCTGACCAGGCTCTCTATGCCGGCGAGCGTGCCGGAAATGGAACTGGGGCAACTGCCACACGCGCCCTGGTAGTGTACTTTCAGGGTACTGCCTTCCAGGCCAACGACATACAGGTCCCCGCCGTCACCCTGCAGATAAGGCCGGACTTCCTCGTCCAGCAATTCATTGATCTCATCAAGCTTGAGCTTGTCGGTCTCCGATAGCTCCGTCGCGCCCTCGCCCTTAGCCAGCCAAGCGGCGGCCTGGGCATACTCCTTGGACGCTTTCTCGGCGGCCGGCGCCTCGCGGATCGGCGCAGCAACCTGGCGCAACAAGTCCTGCCAGTCGGCCTCGCCGTCCTGGGTCACGGTGATCCAGTTATCGACGTAAAAAACGTTGCTGACGTGAGCAATCGCGAACAGTTTTGACGCGAGCTCGTCGCGCTGCGCCTGCTCCGCGTTCTCGAAAGAACGCGCCAGACCATTGGTCAGCGGCTCCTTCAGAACGAACTTGCGTGCGTTAGGATTCGGCGTGTATTCGAGGTCTGCGATTTTTGGCATTGGTCAGCTTGCGGGGGCAATCGGGTCCTGGTCACCTTCGGTTGAAGCTACAGATTCGGAATGCAGTGCCGCTTGCAGCGTGTGCCACGGCAGGATCGCGCATTTGACCCGCGACGGCAGGTCGCGCACGCCGGCAAAAACCGTGAGCCTGCCGAGGTGGTTGGGCACATTGCCGAGGTCGAGTTTGCCGGTGGCCATGTCGCGGAATTCCCGGACCAGTTGCTCGGCTTCTGTCACGGTCTTGCCCTTGACGTTGGTGGTCATCATCGACGATGAAGCCTTGCAGATCGCACAGCCTTCGCCCTCGAAAGCGATGTTTTCGACGCGCTTGTCGTCAAGCTTCAGCGAAAGCCAGATGTGGTCGCCGCACAGTGGATTCAGGCCCTCCGCCTTGTGGCTCGCGTCGGCGAGCTTGCCCCAGTTGCGCGGCTTCTTGTTGTGATCCAGGATCACTTCCTGATACAGCTGCTTGGAATCCATTTAAGCCGGTCTAGCCGAAAATTTTCTGCACTCTGCGAATGCCGGCGATCAGCGCATCCACCTCGGCAAAGGTGTTGTAAAGATAAAACGAGGCGCGCGCCGTCGCCGGGATGCCGAAGCGCTGCATGACCGGTTGGGCGCAGTGATGACCGGTGCGCACGGCCACGCCGTCTTCATTCAGAATAGTACCGACATCGTGGGGATGTACGCCCTGCAGGGTGAATGACAGGACCGCAGCCTTGTTTCTCGCGGTTCCCACGACGCGCACGCCCTTGAGTTGCGTAAACGCCTCCGTCGCATACGTGAGCAGTTCGTGCTCATGTCGGGCAATCCTATCCAACCCCACGCCTTCCAGATAATCCACCGCAGAGCCCAGTCCGATGGCGGCGGCGATCGGCGGCGTTCCGGCCTCAAACTTGTGGGGGATCGCGTTGTACGTGGTTTTCTCGAACGTCACCGACAGGATCATGTCGCCGCCGCCCTCGAAGGGCTTCATTTTCTCCAGGAGTTGGGCCTTGCCGTAGAGAATGCCGATGCCGGTCGGTCCGCACATCTTGTGGCCTGAAAAGGCGTAGAAATCGCAGTCCAGGTCCTGCACATCCACTTTCATGTGCGGCACGGCCTGTGCCCCGTCCACCAGCACAGGCACGCCGTGGCCGTGCGCGGTGGCAACCATGTCCTTGACCGGGTTGATCGTCCCCAGCGCGTTGGAGACATGGGTAATGGCGACGAATCTGGTATTGGCGTTGAACAACTTTGCATAGTCGTCGAGCAGCAGTTCGCCGGCGTCGTTGCACGGGATCACGCGTAGCCTGGCACCCTTCTCCTCGCAGAGCATCTGCCAGGGCACGATATTGGAATGGTGCTCGAGCTGGGAAACGATGATCTCATCGCCGGCGCCCAGGAACGCCCGCCCGTAACCCTGCATCACCAGGTTCACCGAGTCCGTGGTGCCTCGGGTATAGATGACCTCGCGCTCCTCTTTCGCGTTGATGAAACGCCGGATTTTCCGGCGCGCGCCCTCGTATTCCGCAGTAGCCTTCTCCGACAGAGCGTGAACCGCACGGTGGATGTTTGCGTGCTCGCTGGACTGATAGCGCACCAGCCGGTCAAGGACCTGATTCGGCATCTGGCTGCTCGCGGCGTTATCGAGATATGCGAGCGGCTTGCCGTTGACTTCCTCGTTCAGGATCGGGAAGTCCGCACGGATGCGATCGACGTCCAGCGCACCCGCCGACTTTACCGTCTGTAGTACTGTGTTTGTAGAAATCATGTCAGGACTTAATCCGGGTCTGTTCGAGAACGTGGTTTTCCAGCCGCTCCACCAGGGATTTCACCGGTATGCGCTGGATGACTTCTGCGGCAAACGCGTACGTCAGCAGATTGCGTGCGGTGGTGTCCGACAGGCCGCGACTCTTCAGATAAAACAGCTCATCGGCTTCGATCTGGCCGACGGTTGCGCCGTGCGCGCACTTGACGTCGTCGGCAAAAATTTCGAGTTGCGGCTTGGTATCCACGTGTGCTTTGTCGGACAGCAGCAGGTTGCGTGATTGCTGCCCGGCATCGGTCTGTTGCGCGTCCCGGTGCACGAAAATCTTGCCGTTGAACACCGCGTGCGCGCCGCCGCCGACCACGGCCTTGTGCAATTGCCGGCTGCGTCCATGCGCATGCGCGTGGTTGATCAGGCTGTTGGTGTCGGCCAACTGGCGCCCGCCGATCAGCGCCAGGCCGTCGATCGAGAATTCGCTACTCTCGCCCGCCTGCATCACGGTGAGATTGTGCCGGGAAATGCGCGCACCCAGCGCGACCGACCAGTTGTAATAACGGCCGTCGCGCGCAACCTGTACCGAGGTCCTGGCGATGTGAAATGCGGTCTGCGCCTCGCGCTGCAGTTTGACGTGCGCAACATGTGCATTCTCACCTACTGCAATTTCGGTGACCGCGTCGGTAAAGTAAGCCCCGTCGGCAAGGCTCACGAAATCTTCGATCAGCATGCACTGCCCACCTGGTTCCGCGATCGCCAGGACCCTTGGATAAGCGGCGCCATCCTTGTGGGTGGCGATGAACAACAGATGAATTGGTGCGATACCTGTATGGTCGCGCCCGACGTGGATCAGCGCGCCGTCGTGTAGGAACGCCGTATTCACAGCGGCGAAAGCGTCCTGTCCTGTTCCCGCAAGCGCGCCGAGCCTGGACTCGACCAGCCGCTCGTGTGTCGCAAGCGCATCCGGAAGATTGGCGACGAAGACGCCATCTGCGGGCTTCACGTGCGACAGCGCAGCTGAAAAATGACCGTCCACGAAAGTCAGCCGCGTCGCCGCTTCGGCGATCTCGATACCGCCGAGTTCGCCCGGTGAAACTTCGCCTGGCTGCGCCGATGGCCGGTACCGGACCTTGTACAGTGGTGACAGATCGGTGAAGCGCCAGTCCTCGTCGCGCGTGGTCGGTACGGTGAGCGCATTGGCGCGCTCCACTGCCTGGGCGCGCAGCGCCTTCAACCAGCCTGCGCGGGCTTCGGGCACCAAATCCCGGCCGTGTAACAGGCTATCTAGATAGTCGCTGCGGATTTCGGTATTCATGCGATCACACTCACGCGGCTTCTTTCCCCACCCAATCGTAGCCGCGCGCTTCGAGCTCGAGCGCGAGCGCCTTGTCGCCGGTCCTGATGATCCGCCCGCCTTCCATGACGTGCACGTAGTCCGGCACGATGTAGTTGAGCATGCGTTGGTAATGCGTTACCAGCACCATGCCGTTGTCGGGGGTGTGCAGCTTGTTGATGCCGTTCGCCACCACCCGCAACGCGTCGATGTCCAGGCCCGAGTCGGTCTCGTCAAGCACTGCGAGCTTCGGTTCCAGAAGCGCCATCTGCAGGATTTCATTGCGCTTCTTCTCCCCGCCGGAAAACCCGGCGTTGAGGCTACGCTCGAGAAAAGACGGGTCGATATCCAGCAATTTCATCTTCTCGCGCACGAGATCGTCGAACTCGAGCGGATCCAGTTCTTCCCTCCCGCGCGTACCCTGCACGGTGTTGAAGGCCAAGCGCAGGAAGGCGCTGTTGGTGACGCCCGGCACCTCGATCGGGTACTGGAAGCCGAGGAACAGACCGGCGCGGGCGCGCTCTTCCGGCGCCAGTTCGAGCAGGTCCCTGCCTTCGAACAGGACTTCGCCGCCGGTCACTTCATATGACGGATGCCCGCTCAGGACTTTCGCGAGCGTGCTCTTGCCCGAGCCGTTCGGTCCCATGATCGCGTGCACTTCACCGGCACGCACGGTCAGATCGATTCCCTTGAGGATGTTGCGATCGCCGATTCTTGCGGCGAGGCCACGCACCTCCAGCAGCAGGGTGGTGTTTTCCCTGATCATCCGACACTTCCTTCAAGCTTGAGGCCGAGGAGCTTGGTCGCCTCGACGGCAAACTCCATCGGCAGTTGCACGAACACATCCTGCACGAAACCGTTGATGATCATCGACACCGCTTCCTCGTTACCGATGCCGCGGCTGGCGAAATAAAAAAGCTGATCCTCGCCGATCTTGGAAGTCGAGGCCTCGTGCTCCACTTTCGCCGAGTTGTTGTTGACCTGGATGTAGGGGAAAGTGTTCGCCCCGCAGCGGTCGCCGATCAGCATCGAGTCGCACTGCGAGAAATTGCGCGCACCCTCGGCCTTGGCGCCGATTTTCACCAGCCCGCGGTAGCTGTTGTTCGATACCCCGGCGGAAATGCCCTTCGAAATGATCTTGCTGCGGGTGTTCCTGCCGATATGGATCATCTTGGTCCCGGTATCGGCCTGCTGGTGGTGGTTGGTCAGCGCCACCGAATAGAATTCGCCCGCCGAGTTGTCACCCAGCAGCACACAGGACGGATACTTCCAGGTGATCGCCGAACCGGTTTCGACCTGGGTCCAGGAAATCTTCGAGTTCGCTCCCTTGCACAGACCGCGCTTGGTGACGAAATTGTAGATGCCGCCTTTGCCGTTCTCGTCCCCCGCGTACCAGTTTTGTACCGTCGAATACTTGATCTCGGCATCGTCCAGCGCAATCAGTTCCACCACCGCGGCGTGCAGCTGGTTGGTGTCGAACTTCGGAGCGGTGCACCCCTCGAGGTAGGACACGTAAGCGCCCTCCTCCGCGATGATTAGCGTGCGCTCGAACTGGCCCGACTCCTGGGTATTGATGCGAAAATAGGTCGACAGATCCATCGGGCAACGCACGCCACTGGGGATGTAACAGAACGAGCCGTCGGTGAACACCGCGGAATTTAGCGCGGCATAGAAATTGTCGCCGGTCGGCACCACGGACCCGAGATACTTCTTCACCAGCTCGGGACGTTCCTTGACCGCCTCGGAAAAGGAACAGAAGATGACGCCGACTTCGGCCAGCTTCTTCTTGTACGTGGTGGCGACCGACACGCTGTCGAAAATCACATCCACCGCAACGCCGGCCAGCGTCTTGCGCTCGTGCATCGGCACACCCAGCTTTTCGAAGGTGCGCAGCAGCTCCGGGTCCACTTCGTCCATGGACGCGAGCTTTTTCGGCTTCGGCGCAGAGAAATAGCTTATGTTCTGGAAGTCGATTTTCGGGTATTTGACGTTCGGCCAGGTCGGTTCCTGCATGGTGAGCCAGTGGCGATACGCCTTCAGGCGGAACTCAAGCAGCCATTCGGGCTCGGCCTTCTTCGCCGAAATCAGGCGGATGACGTCCTCGTTCAGGCCCCTCGGCACAACGTCCGACTCGATGTCGGAAACGAACCCGTGTTTGTAGGGTTGATTGACCAGGTTCTGGATGACCGCGCTCACAAACCGCTCCGATGAAATTATCTCGTCAGGCGACGCTGAAGCTTTCGCCGCAGCCGCACATCGCCTTCGCCTTCGGGTTCTCGACCTTGAAGGACTCATTCAGCCCTTCGCGTGCATAGTCGAGCACTGCGCCGTCCACGAACTCGAGGCTGTCCTTGTCCACCACCACGGTGATGTCATGGGACTGGAACAACTGGTCGTCGGCGTTGACTTCCTGCGCGTAGTCGAACGTATAGGCAAAGCCCGAACAACCGACTTTCCTGACGCCGAAGCGAAGGCCCACGCCGCCTCTCTTTGCCAAAGCGCCGCGGATATGCTTCGCCGCGTTTTCCGTAACAGTAATTGCCATGATCAATTCACCTTTACTGGTTGCCGAATTCAAACTGCGATCGCCGTCAGGCGCCGCAGCCGGTTGAGCACCGCGGACAACGCCTGTAGAAAATCCTCGACCTGCCCTGCAGAGTTGTGCACGCCGAAGCTCACCCGCACCGCACCGCGCGCCAGTTCTGTCGCCACGCCCATCGCCAGCAGCGTCGCGCTGGGTTCGGTGCTGGTGCTGGAGCAGGCGGCGCCGCTTGCTACCGCGAAGCCGGCCTTGTCCAGCTCAATCACCAGGGTTTCACCGTCGATGCCGGGCGCAGCGAAGTACGTGGTATTCGGAATACGCGGCGCGCCCTGGCCGAAAATCACCGCACCCAACGTCGACACCCCTTGATCCGTACGGTCGCGCAGCTCCCGCAACTTGCGCGAGTTTTTGTCCATTCGCTCCGCCACGAGTTCGCAGGCGCTGCCGAATCCGACGATCGCCGGCACGTTCTCCGTGCCGGAGCGCAGTCCCATTTCATGGCCGCCGCCGTGGATGATCGGCTTCAGTTCCAGCCGCTTGTCCACCACCAGCGCGCCGGCACCCTTCGGGCCGTAGATCTTATGCGCCGATATCGTCATCGCGTGCACGCCTAGCGCTTCGAAATCCACCGGGATCTTGCCTAGCGCCTGCACCGCATCGGTGTGCATCCAGGCGCGCTTCGCGCGCGCCTTGGTGGCAATTTCCGCCACGGGCTGAATCACGCCGGTCTCGTTGTTGGCGAGCATGACCGACACCAGTCCGGTGGGATCAGTGAGTGCTGCGTCCACGGCGCCGAGATCGACCAGCCCATTGGGCCGGACCGCAATCTTGCGCAACTTCCAGCCCTGACGCGCCAGATCCTGCGCCGGCTTCGCCACGCAGGGATGCTCGATGCCGCTCACCACAACTTGAGTTGACTTCAAATGTGCTGCCGCACCCTTGATGAACAGATTGTTCGCCTCGGTCCCGCCGGACACGAATATCACCTGTGAGGCTTGAACGTTCACCAGTCTCGCGACCTGCTCGCGCGCCCGGTTCACCGCCTTGCGCGCGCGCGTGCCGAATTCGTGCCGGCTGGAGGCGTTGCCGTACTCCCCTTTGAGAAAGGGCAGCATCGCCTCGAGCACGCGCTCGTCGGGGGCCGTGGTGGCGTTATGGTCGAAATAGACGTGCATCGCGTTCAGTTCAGACCGATGCCGGTTCTTTCGGCTTCGCCAGGTTCTGGCGGCTATCGTGCATCTGCATGACCGTAACGTCGGACGACTTTTTGGTTTGCTTCGCCACCAGCTCGGAGAGCTTCACCGCGGCGAGGTAGTCGAAGATGTGCTTGTTGAGGTCGGCCCATAGATCGTGGGTGATGCACTTCTGCTCATCCTTGCAGTTTTCCTTGCCGCCGCATTGAGTCGCATCGATGGGTTCATCCACCGCGACGATGATGTCGGCCACCGAAACTTCCTGGGTCGGCCGCGCCAGGTTGTAGCCACCACCCGGTCCACGCACGCTGGACACCAGCCCCTGCCTGCGCAGCTTGCCGAACAACTGCTCGAGGTAGGACAGCGAAATCTTCTGCCTGTCGCTAATGTCCGCCAGCGTCACCGGACCTTCCCCGTTGCGCATCGCTAGATCGATCATGGCGGTTACTGCAAAACGCCCTTTGGTCGTGAGTCGCATGGTCGCCTCTGCTCAATAATCCCTAAAAACAGCAGCTTATAAATCCTACTAACATGCTCAAGTATACTCAAATCCGACTGCTTTAGTCAACAATTCGGTTCAGGTAGGCGGGATCGAACTTGTCTGCGGTGGCTCGGGCGTCCTCGACTTTGACGCCCATGCGGGCTAGTTGCTCTAGGATGTACTCGATGCGCCTGTCTGCGGACACGGTGTGATCGATCAGTCCGTGAATCGCCTTCACCACCGGATCGTTCACGTCCGGGCCGATGCCGTAAGCAGAAAACCCCATCCTTTCAGCGGTCTGCTCCCGCTCGGTCATGGTCTCGTCGTCTAGGATTCGCGCCGGGATGCCGACCGCGGTCGCGCGTGCCGGTACGTCCTTCACCACCACTGCATTTGAACCGACCTTGGCGCCATCGCCGATCGTGACCGGGCCGAGAATCTTGGCGCCTGCCCCCACCACCACCCCATTGCCTAGCGTGGGATGACGCTTGCCCTTGTGCCACGAGGTGCCGCCCAGCGTGACGCCGTGGTAGAGCGTGCAATCGTCTCCGATCAGCGCAGTTTCGCCGATCACAACCCCCATGCCGTGATCGATGAAGAAGCGCCTGCCGATGGTCGCGCCAGGGTGGATTTCAATGCCGGTCAGCCAGCGCCCGATGTGAGAAACGAAACGCCCCAGCCACTTCAGGCCCCAGGCCCAAAGCCGATGCGCTAGCCGATGGAACAGCAGCGCGTGAAAACCCGGATAGCAGGTAACGACCTCCCACGCCGAGCGGGCCGCCGGATCCCGGTCGAATACCACGCATATCTCTTCACGAACTCGGCTGAACATAGACGAAACCTTCAAAGTTTCAGGCATTTTCGTAATTATGACTGATTTAGTCAACTATTCGTTCCCGCCGCCCATACGCTCCCGAACCGCGCGCAGGAATCCCCGAAGGATGTTCACTTCCTCCTTTTCCAAACGCGCGCGTGCGAACAGGCGCCGGATGCGCTGCATCAGGCGCTTCGGCTCCTTCGGGTCAAGAAATCCGCTGGCCTGGAAGACCTCCTCGAGGTGGCGGTAGAAGCCTTCGACTTCGTCGTGGGTCGCCCCTTCTGAACTTCCTGAACTTCGTGGCGGACGCGAGGCTGTGCCGCAGGCAGTCATGTGCAGTTCGTACGCAAATACTTGTACCGCCTGCGCCAGATTCAGGGAGGCATAGTCGGGATTGGCCGGGATTGCGGCGATCAGCTGGCACTTGTTGACATCGCGAATGGTCAGCCCAGTCCGTTCAGGACCGAAGACCAACGCCATCTCGCCGTGTGATATGGCCCGCACCATTCGTTTGCTGGCCTCGCGACAATCCACGACTTCGAGCGTGAGGTCGCGATGCCGCGAGGTCGAAGCCACTGCCAGCACTGTCCCCGCAAGTGCCTCGTCCAAACTGTCGCAAACGATGGCCTCGCGCATTACGTCGACCGCACCGGAAGCGAATGCCTCGGCGTCAGCATGGGGAAAGTGTTTCGGTTTGACGAGGACCAACCGTGATAGACCCATCGTCTTCATCGCGCGAGCGGTTGCGCCGATGTTGCCGGGGTGGCTGGTCTCGCAGAGCACAACCCGCACTCGCTCAAGTGCGGCTGGGGTCATCATCGAATAGAATTGCGGCTTCGTTCTTTACCAGCGGCCGAGTCCTCATGCATCCGATGCTCAACATCGCGGTGAAAGCCGCGCGCCGTGCCGGCGGCATCATCAGCCGCGCATCCCAGAACCTGGACGTTCTCACCATCAAGCACAAGAGCCTGAACGATCTGGTCTCCGAAGTGGATCGCACATCCGAGGAAGCGATCATCGACGTGATCAGAAGCGCGTATCCGGAGCACGCGATTCTAGCAGAGGAAACCGGCGCCTCCGGCGACTCGGAATACGTGTGGATCATTGATCCGCTGGACGGCACCACCAACTTCCTGCACGGCTTTCCGCAGTACTGCGTTTCCATCGGTCTGGTCCACAAGGGCGTGCCCACGCAGGGCGTGATTTTCGATCCGACCCGAAACGACCTCTACACCGCTTCCCGCGGCCGCGGCGCGTATCTCAACGACAAGCGGCTGCGGGTATCCAGGCGCGACAAGCTGATCGATGGTCTGATCGGCACCGGATTCCCATTCCGCATGTTCGAATACCTGGACGCCTACAACGCCATGCTCAAGGACATGATGACCAAGTGCGCCGGCGTGCGCCGGGCAGGCGCGGCCGCGCTCGACCTGGCCGCAGTCGCGGCCGGGCGTTTCGACGGCTTCTGGGAAATCGGGCTCTCTCCGTGGGACATGGCCGCCGGCGTGCTGATGATCACCGAGTCCGGGGGGCTGGTCGGCGACTTCGAAGGCAACGACAAATTCATGGAGTGCGGACAAATCGTCGCCGGCAACCCGAAGATCTTCAGCCAGATTCTGCACGTGCTCCAGCCTCACTTGACAGCCAAGATGAAAAGCTGAATGCGTTTAACGAGGTTCAGGTTCTTGCCATGAACGTTGCCCAGCACACGCCAATGATGCAGGGGCGCGATTTCCCTATGAAAACTTCAGCGGAATTTGCGCGACCTATACCGCGACCTATACTCGTCGAACAGCGCCAGTAGATGTACGGTTAGCTTTTCTTCCCTAAGTTACTTTGGATCAGATCGTTTAGCGAGGCGATGCCTTGTTCTTGCAAGAAATTGCCGATCTGCTTATCGCTGCGCACTCCGAAATCACGATCATATTTCTTCTCGATCGTACCCATATGGGTGTCGTCTCGCTTATCACGCAGGCGGCCGTCCTGATTTCTCGACCGGATACCGCGCATTCCAGGCGCATCTTTCGCCATATACGAATCCCCTTCATTCAATGAATAGTAAGCCAGTTGAAACTGTCAGATTGCCCCGCTAACACATCCACCACCGCGTGAGCGCCACCCATGCTCTGTACAGCAAATTGCGCGGCGGCGCCTTAACGCGGTTTACCTCCTCCCTGTACCGTTCCCGCGCCTTCCTGTCGAATGCGCGTCCGCCCTCGATCTGCCGGCGGGACATCTGGCCTGCCCAGACAACAATCCCCTTGCGTATGAAATAGTGTGACTGGCAGGCGAAGCTCCAGTTGCCTATTTACGGATCAACTGTCGCTCTGACGTTCTCGATCTGTATCAACCCGTCAGCCGGACTGAGCGGCCTACCGACCTCCCCGCCTCAGCCGCCAGCGCCC
>JACXTT010005393.1_pt1 | contig 18576 bp, 13 predicted proteins | sample 9270951 | NCBI WGS metagenome assembly JACXTT01 (sample SAMN15532306, study PRJNA645909) | rock metagenome | isolation source: weathered quartz diorite | place: Puerto Rico | collected 2017-06-21 | reverse complement strand
GGGGGTGCCCACGGAGCGGGCCGGTCGGTCGCCGGTGTGAGGGGGGGCGGCGTCGCTGTGGCCGGGTTCCGGGACGGGGACGGGTCCGGGCTGGTTGATTTCATGAATAGTGGACATGGTGAGTCTCCTTTTGGTTATGCAGTCTTGGGGAACCGAGAGAGGATGCGCGCGACGAGGTCGGCGGCGGCTGGGAAGTCGCCCGGTTGCGCGGGGAATTGGGTTTGATTTTCAGGTTCGGCGGCGGAGGATTCCTCCTGGGGTAGCGGGAATTGGGTTTGATTTTCCAAAACGGGGTCCGGCGCCGCGGTGGCGGCTTGAGGGGCCCGCTCTTCTTCGGGCTGGGCTGAGAATTGGGTTTGATTTTCCGAACTGGTTTTGGGGGCGCGCTCGGGGCGGGCCTGGAGGCGTTCGAGCTCGCGGAGGGATTTGTCGAAGGTGCGCTGGAGCCGGGCTTCCTGGCAGGAGAGGGCTTCGAGCTGCTTCGCGCATTGGTGGTGGGCGAAGGCGAGGCGGGCTGCGGGGGAGACGGCCTGGTCGCCGGACTGCTCCATTTCGTAGTAGCCGGCTTCGATGGCGGGGATGCGGCGGAGCCGCCAGGAGGCGACTACGGCGGTGCGGAGGACCTCTTCTTCGGCAGGGCCGATGGGAAGGTAAGCGGCGGTCCAATCGGCGAGGAATTGAAGGAATTCGGCCGGGTCTTCGCCGGGGGCAACCGGGCTCATCGAGGTGAGGCCGTGTTTGAGGGCGTTCTGGCGGACGGCGGCGCGTCCTTCGGGGGTGCGGGGGCCAGTGGATTTCTGGGCGTTGTCGCGGTTGGCGTCGAGTTGAGCTTGGGTTGCCATGAGAATAGCCTTTCTGCGGAGAGGATAGCAGGCGGGATTTTGCCGATTGGGCGGGAAATGGGGATGGGTAGTGAAAATAAAGGGAATATATTTTTGATTTTGCTGTGACTGAGATTTTGGGGTGGGGCGAATTCCGACTTGCTGAACACCGTTGCTGTCCGAAACTGGGCCGAGCCGGCGCCGCGAAGGGGGTACGTTTTGCCGGTAAAGTGAGCAGCGTTAGTAGAATCGAGCGATGGAAGTGGTTGCCAAGGCGATTGTCGTGTCCTTGATGGTCGCGGCTCTTCTTTGTGGCGTTTACCTTGGAGTTCGCACTGCGAGGGATCGGCCCGCAGTTCATCGCCAAGGACCTCAAGGAATTCATTCGGGTCTCTGGCATGACCCACGTCAGAACTTCGCCCTACTATCCCAATCGAACGGAAAAATCGAACGTTGGCACAAGTCGCTCAAAGGAGAGTGCATCCGCCCCGGAACGCCGCTGTCCCTGGAAGACGCGTGGCGAGCATTACAACAACGTCCGCCTGAACAGTGCCATCGGTTACATCACGCCGAACGACATGCTCGCCGGGCGTCAGATCGAGATCCATGCCGAGCACGATCGAAAGTTGGAGGCGGAGCGTAAACAGCGGCAGATTCGTAGGCAGAGACGGTGTGAAGAATGAAGAGCCACTTTCAGAGTCGCTGATGAATTCGTAACTTCCGGTTTATGTCGAAGATTCGCCAACTGACCGCCAACCTCAGCTTAGGTGTGCGATCGGCGATCGGCCATCCAAAATCATGCATCGACGGCAAAGGCGCTGGCATCCAATCGCGCAGGAGGAAGCGTTATGAAAGCTGCAGTCGTTCCCGCTGTGAGCAGTTCATGGCAGATCAAAGACGTTCCGCAACCTCAACCCGGACCCAATCAAGTGCTGGTGAAGATGCACGCAAGCGGCATCTGCTACACTGACGTACATCTAACCCTCGGACACTTTCCGGGACTATTTCCCCGAATCTTAGGCCACGAGCCTGTGGGCGAGATCGTTGCCGTGGCTCCCGACGTCACCACGCGAAAGGTGGGCGACCGGGTGGGCACGGCATGGATTCAATCCACGTGTGGACGCTGCGAATGGTGCCAGCGCGGCCGCAGGATGTTCTGTCCCTTCATGAAGAGCACGGGGGTCGATGTACAAGGCGGTCACGCGGAGTACATGCTGATGAATGCCGACGCCACCTATCTGATTCCCGAGAAAGTTTCCTATGAGCAAGCAGCCCCGATCTTCTGCGCTGGTTACACAGTCTATAGCGGGCTCCGCTGGGCCGATCCCAAGCCGCATGAGCGCGTGGCCGTGCTTGGGATCGGCGGGCTTGGGCACCTGGCAGTGCAATACGCGAAGGCTGCAGGCTTCGAGACTATCGCAGTATCGCATTCCCCCGATAAGGACAAGATGATCCGCGATCTCGGCGCGGATGAAATTGTCCGCGACGGAAAGAGCCTTGCTGCAGCAGGGGGCGCAGATGTGATCCTCAGTACTTCCAATTCGACCAGGTCAATGGTGGACAGCATTCAGGGACTGCGGCCGGACGGCCGGCTTGTCGCTATGGGCGCCGACGCGGAGCCGCTTTCGATTTCTCTGATGGACCTCATCACGAAGCGCATTCAGGTCATTGGGAGTCAGCAAAACGGCCCCGAATACCTCTACGAAGCCCTTGATTTCGTAGCACAAGGAAAAGTTAAAACGATCGTCGAGACGTACCCGCTGGCAGAGGCACCGGAGGCCTACGAGCGCGTTGCGGAGGGCAAGGCCCGGTTCCGCGCCGTCCTCACAATGTAATCGCCGATCTGAGCACTCACCGCCGGTTTCGGGCGGATCACGCGCTATGGCGGAGCTACAATGATCTTGCCGGGCAAAACGGAATTGGGCTCTGCGGGACGCAACCATGCTGAGGGATAACCTGGCGGGCTAATCGAGACGATGAATTGAGCGCGGCGGCTTCGCTGCCGAGTTTGTCAAAACCCCACATCGGATCGGTAAACCCCGATGCCTTGAAAATCCCCGCCCGAAGGGCGGCATACTCACCAGCGGAGAAAGCCCTCTTCTCCATTTCAGGCTGAACCAACACACTTCCGACTTCTGTCGCGGACCGATTTGATAGACTTTCTGCATCCATGGCAGATCGAGTCTTCGATGTGTGTATTGTCGGGTCGGGCCCAGCGGGCGGCACGCTTTCGGCGCACCTGGCGCGGCAGGGCGTGAATGTCGCTCTGGTAGAGGGCGGGCCGGCGGTGAACACGCGCACGGCGTTTAACACGCACGCGATGCCGTTCCATTTTCCGGACCGGCATATCCCAACGATGAAGCCGGGCGTGCCTGGGTTCGACAGCGAGCGCAGCCGCGGCGTGGGCGGGAAATCCATGCTCTGGAACGCGGTCGCGTGGCGGCAGTCGCACCGCGATTTCAAGGGGCGGTCGATCGACGGCGCGGGCGAGGACTGGCCGATAGACTATCCGGACCTGGCGCCTTACTACGACAAGGTGGAACGCGAGGTTGGGGTCTGCGGCAACTACGATCATCTGACTGACTTGCCGGACGGTATTTTCCTGCCGCCGGTGCCGATGAAGTGCAGCGACAAGATTGTCATGCGCGGGGCGGCCAAGCTGGGCGTCAAGGTGATTCACGTCCGGAAATCGACGCTTTCGGTGCCCAAGGGCGGGCGGCCGGCCTGCCATTTCTGCGGGAACTGCATGGCGGGGTGCGACGTGGTGGCCAAGTACAACTCGGCCGATGTCCACATCGCGCCGGCGGTGAAGACGGGCAAGCTGTCGGTTTTTTCGAATTCGGTAGTGTACGAGATCGGCGTCTCGAACGAGAACCGCGTCACGGGGGTGAAGTACGTGAACCGCGAGACGCTGGCTCAGGGAGAAGTCCGGGCGAAGTCGGTGGTGGTTTCGTGCGCGTGCGTGCAGAGCGTGGCGCTGCTGCTGATGTCGAAGTCGCGGCTGTACCCGAACGGCCTGGGGAATTCCAGCGGGGAACTGGGCCGGAACTTCATCCCGCATTTCACGGGCGGGGTGCAGTGCTTTCTGGGGGAACTGGTGGGGACGAAGACCACCAACGACGAGGGCTTCCTGGATCACGCTTACGTGCCGTCGTTCATGCACGAGAGGAAGCGGGACTACGCGCGCAGCTTCGGCATCCAGTTCAATTATCAGAACCGGCGGTCGGTGGGCTGGGCGCGGTCGGTGCCGGGCTTCGGCAAGGCCTACAAGCAGGCGGTGAAGGACCGCTATCCGGGCTTCCTCACGTTCTCGCCGTACGGCGAGATGCTGCCGAACAAGAACAGCTACATCGATCTGGACTGGGACAAGAAAGACAAGTTCGGGCTGCCGCTGGCGCGGCGGAATTACACCTGGGGCACGAACGACCAGAAGGTGTTCTCGGATATGACGAAATGGTCGGTGGCGATTCTGGAGGCGTCGGGGGCGGAGATTCTTTCGGTGTCGAACGAGCCACGCACGAACCACGAGCTGGGTGGGGCGCGGATGGGCTCCGATGCGAAGACTTCCGTGCTGGACGCTTTCTGCCGGTCGCACGACGTGCCGAACCTATACGTAGTGGACGGCAGCGTGTTTCCCTCTTCGTCGGAGAAGAATCCGACACATACGATCATGGCGCTAGCGGCGCGGACGGCCGACCACATCGCGGAGCGCCTGCGCAAAGGAGAAATGTAGCCATGGCCCGCGAGCGCCGCGAAACACTGAAGATTATCGGGGCGATCGGCGCGACGTGCGCCTTTCCGTTCTCGGCCGATGAGTTGTACGGGCAGCATACGCATACGCCTGCTGCGGGGGCGAGCGCGGCGAAGGGTCCGTACGCGCCGGAATTTTTCTCCAAAGAGGAATTTGCGTTATTGGGGCGGCTGGCGGACCTGATTATTCCGCCGACAGACACGCCGGGCGCGGCCGAAGCGGGAGTGCCGGAGTACATCGACCGGGTGGTTTCGAAGGACACGGAGCATCAGAGACGCTTTCGCGAGGGGCTGGCTTGGATCGAGGCGAGCGCGTCCCGCATGCATGCCAGGAAATTCTCGCAGCTCACCGAGGAGCAACAGGTGGGGATACTGAAGCCACTGTGCGATGCGGCCGACGATCCGGAACCGCCGCAGCCGGCGGAGGTCCGGTTCTTCCGGGTGCTGAAGAACATGACGGCAGATGGGTACTACACTTCCGAGATAGGGCTAGTGAAGGAGTTGGGGTACGCGGGGAATACGGTGCTGGCGAAGTTTCCGGAGTGTGAGGTTCCGGAGCATTAGGTGCGAGAACGCCTCTATACTTTCACGGTTGAAAAGTTAGCTGGGGACGGCGATGTGGGCTTCGCGGAGGCGGCGGAGTTCGTCGACGATTTTCTGGCGGACGACGTCGCGGAGCGCGCCGCTTTGCTTGACGGCCCAGCCGTCGACGGGCACGGGCTGGAGAATGCGGAGGTGGATGTCCTGGGTTCCGCTGAAGATGAGGGACTTGCGCGGTAGCGCGTCGCCGGAGCCTTCCACTACCAGGGGGAGTACCTGTACCTGCTCGCGGATGGCGAGCTGGAAAGGCCCCTCGTTGAAGGGAAGCACTTCGCCGTTCGGAGAACGGGTTCCTTCGGGGAAGAAGATCATGGAGCAGCCGTGACGCAGGTAGCGCGCGCACTGCAACAGGGCGTGGGCGGCTTTGCGGCGGTTTGAGCGATCGACCGGCACGTCGGCCGCCATGCGCATCATCCAGCCCATTAAAGGGAAGTGGAACAGCTCCGCTTTGGCCAGCCACTTTGCGTCGAGCTTGAGGTTCGTGATCAGGGGAATGTCGGCCAGCGACTGGTGATTGCTGACGATGACGTACACCTGGCCGGCGTTCAGATGCTCCCTGCCGGAGATGTGGAGCCGCCAGGGATTGACCTTGGACACGACGCGGCCGAGGGTGCGGAAGCAGCGGGCGGTGCGGAGGCGCAGCGGGTTGCGGTCGAACAGTCGGACCACGGCCACCATCGGGACCCAGGCCACGACCAGGGCCGCGCTTGCGATCCAGATCCAGAGCGAACGGAGCAGGGGAATCATGCAATTGACGAGCACTCTCAGGATAGCGCGCCGCTAGCATAGGTTTTGCATACCCGGATCTATTCGTGAAGGTCAGAATGAAGACACAGGCGAGAACGCGTGTACTACTAAACACGAGAAGTTTTGTAGGCCGCGACAAAGCTCGGGAAAATGGCCTTACGAGTTTGCGGTGAAGGCGCGCTGTGTCACGCTGGGAAAATGCGGGTGGTCGAAGAAGGGGGTGTTCGCTTTGTGGAGGGGATGCCGAAATTGTCTCTGATGCGTGGCGTCGAGGACGCCGGGCTCGTGATAGAAGCTTGCTTCTCAGCCGGAGTCCAGTCGGCCCTTCTGTACGCGGAGAATCTGACAGGGGGGTTCTTTGACTTAAGTTCCGGGGAGGCCGGAGCGGTGCTTCAAAAGCTGCGCATCGGGCAGTGTACGGTTCAGTTCAAGGTTCGGCGAGATGGCGGCGGAGGAGAGCAAGGGGAGGCGGCGCGGGAATGGTTAGGCTCGATTTGACGGGCTTACTCGCTTCGAAGGGCTTGCGTCGGATCCACGGAGACGGCTCGCGCGGCGGGGACATAGGCCGCGGCGAGGCTGGTGATTACCATCAGGCAGCAGGCGCCGGCTACGATCAGCGGGTCGCCGGGGCGGACGCCGTAGACCATGTTTTCCAGCAGGCGGGCCGCGCCGAAAGCGCCGGCAGAGCCGAGGATCAGGCCCGCCGCCACTAAGCGGCCGGCGTCGCCTAAGACGAGTCCGAGAACTTCGGCGCGTCCGGCGCCGAGGGCCATCCGGACTCCGATTTCGCGGCGCCGCCTGGCGACCGCGTAGGACAGCACGCCGTACAAGCCGGTCACGGTGAGCAGTAGGGCGGCCGCGGCAAAGCTGGTCATCAGCACCATTGGGAATTGGATCAGCGCAAGCGCGGCCGCCGAAAGATCTTCACCGGTGCGAACCTGATTCATCGCAGCTTGCCGGTCAAGGCCGGCCAGCGCGTCGCGGACCGCCGATTCGACCTGGAACGGCGGGACTGCGGTCCGCAGCACGACCGTTCCGAGGCCCCAGGGAAGCTGCTTGTAGGGGAAATAGCAGATGGGGTCGGCGTCCGTACCGAGCGGCGCCTGCCGGGTGTCTCCTGCGACTCCGACGATCTCACGCATTACCGCGGTAGGCCCTGCGCCGGACTGAATTCTCTTGCCGACGGCGTTTTCGCCGGGGAAGAATTTGCGGGCGAATGCCTCGTTGACCACGAGGATCGGAGGAGTGCCGGCGGCATCGCTCTGGCTGAAGTCCCGGCCTTTGAGGAGCGGGATTCCCATGACGCCGAAGTAGCCGGGAGTGACGATCGCGATGTCGGAGCGGGGACGGTCTGTGACCGCTCCGCGCCGCTCCTCGATATCGAAGGCGGCCCGCATCTCATGTCCCTGCAGAGGCAGGGGCCTGCCGGCGGCCACGGCCAGCACGCCGGGAATCGCGCGGAGACGGTCGATCAGCCGGCCGGAGAAGGCGATTTGCGCAGGCACGTCGTAGTGAGCTTCGGGCAGGCCGACGTCGAAGGTCAGGAGACGTTCGGTCCGGAAGCCGGGATCGCGATGCGCCATGTGGAGGAAACTGGCGACCAGGAGCTCCGCTCCGGCCAGCAACACGAGGCCGAGGGCGATCTGCGCGACCACCAGCGCGCTGCGAAAGCGGTGGGGGCCGGGCGCTATGTTCGCCGCGCCTTCCTTGAGCGCGCCGGATGGATCCGCGCGTATAGCGTCGAATACCGGCCCGAGACTGAACACGATGCTGGTGAGCAGCGTCAGGAAAACCGAGAACGCCAGCACACGGCCGTCGATGCCGGCCTGGATCAAACGCGGGGTCGGGAGGCTGCCGCCGGTGAGCGGCAGGAAACCGTGGATGGCGGCCCACGCCAGGAGGATTCCGCCGGCAGCGCCGAGCAGGCCCAGGGCCAGGCTTTCGATGAACAATTGCCGGACGAGGGCCGGGCGCGATGCGCCCAGGGCGGCCCGCAGAACGAACTCGCGGGCCCGCTCCGTGCCGCGAGCCAGCAGCAGGTTCGCGATGTCGGCGCAGGCGATCAGGAGTACCAGCGCGACCGCGCCCAGCAGCATCCAGAGCGGCCTCCGGCTGCCGCCGGAGAGACGGTCAAGCTCCGGCAGGACCCAGGTGGCGGCGAGGCTCTTGTTCAGTTTTGGATACCGGCCGGCCAGAGTCGTCGCCACCAGGCCGGTTTGCGCGCGCGCTTGCTCCATGGACACGCCGGGCTTCAAGCGGCCGATGGCGTCGAGCATCCGCGCACCAGGCTGTCCGGCGGCGGCGGCGTCCTCGGCAAGCGGGACCCACAGTTGGACCGCGGGGAGGTCGAGCGGGAACTGGAAGCCGGGCGGGGCCACTCCGATTACGGTGAAGGGGCGGCCGTTGATTTGGATCGGCCTACCGAGAATTTGTTTGTCGGCGCCATAGCGGCGCTTCCAGAGGGCGTCGCTCAGGACGACGACGGAGGTCCCAGGCTTTTCCTCTTCCGGCAGGAATCCGCGGCCCAGTTCCGGCTGCGTCCCGAGAAGGGGAAAGAGGTCCCAGGAGACGATTTCGCCGGTAACCTGGATGGCGGGCAGCGAATCGCCGAGGGTGAATCGGGAGTCGCGATAGGAGACCAGGTGCTCGAAGACGCGGTTCTCGCGGCGAAAGTCGAAGAAGACGGGATAGGAGAGCGCGGCGGAGTGAGGTGTGCCCGGCAGTTCGCCGACGCCGAAGGATACGAGGCTGTCAGGCGCGGCATAGGGGAGCGGCCGCAGCACGACCGCGTCCAGCAGCGCGAAGACCGTGGTAGTAGCGCCGATGCCTAGCGCGAGGGTGAGGGTGACTGAGGCAGTGAACCACTTCGCTCTTCGAAGCTGTCGAAAGGCATGCCGGAAATCCCGAGCCAGCAAATCCCAGGACGGCAGGGCGCGCCGGGAGCGCAGGTTTTCTTTTACCTGGGTGAGGCCGCCGAACTGGCGGCGAGCGGCGTAGGCGGCCTCGGCGGGATCCATGCCTTTGGCAATCAAGCGCTCGGCGAGCAGGTCCAGGTGCATGCGAACTTCCTCGTCGAAGTCATGCTCCAGGCGGCGCCGGCGGAAGGTTGCGAGGATTCGCGAGATGGCGGCGCGCAGCATAGTGCTAATGCTGGCTCTCCAGCCGGAGGACACGGCCGATCAGGCCGGACATGCGCTCCCAGCTTTCGGCTTCGCGGGCGAGTTGTTTGCGGCCGGCGCGCGTGATCGCGTAGAAGCGGGCCTTGCGGTTGTTCTCGGAGACGCCCCAGTCCGAGCGGATCCAGCCGTTTTGCGCGAGACGCAGTAAGGAGGCGTAGACAGTGCCTTCGTTCAGGTGGAGCAGTTCTTCGCTGAGCTGTTCGAGGCGGCGGGCGACTCCGTAGCCGTGGAGGGGGCCCATGGCATCCAGGGTCTTCAGCACCATCAGGTCGAGCGTGCCCTGGAGCACTTCGGAGCGGTCCTTTGGCATACGCAAAGGAGCGTAGCACACTCCTTTGGGGATCGCAAAGGTAGGGAGAAATCAGGCCGGCTCAGCTACCACGGGATTGCGGAGCTCGCCGACTCCGGCCACGCGGACGACCATCTCGTCGCCGGGGACCAGCCAGCGCGGCGGTTTGCGGGCAAGGCCCACGCCGGCGGGGGTTCCCGTCGAAATCACGTCGCCGGGTTCCAGCGTCATGACACCGGAGAGGAAAGCCACCAGGTAGGGTATGCCGAAGATCAGATGCTTCGTGTTGGAGTTCTGCAACACTTCGCCGTTGATGGTCATGCTGATGTCGAGGTTCTGCGGATCGGCGATTTCGTCGGCGGTCACGATGGCCGGGCCCATGGGGCAGAACGTGTCGAAGGTCTTGCCGATCATCCACTGCGTGGTGCGGAGCTGGTAGTCGCGCGCGCTGACGTCGTTGAGGCAGGTGTAGCCGTAGACGTGCTCCGACCAGTGGTCAGAGGGAATGTGGCGGCCGCCTTTGCCGATGATGAAGGCGAATTCGGCTTCGTAGTCGGGCTTCTCGCTGAGCTTGGGCAGCACTACGGGGTCGCCGGGCGCGATCACGGCCGAGGCGTACTTGGAGAACAGAGTGGGGACCTCGGGGATCTCCATGTTGCTCTCGATGGCGTGGTCGCGGTAGTTCAGGCCCACGCAGACGATCTTGGGCGGGCGCGGGATGGGCGCTAGCAACTTCACGGCATCCAGGGGCGTCGTGGCGGCGCCGGCGGCATAGCTGTCGATCTTCGCCCGGGCGGCAGCGCCTCCGGCGATCACGGCGAGGGTGTCGGAGAAGCCGGCCGCGGCCAAGCCGATCACGCCGCCGCCGCTCAGCATGCCAGGCTGGACGGAATCGTTGTGTCGAAATGTGACTAGTTTCATGAGTGTTTGAGGAAGCTCCTTTGAAAAAATGTAGTGTATCATTGAAGCTTCCGAAAACTTCCATGTATACACAGTTGTTCTCTCTTGAAGGCAAAGTAGCGGTCGTGCTGGGAGGCACCAGCGGCATCGGGCAGGCCATCGCGCGAGGATTTGCGGCGGCCGGAGCGGCCACGGTGGCGTCCAGCCGGGACAAGGCCAAGGTCGACGCCACGGCCGGCGAATTGGAGCAGGCGGGAGCGAAGACGCTGCGCCTGACCGGCGACGTACAGGACCGCGCAAGCCTGGAGGCTCTGTGCCAGGCAACGGTGGATGCGTTCGGAAAGGTTGACATCCTGGTGGTGACTTCGGGCGCGCTTCTCAAGAAGCCGAGCCTGGAGCTTACCGACGAGGAATTCACGCGCGTGGTGGATACCAATCTCACAGGCACTTTTCGAGCGAACCAGATCTTCGGGCGGCAGATGATCCGGCAGAAGTCCGGCTCCATCATCAACACGGCGTCGATGACGAGCTTCGTCAGCTTCAACGAAGTGGCGGCGTACACGGCCAGCAAAGGCGGAGTGCTGATGCTGACGCGCACGCTGGCCTGTGAGTGGGCGCCGCTCGGCGTGCGTGTGAATGCGATTGCTCCGGGCGTAGTGCGCACTCCGCTCAATACGAAGGCGCTGGATATTCCGGAGCGGTACGCGGCGATCACGGCGCGGACACCGATGGGCCGAACGGGGCGCGTGGAGGAGTTGGTCGGCGCGGCGATTTTTCTGGCGTCGGACGCGGCTTCGTTTGTCACGGGCGAGACGATCGCCGTGGACGGCGGCTTTTTAGCGAAGGGGATTTAGCCCGCTTCAGCCCTATGCCCGCTGCGCTTCGGCGTTGACGCGGTCGCGCAGGGCTTTGATGTAGCCGATCGTATAGGAATTGTTTGCGGCCGGATATCCGCCTCCGGGGACGTGGTCCGGGATGACGATGCCGTCGAACTTGACGCTGTTGAGCGCCTTCATCACCGCGTACATGTCCAGGTAGCCGCTGTCGACGAAGGCTTCGCGGAACACCGGCAGCGGGGAAGTGACGTTGCGGAAGTGGACTTTGAAGATCTTCTTCTTCGCGCCCAGAGCCCGCACGGCCTCCACCGGATCCTTGCCGAACCCGGCCTTGCCGCCTTCGCCCCACGTGCCGATGCAGAGGCAGGCGCCGAAGTTGTCGCTGCCCGCGATCTCAAAGGCGCGCTCATAGGCCGCGTACGAGCGGATGATGCGCGCCACGCAGCCAAGCGAGTCCACCGGCGGGTCGTCCGGGTGCAAGCCGATCCGCACCTTGTTCTTCTCGGCCACGGGAACCACGGCGCGGACGAAGGTGGTGAAGGACTTCCAGATCTGCTCCTCTTTGTACTCTTTGTCAAACGAGCAAGGCAGCTTTTTCGCCACCGCGAGGTCGAACTCGCGAGTGTCGGCCTGGCCGCGCGCCTTGCCAATGGATGTCGCGTAGAACCCCGGCACCGGCTGATTCTTGATGTTCGACATGTGCGCGTAGGTGGTGTAGTGGATGCCGGCGCGCCCCAGGTTCCCGAGGTACGTCTTGTACTGCTCGATCTTGGTCTCCACGCCGGGCAGGCTCAGGACCAGTGTCGGATCGCAATGCAGCTCATTAATCCCGATGTTGTAGATCTGGACGCCATTGGCTTCCAGCTTCTTGCGCGTCGCGATCATCCATTCGGCGTTGTTGTTCTCGATCGAAGTCCAGACGGAAACCGCTTCCACGCCGTGATGCCGCAGCATGGTCAGGTCGTTTTCGTTGGGCCTGTCGGTGAAGAAGGTGCCGAGCTTTATGCCGCTCGGCGCCTTGGTTTCGGCCGCCGCGAATCGCAGCAAGCCGGCGCTCGCCGCGCCCATTCCGGCGCGCAGGAAATGACGTCTTTCTAGTTTCATCGGCTCTTCAAACTCCTGGGTTCAGAATACAATTTTCAGGACCATCTGCACCTGGCGCGGTCCGTTCTCCTGGCTGGTGACCACTCCGAAAGTCGGGCTCGACAGGACTGTGCCGGGCAGTCCGAAGATCGGGGTGTTGGTGGCGTTGAACGCTTCGGCGCGGAACTCGATGCGCATGCGCTCCACCGGGTGGAAGCTCTTGAAGATGGACATGTCAATGTTACGCGACGCGGATTGCCGCACGGCGCTCACCGTCCGGCCGAGATTGCCGAAGGTGTACGTCGCGGGCTGGCGGAAAGCGTCGGTGTTGAACCATTTGTCGATGGTCGGATTCGAGATGCGCGGGCTGACGCCAGTGGTGTCCGGCACCTGCGTGCCGCCGAAGCAGAAGCAGGTGTTGTTGGCGACGCCGAAGTTGAACAGCGGCAGGCCCTGCGACAAGGTCACAATGCCGTTGACCTGCCAGTTCCCCGCGATGGCGTTGACCACCTTGTTCCACTGGCTGCCGAGCGGCTTGCCCTTGCCGAAGGGAAGCTCGTAAGTGCTGTTGAGGACCATGCGATGCGGCTGGTCATAGGACGAAACCGCCCGCTCGCAGGAGCGGCAGTAGTAGGAGCGGACCAGGTCGGCGCGGTTCCACAGGCCGTCGGCAGCGTCGGTGATGGTCTTCGAGAACGTGTACGAGGCGAGGAAGCTGAGGCCCAATGAGAAACGCTTTTCGTAGCGGGCCTGCAGCGCGTGATAGTTGGAGTTCGCGTATCCCGCGTTGACAGCGCTGACGCCGCTGTACTGCGGATAGGGGCGCAGCAGGTTGCCGCGCTGGACGGTGGCCGCGCCCAGCGCGAAGCCGGGGCTGATGATGCCGTAGAAGGGATTCGCCACCTGCTGCAGCAGTTGATCGCCCAGCGCCAGGTAGGACGGATTCAACTGGTTGAATTGATAGGTCTGCGAGAGGCGAGTGCCCTTGTTGCCGGCGTAGGCGGCTTCAAACACCGCGTTGCCAGGCAGCGACCGCTGGATGGTGAAATTCCACTGCTGGTTGTACATAGGCCGCAGCGAAGGCTCCCAGCCGCCGCTGAGGCTCTGGCCGAGCGAGGCGTTCGGTCCGGCGCTCCGGCCGGGAGGAAGGGTGTACCCGGACGGGAACGGATTGGTCCACGGGGTCGAGGGCGTGATGCCGTTGTCGTCCACGGTGGAGATCCAGTTTGTGCCGCCGCCGAACGCGCCGCCGGTATAGCCGGAGCTGGCGGCATACGACGGCAGGCCGAAAAAGATGCCGTAGCCCGAACGCACTACGGTCTTGTCGTTCAACTGGTAGGCGATGCCAAAGCGGGGATTCAACTGGCTCATCACAGTGGGGCGCACCTGGCGGCGTCCCAGCGAGTCGCCTGCGAAGAGCGCGATGCCCTTCAGGTCCAACTTAAGCTGGTCGGCGAGCGGATTCTTGGCGTAGGGGTCGATGCCGGTGATGCGGTCGAAGCGCTCGGTGACGCCGCCTTCGAAGTCCCAGCGCCAGCCGAGGTTCAGCGTGAGCTTGGAGTTGACTTTGAAATCGTCCTGGACATAGAAGGCGAAATACTTGTTGAAGTTCGCCGGCCGGATCTGGTGCGTGATATTGCCGGTGCCAAAGCCGAGCAAGTATCCGGCGTAGCCGACTCCGCCGACGGCGGTGGGCGTGCGCGGATCGGGACCCTGGGTACGGTCGCGGTTGAAAGCGAAGTTTCCGCTGGGCGTGCCGAGCTGGCCGTAGTTCACATAGTTGAAGCGCGCGTCGATTCCATACTTCATGGAGTGACGCCCCTGCACCCGCGAGAGGTTGACAATCATGGAATGCGACGTGTCGCCCATGAAGTAGATGTCGCCGCCGTTCGGGCCGAGCTGCGTCATGTCCTGAATCGTAATGGTGGGGAAAACCTGATGATCGGAGATCTGGTCAATGGACGCGGGCAGGCCGAGCGTGGTCACCTTGAACCCGTTCTCGCGGCTGAAGGTGGATGACCAGGGAACGCGGTTGCCGGAAACACGGCCCATGCCGTAGCGGACGTTCAGAACCATCGCGGTGCCGAGCATCTCGGTGTAGTCCATGGCCAGGTTCTGCAATCGCTGGTTCATCGGATCGCAGCACCCGGGGTCGGCCACGTTCTTCCAGAAGTTCGGCTTCGAATACACCGAGTCCATGAACGTGTAGCGGCCGAAGATGCGGCGGCGGTCGTTGAAGTTGTGGTCGATTTTGAACTCGATGCGATCCTGGGGTTGCGGATAAGCGTCCTGGAGGACCAGGTTGTTCTGGCGGGTGAAGGGCAGCCCTGGAGCATTCGGCAGCGGATAATACTCCTGGCTCTTCGCCGCCACCGGGCTGATCATGGTTTGCGGAATCCGGTTACCGGAGAAGGCGTCGCGCAGGAAGCGTCCCGGCCGCGCCGGGTCGGGCCGCGTGGTGAAGGGATCGAACACGACGCGCATCTGGCCGTCCGCCCCAAGCGTCTGCGAGAAATCGCCCGCGCGCTCCAACGCCGTGGGGACGGTGTGCTGCGCGATGCTGGCGGCGCTGATGCGCTGGCCTTCATACACCGCAAAGAAGAAAGTCTTGTCCTTGCCGCTGTAAAGCTTGGGAATCGAAATCGGCCCGCCCACCGAGCCGCCAAACTGGTTGCGCTTGAAGCTGGCCAGCGGCCGTCCGGCGCGGTTGGCGAAGAAATTGTTGGCGTCCAGCTTGGAATTGCGGAGGAACTCGAACAGCGATCCGTGGATGGTGTTGGTGCCCGACTTGGTCACCAGCGTCACCAGCCCGCCGCCGGAGCGCCCGTATTCGGCGGCGAAGGCGTTGGTCTGGATGCGGAACTCCTGAATGCCTTCCACCGACGGGATGGCGCTGACCGCCGGAATGTTGGTGATGTTGTGCGAGACCGTCGCCGTGACGCCGTCCAGGATGATGTCCGAGGTCGACTCCTGCCCGCCGTTCACGATGAAGCGATTGGCGGTAAAGCTGTCGGCCACGCCGCTGGTCTGACGGACAAAGAACACGCCCGGCACCAGCGCGGCGAGGGAGAAGACGTTGCGCCCGTTGAGCGGCAGGTCGAGAATCCGCTTGTTCTCTACCAGGCCGGAGAGGGCGGCGGTGGCGGATTCCAACAATTGCGCCTCGGCGGTGACCTGCACCTGCTCGTTGACCGAGCCGACTTCCATGACGATATCCAGAGTGGCGCGCTGCTGCGTGGTCAGGGGAAGGTGGTCGACGACGAAGCGCCGGAAGCCTTGCATTTCCGACGTCACACGGTACGTCGACGGGGGCAGTTGCGAGACTACATAGAGGCCGGTGGCGTTCGACGTTGTTCGGAAGTTGGCATTCTTCTCGACGTCGGTGACGGTGATGGCGGCGCCGGAAACAACCGCGCCGGTGGCATCGGTAACCAGTCCGGAAATGGACCCGGTGAAGGCCTGGCCGAACAGGGACAAGCCCGTAGAAAGAAGTACCAGCGAAAACTTCGCAAGACGGTACATGGTCTTTTTTCCCCCTAGACGATGTTTGCGCCGCACCCCTGCGGCGGAGCCGATATGGTCGCCGATGTTAAAACGGCGGCCCCACTGTTTTTGCGGGCGGCCGCGTTCCCCTTAGAACGTGAACCGGAGCCCGAGTTGGATGTTGCGTTCCCCGCCGCCTTCGGTGATCTGGCCGAACTGCGGATTGGTGACGTCAGTAGATGCGCCGCGCACGTCGAACTGCGGCGTGTTGAAGATGTTGTAGAACTCCGCGCGGAATTGGAGGTTGTAGCGCTCCTTGATCGGATTGTTCTTAAAGAACGACCAGTTGAAGGCGTTGCGCCATGGCGTGCGCAGGTCCGGCTGGCTCAAGCTGTCGGTCGGAATGGTGAAGGCCGCGGCCGGCTTGAAGGCACCAGTGTCGAACCATTTCGTCCTGCTCGCGTCGCTGATCACGCCGGACTTCAGGCGGTCGGCGCGGCCGTTAGTGTACGAGAAGTCGAGCAGCCCGGTGTTCTCCGGCGCGCTGATCAGGATCGGGCGGCCGGCCTGGATCACCGTGATTCCGGAGAACTGCCAGTTGCCCAGCACGCGCGCGGCGATTCCGTGGGAGAGATGGGCCTTTCCGATGCCGAAGGGCAGGTCCCAGAGATGGCTGATCACGAGCCGGTGCGGCGTGTCATTGGCGTCGATGCCCCGGTTGTACTTGGGGTTGAAGAGCGCGTTGGAGGGACCGACGATCCAGGTGTTGGATTCGGCCGTCGACGCGATCAGCTTCGAGCCGGTGTAGCCAAGCGAAACCGTGTAGCCGCTGGAGAAGGCCTTCTCCAGGCGCGCCGTCATGCTTTGATAGCTGGCGTCGCCGTAGGGACGGCGCACCGCGAGAATCTGCTGGTATTGAGGGAACGGACGCAGCAACTGCCGCCGCTGCACCGTTGGGAAGCTTAGCGAGCCGGTCGTGATCTTTCCGAAGAATGGATTGGGCACCGTATCCAGCAGCTTGGGTCCCCATTGCGCGGCCAGCAGCGGATCGTTGGCGTTGTCCATGCGGTTCCAGAAAAGGTGCGTGGTCTTGGTGCCGACGTAGGCCACTTCGATGAGCGTGTTGGAATTGATCTGGCGCTGGATCGACATCGTCCAGTTGGCCAGGTAGGCCAGCGGATGATCCTTGAAATCCACGCGGATGCTCTGGCCGACGAAAGTCGTGACGCCCTTTTCGGGAAGCACCAGGCCGCCCGCGAACGGATTCGACCAGGAACCGCCGACGGGAGGAGTGAAGCCGATGGGATTGGGCGCGCCGAGCGACAAAGAATTGGTGGCGAAGAGGCCGGTGCCGAAGTCGCTGGCCGCCGCGTTCAGACCGTTATTGCTGGCATTGAAGATGCCACCGGCCACGCGGACCACCGTCTTCGAATTGGCCTGGTAGGCGATGCCCACGCGCGGGCCGAACGTCTTGTAGTTCGGATCGCTGTGGTATCCGCCGGGCTCGATCCACTTAAACAGCCCCTTGAGTCCCGTGGTGGGATCGATCGCGACCGGATCCATGTAGCCGATCTGTCCGAACTTCTCGCCGTAGGGCGAAGTGTACTCATAGCGGAAGCCGAGGTTCAGCGTGAGGCGGCTGGTGACGCGCCAATCGTCCTGAATGTAGCCCGCGTTGTAACGCTGGAACAGCATCATCTTGGGCGTAGTGTCGAGCGCTCCGGCGATCGGCACGCCGAGCAGGAAGCTGGCGAAGGCATTGCCGGAGTTGATCGCCGTCACCGCGGGGTTGGGGCCCTGGGTGTAGGTGCGGTCGAACGTAAACTGGCCGCCGGAATTGCGCGAGTTGAACGCTGCCATCTTCTGCCGCTGCAATTCAACGCCGCCTTTGATCTTGTGCCGGCCCCGAATCCAGGTGACGTGGTATTGCCCGTCCCAGGTATCCTGCGGCAGCAGGTTCTTGCCGGCACCGCCCAAGCCAGTGTACTCATCCGCGCCGAACGTCGCCACGGCAAGGCCCGTGCCGGTTGCGTACTGTTGAATCTGGACCTGCGGGAACTGGCGGTAGGTGACGTAATTGGCCAAGCTCTGCGGGAAGCCGAGCGAAGCCAGGTCAAATCCTTCGCTGACCGGAGCGTCGTTGTTCTGTAGCCGTGTGTAGCTGATGCGGAACTCAGCCAGGAAGTTCGGGGAGAACGTCGAGGTTACGCTGATGCCGGCATTGCGGGTGGGATTGGAGCTGATGGTGGTTGCCGGAAACGCGGGATCCACCAGGCCGGAAGCGAACCTTTCGTTCTGCGAGCCGCCGAAGCGGCCGAAGATGCGGTGCTTCTCGCTGATCTGGTGATCCAGCCGGGAGAACCACAGGTCGTTGTTAAAGACGTTTTTCCCGGATTTGAAATAGTTGTTGACCTGGGAAGCGCCCTCGCCCGGCCGGTTCGGATCCGGCCAGTATTTGGTGATATTGGCCGAAATCGGATGGATGCGGCTGGTGGGAATCTGGTTGCCTGGAAACTGATCGCGGATAAAGGTACCAGGCGCAGCCGGGTTGGCACGCGTGGTTTGGAAGTCGTATATGGCGATCTGGGCGCCGTTGCGGTCGAGGGCATTACGGAAATCGCCGGTCTTCAGCGGGGCGAGCGGAACGGTGGCCAGAAAGTTGCGCGGGCTGCCCTCGCGGACGCCTTCGTAGTTGGCGAAGAAGAAGGTCCGGTCGCGCTTTATGGGCCCGCCAACCGCGGCCCCGAATTCATTGTGCTGATACAAAGTGCGCGGGACGCGAGTGCGGTTGTTGGACCAGGAGTTAGCGTTGAGGTGATCGTTGCGCAGAAACTCATAGCCGACGCCGTGGAACGCGTTGGTGCCGGACTTGGAGGCCACGTTGATGA
>JACXTT010005392.1_pt1 | contig 18577 bp, 13 predicted proteins | sample 9270951 | NCBI WGS metagenome assembly JACXTT01 (sample SAMN15532306, study PRJNA645909) | rock metagenome | isolation source: weathered quartz diorite | place: Puerto Rico | collected 2017-06-21 | reverse complement strand
AACTGCTGGCCCTGCTGGATGATGCCGTTGGCCGGCTGGCCGCAGAAGGCCGTTCCCTGCGGGTTGAAACGAACGCTGCCGCCGCTTACAAACCCGCAACTGGTGTTGACCCCGAATTTAATGCGGTAGCTCTGCGTGCCGTTCAGCTGCGGCAGCGAAGCCGCAGGAATGGTAAACGTAAGCGTATTACCGGCAATGGCTACCTGTGCATCGGGTATGCTAACGTAAGTACCGCTGCCTGACGGAAACTGAAACTGGAAGGTATTGAGTACATAATAAATATAACCCGATGCCGGCAGGGTGGCCTGCACACTTAGGTTGAGCGCGCTTCCCAGCCCTGCATCCAGTATTTCCAGTTCGTATGGTATGGTATCGCAGAAATTAAGCGCTGCGGCGGGTTGCGCTACAATGTTGATTTGAAGCGAAGGCTGCTGCGCTATAACCATCAACTCAAGATCGCTGACAGACGTTGCTGCGGCTACCGAAGCAGGGTAAGCGCCGGTGCTGCATATAACGCCGTAGGCAAGCTGCACACTATCTTTGGTGCAGCTGCTGTAGGTGCCGTTTACGCGGTAATAGCTGGTAGTTTGCGTAAACGCCCCCAGCTGAAAAATACCGCCGGCATTGGGCGTAATCGTACTGGTTACGGTGCCGCCGGGACCGCTGAGCTGTTGGATATTAAAAATGGTAACACCGCCGGGGCCGGCATCTTTGGCCATCCACACATTATTGGCGGGCGATATGGAAGAAATATCCAGCTGCATATCCCAGCTGGCTGTATCGCTGGGGGAAGCTACCGTGGTAACTGCCGTTGGTGTAAGTACGGGAGGCGTAAACGTGATAGTTCCCGTGTTGCTGGTAATGCCATACGGCAGGGGTATGGTAGGCGGAACCGCGTTGTTGTAAACGGGTGTCGGCAACTGGTTAAAATAAAGCGTGTCGTGCGATATGGCGGGTGGGTAGCAATCGGCCGCTACTATAATTTTGGCGGTGATAGAACTACCCTGGTCGCCCCAGGGTAATACGCCGGTTTCAAACAAAGCGCCTATATCAAACATAAGGCTGTCGGCGCCGGGATTGGTGGGCGTAATGGGCACCGTTTTAGTGGTGCTGGCATTAATGCCCGTGGTATAGCTGTAAGCCACGGTAGCCGATACAAAAGAATAGCCGGGGGGTATATTGTACATCAGCGAATCATAAAAGCTGATGGGGCGGTATTCGTATAAAAACGGTTTGCTGCCCGCAATACCGGTACCCACGGTAAGGTAGTTGTCGATGGTCAGGGTTACCGTGCCGCCGCCGTTCAGGGTATAGTTGCCCGAGCCATGCGAGTTGGGGCTATAGCTGATCAGCGTGCAGTTACCACTGTAATTGCCGCCACAGGTATATTGATTGGGCAGCGTGGGGTTGGAGATATTGCTGATATAAAACTTATTGGTCAGCGATACCGGGGCCACCAGGGTAGATGAATTGTTGACTGCCTTATAATACATTTTAATGATGATGGAATCGCCATCGTTGAACTTGTTATAGCCGGCCGGCAGGGGGCAGGCGGCATTCATGGTGCTGATGCTGAAATTGACCTTGCGCGTAGTGCCTGTTCCACCGCTGATGGCAAGATTATTACAGGTATAAAACGGTACCGTACTGCCCGCGGTAAACAACTGCACGGTGGCATAGAGGTTGGTTAGCTTATTGGCGTAAGCCGACAGTGTATCTGCTGCATAACCATATTTAAACCCGGCGGCGGGCGAACCGGTGCCAACGCTTACCACGCCGTAAAAGCCTACTTCCAGCGTGTCGCCGGGCAGGGTATAATTGGTTCTTACCTTGGTCATATCGAGGGCGCCGCTTGCATCGGGCACACCGTTGTTATCATTGTCCGGCAGCCCGTAATTGGTGCGCCGCACGGTAAAATCGTTGAAGCTAAGTCCGCCGATGGTACCGCAGGATACCGGGCAGATAAACGCCAGCTGGTTGCTTTGCGATAGCAACTGCTCTTCGTTGCTGCAGGCGCTATTGGTTTTCATAAAGCAATTCATCAGCACCGTATTGCCATTGCTCACCGCAGCACAGTTCAGCGTAAGGTTGCTGATGGTGAGGTAGCTGTTTTGCATGCTGTTTACGGTAAAGGTGCCGCTGATGTTATACGTAAAATCAATAGTATGCGTGGCGGCGTTATAGGCAAAAAGAGATGGCGTTGCAATGGGCAAACCGGTACTGATGCTGGTTAAGGTTACATCGGTAGAAACGCCGGTAAAGTCTACGCTGTTGGGCAATACTACCGAAAAACGCACGGTAGAGCCACCCGCGCCGGAGGTGGTATAGGTAGTGGAATTGGCTAGCGAAAAATCATAAATGAACTGGTAGTTCGTGGCCGGCTTCATATTGGCCGGTAGATTGCTGAGCACGCCCATCTGCGTACGCTTGTACGTTCTGGGGTACGAAGTAATGGTGGCGGTGCTGTCGCCGCAGGCATCTCCATAGCTATAGTTCAGTCCCAGGCCGGCAATCAGCACGGTGCTGTTTACGCCAACTACGGGGCAATCCTGTTCTTCAAACGCTACAAAAACCGTGTCGCCCGGGTTGATAACCGGTATGGTAGCCCAGGCCGTATCGGGCATACCGCTTATGCAGGGCAACGTGGCGCCGTTTAATTTGGAAGAATCCAGCGGCAGGCTGTTCCAGGGGCCGTTGACGCCGTACCTGTACCGGAAATTGGCATAGCCGTTGGTGAGGCCATTGTAATTAAATACATTGATAGACAGCCCGGTTATGGCTACCGCACCTGTATCAATAAAGCCGAGCGTCTGGGTATAGGGGGTGCCACGGCAGGTAAGTACGCTAACGGTGGGGACTACTTTTATAGAGGGAGTAAAAGCGGTATTGATGGTAGCGCCTGCAGTGGCGGTGCTGTTTACATTATTGGCCGTACAGGCATTTCCGTTACAGCCAAAAAAAGCATTGAACCGGCTTTGCAGAAAGCAACGGCTTACCAGCTTAACGGTTTCGGTTACCACCACGCTTTGTCCCTGCGCCAGGGCAGGCCCTGATAGCGAGATGGCGTTTACGGTATCGGTACCGGAGCTGGATTTGGCTATGGCCAATCCCCAGCCGCCGCTTACTGAAATGCCATATACATAAAGACCGCTGCCGCTGGTATCGGCCAGGGTGAGCTGGCTGATGGTACCCAGGCCGTTGTTGGTGATGGTAATGGAACGCGTGTATACATCGCCGGGGGCGCCGCTATAACTGTTGTTGGTGATGCCGGTTATGTTGAGTGCGGCACTTTGCGTGTTAAATGAGTTGCTGGTTACGGTATTCGGCGCCAGGCATGCCGTGGTAAGGGTATAGCTGACCTGGTTGTTGGAACTGCCGATGGCGCTGCAGGTGGCATAGGCCTGGTAGCTGATAACCGTAGAGTCGGGCGAATTGGGTATGCCGCTTACCGATAGTTTGGCCGTATTGATGCCTGCGCTTACCTGGCTGACGCTGCCGGTGCCGGCAGACACTACGGGCGACCCGCTTACATACACATAGCCCGAAGGAAGGGTAATATTGAGGGTGCCGGTAGCACAGGAGCTCAGGCTGCCTATGATTTTTACGTTGAACGTAACATTACCGTAACAAACGCTTACCGGGGTTGCCGGCGCGCCGTAATTGGGCTGAAGTGTCTGGGCCTGGATAGGTTTAATGGCAGATAGCACTAAAAGCGCCAAAAGGATCGGGTAATACTTTCTCATAGGGGATGCTTGAGTAAATCACAGAATATTGACTTTTCTTACTTGTCAATCGCGTATTGGATACTGTATTCAGCTACTGCCGCACTACACTATAGAACACATAGTATAGCGATTGAATGTATATTAATTATTGAAAATTAATCACATATAATTTTTTGCCACAAGTCGTGCCCGGAGGGAAAAAGAGTAGAAGGCCTGGTTTTAAGGGTTTGGGTAAATAGTGTCTTCATAGCTAGTGGTTTACGATGTTTATTAAGCTTTAATAACTCAGTTTTCATTAAAATATTGCTAAAACTGAAAAAGGTTGACCTGCTTGTCGGTATACATTTGGTTTTGCCCGGTAGCCGGTACGGCAGGGGAGGATACGGGGTGTAGAAAGGAGGGGTTGGGTGCTGTGGGGAAAGGATAATTATGTCCTGTTGCGGGGGCGGCCTTTTGTTGCGTTCTTATGTAGCGGGCATAAAAATATCGGCGGGCAGCTGAAGAAAATCTTTCAGGCGCCGGGCCATTTTCAATGTTAGCTCCCTGCGGCCTGAAAGAATGGACGACACATGGCCTTTCGAACCGATCAATGTCTCCAAATCTTTCGCCTTTATTCCCCGTTCCTCCATCTTTAACTTTATGGCTTCTATAGGGTCAACATCAGGGATGATAATGTGCTTATCTTCATAGTCCTTCACCAGGACGAGCAATAAATCCAACTCATCAGCTTCGGGGGTTCCCGGCTCTGCCTGGAAAATGGCTATTGTCCGTTTAACCGCGGTAGTGTATTCTTTTTTGGTTTTTATCACTTTCCAGTTCATATCACTTTGATTTGTAGTTTAATATATTAGGGTCGAATTCTACAGTGGCAGTATTTATTTTATTATATTCTTTATGGGTACCAAACCATATTATATAAGCTGCAGGCTGCCTGAAATTTACAGATGCTACCAGCCTGAAATCGTTTCCTTTGATATTGAAAATAACCCTGTTGTTCGCTATTATGCTTGCATTGCCATAGACCGCCTTTAATTCATTGAAATTTTTAAACCGGGCCTTCAAAAACTCGTAATACCAGGTTAATAAAGCAGTTTTTGCCAATGGATATTTATCAATATAACAGAGTATAGCTCCTTTGGCAATAATATTCATGCACAAAGATATGGAAAAGTTTTCATTTTGAAAACTTTTGGCAGAATTAATAACCTGGAAAGCCAGCCTGGCCCAGGCGTTGGAGCCGACCCTGTAGGTTTTGCCGGTGGGAGAGTTAAAATGAAAAAAGGCCCCTTAAGAGGCCTTTTGTTGCGAAGGGAGGGATCGAACCTCCGACCTTCGGGTTATGAGCCCGACGAGCTACCGCTGCTCTACTTCGCGATATATCTTCAAATGCTTTTGTTCGCTTTGTTCATTCACACACTTATCGCAAATCGGGTTGCAAAGATACGGCCCGGTATATTATCCGCCAAACAAATTTTATTCTTCTACCTTTGTGGGCATTTAATAAAGCTAGTTATTTACGGATGAAGGTTGGTTTTGTAAACATATTCGGGAAGCCCAATGCAGGCAAGAGCACGCTGCTGAATGCCCTGCTGGGCGAGAAGCTGGCGATTATTTCCTCCAAGGTGCAAACTACGCGGCATCGTATAAAAGGCATTCTCACAACAGCCGATTACCAGGTTATCTTTTCCGACACGCCCGGTATTATAGAGCCGAAATACAAGCTGCATGAAAAGATGATGGACGTGGTAAAGGAAGCCATGGAAGACGCCGACCTGGCCCTGTTCCTGTACGACCTGACAGACGATGATAAGGACGCCGCCAATGAATTATTTGCCGGCCTGAAGCTGAAAGTGCCTTCCATTGTATTGTGCAATAAAAACGACCTGGTGCCCAAAGAAAAGACGGCCGAAGTGGTTAGCTTTTTTGCCGCCCAACCCTATTGCCGGGAAGCCATTGCCATTTCAGCCCTTTCCGGCGTGCCGGTAAAGGACCTGATGCGAAAGATAACCGCCTGCCTCCCGGAAGGCGAACCGTTTTTTGCGGAAGACGAGATGACCGACCTGCCCACCCGGTTTTTTGTAGGGGAAATGATACGGGAAAAGATCTTTGACCAGTATGAAGAAGAAATACCCTATCACACCACCGTGCTGGTGCAGGAGTTCAAAGAAAAGACATCGTTGGTTAAGATACAGGCCGACATCATCGTGCAGCGGGATACGCAAAAAGGAATTATATTAGGTGAAGGGGGCAAACGGATTAAAACCCTGGGTATGGCCGCCCGCGTGGAGATTGAAAAGTTCCTGAGACAAAAAGTGTTCCTTGAACTATTTGTGAAGGTAAAGCCCAAATGGAGGGACAGCGATTTGCACCTGAAAGAATATGGATATCATTAAAAGTTTATGAACGGATATACAGTTGCTATAGTAGGAAGACCCAATGTGGGCAAGAGTACTTTTTTTAATCGTTTGCTGGAAGAACGCAAGGCCATTGTAGATGATATTAGCGGGGTAACGCGCGACCGGCAGTATGGCGTAACCGACTGGAACGGGAAAACATTTAACGTAATAGACACCGGGGGCTTCGTGCCGGAGAGCAATGATGTGTTTGAAAAAGAGATCAAGAAGCAGGTGCTGGTGGCGATAGACGAGGCGGACGCCATTGTATTTATGGTAGATTGCAGCACCGGCATTACCAATCTCGACGATGCCATGGCGGACGTGCTGCGCAGGAGCTCCAAACCGGTATACCTGCTGGTGAACAAGGTGGATAACCACGACCGTATGCTGGAAGCTACCGAGTTTTACAGCCTCGGGTTTGACAATATCTTTTTTCTTTCGGCCATGACCGGCAGCGGTACCGGCGAACTGCTGGATGCCGTAACCGCCTCCGTACCGGCCGAGGATGCCGGCGCGAAGGAAGAAAACCCCCTGCCTAAATTTGCCATTATTGGCCAGCCGAACGTAGGAAAATCATCGCTGCTGAATGCGCTGGTAGGTGAGGAACGGACTATTGTCAGCAATGTAGCCGGCACCACGCGTGATACCATTCATACCCACTACAATCTTTTCCAGAAAGAATTTATACTTATTGATACGGCCGGCATCCGTAAGAAGAGCAGCACCATGGAAGACCTGGAGTTTTACTCCGTTATTCGTGCCATCCGCGCGATGGACGAAGCAGACGTATGCCTGCTGCTGCTGGATGCCGAAAAAGGCATTACCGCCCAGGACCTGAACATCTTTAGCCTGGCCACCCGCAAGGGCAAGGGCATTATGGTATTGGTCAATAAATGGGACCTGGTGGAAAAGGAAACCAATACTGCCCGCGAGTATGAAAAGCGGCTGAAAGACAAAATGGCGCCGTTTACAGACGTGCCCATCCTGTTTATTTCGGTAAAAGACAAGCTGCGCATTTTCCAGGTGATAGAAACCGCGCTGGAAGTGTATGAGAACCGCGACCGGAAAATCCCTACCTCCGCGCTGAATGAAGTAATACAGGATGCCGTGAAGACCCACCACGCACCGGTGGCGCGCGGGCATGCCATAACTATCAAATACGCATCGCAGTTGCCTACTGCCGTACCCTCGTTTGCTTTTTTCTGTAATTTCCCCGACGATATCAAGCAACCGTACAAAAACTACCTGGAAAACAAGCTCCGCGAAAACTTCAATTTCAGGGGCGTCCCGGTGCGGTTGTTTTTCCGGAAGAAGTAAAAAATTGCGTTTACCCGGCCCCCCGGTATAGCCGGCCGGCTGCTGCGAGAGGGCCACAAGGCCCTGAAACCGGGGCTTACGAGCGTAAGTGCGCACAGTATGGACGCTTTACCGCCAGGGATATAGGTATTTCAGGTACAGCAGGGAGATAGGACCATTTGCAGGAAAATTACCGGGCCGGGCAATAAATAAATTGAGCCGGAATAATAAGAAAATTAACGTAATATTTGGTTTTTTACTAAAAGCGGTTACCTTTGCCCGGTCTTAAAACTCCTAAAAAACAATTGCAATGAAAAAACTGTTTACAATCCTGGCTGTAGGTACTATCCTGGTAGCTTGTAACAACAATGCTTCTGAAGCTACAGCAAAAGCTGATTCTACTGCGAAAGATTCTGCTGCTATGAAGGCTGCTGATACAGCTGCTGCAAAGGCTGCAGATACTACCAGCAAAATGGCTCCTGCTGACACTTCTAAAATGAAGGCTGCTGACACTACCAAGAAAAAGTAATCATACACCCTGGTGAATGATACTGCTTCGTAAAGAAGTTTCCCCCGGTTAGGGGGATTTTTTTTGGTGGATAGTTGGTAGAGGGTGGTTGATGGCTACCATCTATCAACTATCATCTATCCACTATTTCAGCAAGCCCAGCATTTTCCGCACGTTCTTCCGGTATGCCGCCAGCGCTTCTTCTTCCTGCCGGATAAAGCTGTTGTCTTCCAGGCGGCCGGTTACTTTGTCCATTTCTTCGCGGGTTTCATATACCATCTGGCGGAAGGGATTGCTGTAATCTTTTGCACGGCTTTCATAAATGCCCTTCACCATCCATTCGCGGGTGGCAATGCTTTGCTGCAGCAGTGCGGGCAGGGCGTCCTTGTCTTTCTTCAGCTGTGCGCCCTGTACTGCGTACAGGACGGCAAGGGCATGCTGCAGTTTCTGACGGGGATAAAGCACGGCCTGCTTCCGGTAAAAATCATGTATGCCTGTCCAGTCCTTTATTTTATTGCTTCGCACCTGCACCAGTATTTTTTGCAGGGCCTCCTGCGGTACCAGTTGCCCGCCGATATTGGTCCATACACCGGGTTTGCCCGGGGCGGGCAGGGCTGCCACCAGTTCCCCGCGGTTTTTGATACCGGCATCTTTTACCGACTGCAATACCTGGGTGGCGGCATAATAGCTTATCAACTCTTTAAACAGGTGGTAGGCGGCCAATACTTTTGTGACCACTACTTTGCGGGCCGAGTTTTCAATACCGGGGGCCAGTATTTCCAGTTCATCCACTTCGGGGTCCTGCGCTTCCAGCAGCACCTCGCCTTTTTGAAGCAATTGCGTTTCATTAAGGTCGGTCCCGTATTTCAATGCCCAGGCCCTGCCGGTCATTGCTTTAAAACTTTCCAGCGACTGCAGCATTTCGTTGATACTATCGGGCGCCAGGAAATCATATTCTATCGATTGGGTTTTATCCATGCGTTTATCGCGGTCTACGTATTTCCAGGCATTGCGCGCCAGGGCGTACATATTGTACATAAACCAATAGCCGGGCATGATCAGCAGGCGGTCGTCTGTCACGTCATTGCTCACCAGCGAAAACGGAAAGGGTACATTCAGCTCCGCGGGATAATCCCCCTTGGCAAGAATGGCAAACGAGGCAAACCGGGAATTGTGCTTGAGGCTTACACAGAGACCGGGCCAGAAGCCACGGCCGGCTACCAGCTCACCGTCGGCGCTGCGTGAATTATGGTTGGAGCCAATGGTAGCGCCCGCCGCAATATTGCTTTGCCCCATGACCAGCGCAGCGCATAAAAAGGAATTGTTGTGATGCTGCTCGTGTGCGGGAAATATAAGCGAGTTCAATACCTCGCAGCAGGAAATGGTAGCATTGTTGCCCAAGTAAGAATTGATAAGCCTTGCGCCATACTTTAACTGTGAGTGTGATGCCATAAAAAAGCGTACTGCCTTTACGCCGTAAAAAATGCGGCAGCCTTCGCCAATGATACCGTTTACCAGTTCGCAGCCTTCACCCACCTGCGATTTGGCGGTGGCATTGGAGTTGATGGTCAGGTTTTTCAGCTTGTTGGCGCCTTTGAGATAGGCGTCAGAACCCACCCATACATCTTTTATGATACAACAGTTTTTTATAACGGTGCGGTCGCCGATTTCACCATAATACCCTCTTTTTTTATCAAAGCGGGTATCGGTAAACTGTTTGAATTTATCCTGCAGCAGGGTATCGCTGCGAAACTGCGTCCACAGCCAGGCATCGCCAGGCAGCATGCCGTTAAAGGGTATGATGCTGCGACCTCCGTTTTCATTACATACTTCCAGCCAGATGCGGTTCTTTTCATCCTCTCCTTCTTTTACAATGCCATTGCCGAAATGGGCATAGTCGGTCGTTGCTACTTCGTTTACATTCACAATGATTACTTCATTGCCGATAATATAATGCGAGAGATAATTGCAGTTGTCGATAACTACATTATCGCCCAGGTCGGTGCTGATGATGGTACTGTTGTACAACCCCACGGGGCGGCGCAGGTTATGAAATTCGAGGTAAAAGGGTTCCAGTTTGCCGATGCGCACCAAGCCGTAAAATTTACAGTTTTGCACCAGTTCGGGATTAAACGCGTCGGATACAAGTATCCTGTTCCAGTCGTCGGAGGTATTGCGGTTGCGCACCAGCACTTCTATTTCATAGGCCGTCAGTTTGCGGTAATTGAGGGTATTCCTGTTTTGCCGGTTGCGCAGGTAATATTCGTCTTTACCGGCAGGCAGGTATTCGCTGGAAATAAAGTGATAGCCCAGTGATGCAATGGGGCTTTTGCGGATGGAGTTCATGCAATGGTTTTTGGCAGGGCAATTTAGGGACTTTTTTACCATAGCGGTATAAAGGTTTTTTGTAAGAGGAATAAAGAAAGGATTTGCGCACAGAGCAATAAGAGAAAAAGAGGCTTTTGTGTCACTAAATTCTTTTTCTCTTATTGCTCTGTGCGCAAAAAACGTGAGAGGCAGGGGGTTGTTTGTTAAAAAATAGATGGTTCAGCCTGCCTGTATTACATTTGCGGCAATGGCACACCATCACGACGACCATCACGGGCACAGCCACCACCACCCGGTGGTATTAACCCATATTAACCGGGCTTTTATCGTGGGCATTGCGCTGAATTTTTTATTTGTGGTCATTGAAGTGGCGGTAGGCCTGTACATCCATTCCCTTTCCCTGTTGTCCGATGCGGGGCATAATTTAGCCGATGTGGGAAGCCTTGCCCTTTCGCTGCTGGCCTTCCGGCTACTGAAAGTTAAGGCCAATGAGCGGTATACTTACGGCTATCGTAAGACCTCCATTCTTACTGCCCTTTTCAATGCGGTGCTGCTGCTGGTATCTATCGGGGCTATTATATATGAATCCATCCACCGGTTCCTGTACCCGCAACCCCTGCCGGGCAAAACCATTGCTATTGTGGCCGCCATTGGTATTGCCATCAATGCCGTTACGGCGCTGATGTTTATGAAGGACAAAGAAAAAGACATCAATATCAAAAGTGCCTACCTGCATTTGCTGTCGGACGCCCTGGTGAGCGTTGGGCTGGTAGCGGGCGGGCTGGTTATTTTTTATACGGGCTGGTACTGGCTTGACCCCGTGCTGGGTATAGTGGTAGCCGTTATTATCCTGTTCAGCACCTGGAGCCTGCTGAAAGAAAGCCTCCGGTTATCGATGGATGCAGTGCCCAAAGAAATTGACTTAGCGAAAATAAAAGAAGTGGCCCTGAAGATAGCAGGCGTAAGGGCGGTACATCATATACATGTATGGGCCATCAGCACGGCCGAGAACGCTATGACGGTACACGTGGTGATACCGGACACCTGTACCGCGGAGCAGGAGCAGGCCCTCAAAGCCAAATTCCGGCATGCCATGGAGCACCTGGATATCCGGCACGTTACGATTGAAACGGAACGGGAGTCGGTTAAAGGCGGGCAGGCAGTATGCGGGATGGATGCTGTGGAAAAAGAATGATCGCCATACCTGTATCTTTGCACATAAGCAGGTGTATGTTTCAACATCCGTATTCCCCGGGAATATCCTCATTCGCCCTTTATCCCCCATTCTTCCAAAGACAGGCCCCCCCGCGCATTAAGTACACACTAAGAAGATAACGCCCTAAGTGGCGCAAGCGGCTCCAGCCGTATGGAGCCATCTCACTGCATCATGCCCGGCGGAACCACATACCCGAAATGACTTTGTACCGCCTGTAAAGAGGCTGCCGGTAACCTGGCCGGCCGGGGAAATAAGATCCTTCCAAAAACTGTTGTTTGCAGCAATATGGTAATCAGGTATTTGTGAAAAATATTGACATTCGTTTAAATTAAATGTTTGTTTTAATTAAACATTTGTTTAGTTTTGTGCTGCTATGGAAGAAAATCAAGTGAGTTACAACGACAAGCAATTACAGATTCTTGAAACCGCGGAGCGGCTTTTTGCCGCGAGGGGTTTTGACGGTACATCTGTACGTGATATTGCCGATGAGGCCGGGGTGAATGCGGCAATGATATCCTATTACTTCCGCTCGAAAGAGAAGCTGATGGAAGCGCTTTTTGAACAGCGGATGGGTCATATCAAGATGCGGGTAGAGACCTTGCTGAAGGATGATTCGCTGACCCCGTTCCAGAAGATGGAGATATTGGCCGACGAGCATATAGAACGGGTAATGCATCGCCAGCAGTTTCACAAGATCATGTTCTGCGAACAGATATTGAATAAAAACCCCTTTATCATAAAAATGGTGAATGCGCTGAAAATGCGCAACCTGGCCATTATCAGCGAGCTGATACTGGACGGGCAGAAAAAAGGCGCTTTCAAAAAGAAGATAGACCTAGTACTGCTGCTGAACACCATGTTTGGTACGGTATCGCAGACGATGGTAAGCATCGATTACTACCGTGAGTTTAACGAAATGATGGATATTCCGGACGAAGAATACCAGGCAACGGTCAAAAAGAGATTAAGTATTCACATAAAGACCTTATTTAAAGCAATATTGATGTATGAAGCATAACATGTTAATTAAACCAGGCGGGATTTTTATCGTGGCGGTATTGTGGATGGCAACTCCGCTGCTGGCCCAGGATACTACCATCCAGCTCACCCTGAAGGATGCTATTGATTTAGGCATCAAAAACAGCAAACAGTTAAAAAGCAGCCGTGCCAGGATTGATGAGGCAACGGGGGCGATACAGGAAGCAAAAGACAAACGCCTGCCGGACGTTAAGTTCAGCGGCTCTTACCTGCGCGTTGACAATCCCAATATAACAATGGATAGCAAATCCAGCAGCAGCAGTGGTTCGGGCGGCAGCTCGGGCAGCAGCCTAAGCGGCATAAGCGTATCGCAGGTTATGATTGGGCAGGCCACCGTATCGTACCCGGTGTATTCGGGCATGCGCACGCAATATGGTATTGAGTCGGCCAAATACCTGGAGCAGGCAGCGCGGCTGGATGCCGATCACGACCGCGGCGGCGTAGTGATGAACACCATCAACGCGTATATTAACCTGTACAAGGCAAAAGCGGCGGTAGACCTGGTAAAGGAAGACCTGCAGCAATCGCAGCAGCGCGATAAGGATTTTTCCAACCTGGAAAAGAATGGCCTTATAGCCCGCAACGATCTTTTAAAGGCGCAGTTACAGACTTCCAATATAGCATTATCGTTGCTGGATGCTGAAAACAACCGCGACCTGGCCAACATTAATATGAACCTGCTGCTGGGGCTGCCGGAAAGAGCTACCCTGGTATTGGATTCAACCAGCCTTATCCCTCCCGCTGAACCGCAATCCATTGCGGAGTATGAACAACAGGCCCTGCAAAACCGTAAAGATATGCAGGCGCTTACGCTGCGGGGCAAGGCCGCCGGCACCGCCATTAAATCGGCCAAAAGTGAATATTATCCCTCGGTAGGCCTGAGCGGTGGTTATGTAGCCGCCGATATACCCGGGTTTATCAGCATCACCAATGCGGTAGACGTTGGCGTAGGGGTGCAATACAGTCTTTCTTCCCTGTGGAAGACAAAGGCCAAAGTAGCGCAGGCGAAGGCCCGTGAGCAGGAAGTACTGAGCAATGAAGAACTGCTGAATGATAATGTACGCCTGCAGGTAAACGAAGCTTACCAGGCTTACCTGCTGAGCCGTAAAAAAATAGAAGTTTACGCTTCGGCTATCGACCAGGCAGCGGAAAACTATAAGATAACAAAGAACAAGCACGATAATAACCTGGTAACAACCACCGAGCTGCTGGATGCAGATGTGGCGCAGTTGCAGGCAAAACTCAACTATACCCTTGCCAGGGCGGAGTCCATTGTAGCCTATGACAGGCTGCTGCAGGCCGCCGGCCTTTTGGCAAAATAAAATTTAACCCATCAATTATTATTAAGAGCAACCACTAACGTATAAAGTTTTTTTATGGCAAACAACGAAACAACACAAGCAAAAGAAGCCGCTCCCAAAAAAACCAACAGAACATTCCTTATTGTATTGTTATTGCTGGTGGCGTTCGGCGGATGGTTTGGCATCTCCAAATACACCCATGGACAACATCACGAGGAAACGGATGATGCGCAGGTAGAAGCCAATATCAGCCCGGTTATTCCCCGTATTTCCGGGTATGTATCGAAAGTATATGTAAAAGACAACCAGGTGGTAAAGAAAGGTGATACCCTGCTGGTGCTGGATGACCGCGATGTAAAGATTAAACTGGAGCAGGCAGAGGCTGCGCTGGCTACCGCGGAAAGCAATCTTGGGCTTGCCCAGGCTTCCACCTCTGCTGCCAATGCCAATATAGCGTCTACAAAGGCGGGCATCTCCACCATCGATGCCCAGATTGAAACCGCAAAAGTAAATGTATGGCGGGCTACGCAGGACTATGACCGGTATGCCAACCTCATAAAAGATCATTCCATTACCCAGCAGCAGTTTGAGCAGCAACAGGCTGCCAAGGAAACGGCCGAGCGCCAGTTGCAGGTGCTGATGGAACAAAAAAACCAGGTAGCGCAGCAAACGAATGCCGTGGCTTCCCAAAGCAATGCTACATCCCGGCAGATAGGCATTGCCAATGCTACCATCAAGCAACGCCAGGTGGATGTGGATGACGCCAAACTGCTGCTTTCCTACACCGTTATCACCGCCCCGGAAGACGGGCTGGTATCGAAAGTGAATGTACAGGAAGGGCAGTTCCTGACCGCCGGCTCCTCGCTGTTCAGCATTGTGCTGGATCAGGACGTGTGGGTAGTAGGTAATTTTAAAGAAACCCAGCTGGATAAAATGCGGGTGGGACAAAAAGTAATTGTACACGTAGATGCATTTCCGGGTCATGATTTTGAAGCGCAGCTGACATCGTTTGCCGCTGCCACCGGTGCACGCTTTGCCTTATTGCCCCCGGACAATTCGAGCGGCAACTTTGTAAAAGTAGTACAGCGCCTGCCGGTAAAGATCGAGTTTAAGCAACCCGCCGATTCGCTGGTAAAGCAATTACGCGCGGGTATGAACGTGACAGTGGATGTGCATCTTGATTAACATATCAGACTGATTTTATGCAACAACAAACATCATTGGTGGAATATGGCTCGCGCCGGGTGATCATCACGATTACCGCTATTATGTGCGCGCTGCTGGAAATTGTGGACACTACCATCGTAAACGTGGCAGTGACCCCGATGAAGGGTAGCCTGGGTGCCAGCACCTCGGAGATAGGATGGGTTATCACGGCCTATGCCATTGGCAACGTAATCATTGTGCCGATGACCAGCTGGCTCTCGCAGCAGTTTGGCCGGCGCAACTATTTTGCCGCCTCCATCATTATTTTTACCATTTGCTCTTTCCTGTGCGGAAATGCCGGCGGCATATGGGAACTGGTTATATTCCGGTTTATGCAAGGGCTGGGTGGCGGCGCCCTGCTGGTAACTTCGCAAACCATCATTACCGAAAGCTACCCGCCTGAAAAACGCGGTATGGCACAGGCCATTTATGGAATGGGTGTTATTGTGGGCCCTACGCTGGGGCCCCCGCTGGGTGGTTATATTGTAGACCATGCTTCATGGCCGTTAATATTCTATATTAATATACCTATTGGTGTAATCGCCACCCTGCTGACGCTCCAGTTTGTACGCAGCCCGGTGTATGGCGCTAAAAGCGCTGCAAAGGATATCGACTGGCTGGGCATCGGCCTGCTGGCGCTTTCGGTGGGTTCGCTGCAGTATGTGCTGGAAAAGGGACAAGATGATGATTGGTTCAGTGATAAGGTAATTCTTTCGTTATCTATCGTTGCCCTGTTTGGATTTTTCTTTTTTATCTGGCGCCAGCTTACGTTCAGAAATCCCATTGTGGAATTGCGGGTACTTAAAAACGGCAACCTGCGGGTAGGCACCATATTATCGTTTATCATGGGCTTTGGATTATACGGGTCTACTTTTATTATTCCTCTTTATACACAAACAACGCTGGGCTGGACGGCGCAGCAGGCAGGCTTGCTGATGGTGCCTTCGGCGCTTACCACTGCTTTTATGATGCCTCTTATCGGGCAGATGCTGCAAAAAGGTATACCACACCAATATATGGTGGCATTGGGTATGCTGGTGTTTTTCGTATTTACATTTACCGGGTATAAAATACTTACGCCTGATACCAATGCCGATGACTTTTTCTGGATGCTGATTGTGCGCGGTCTTGGGATGGGGTTGTTGTTTATCCCTATTACCATGCTTTCGCTGTCTACGCTGAAAGGCCAGCAGATAGGACAGGGGGCGGCTTTTACAGGTATGATGCGCCAGTTGGGTGGCTCCTTTGGGATAGCCCTGATTATTACGTTTATGTCGCGCCGCAACCAAATGCACCGCAGTGACCTGGTGAGCCGGCTGAATATATACAATCCTGCCGTGCAGCAACGGGTGGCAGGTATACAGCACAGTTTTATAGCCAGGGGAAAAACACCAAATGAGGCGTTGGGTATGACACACCAACTCCTGGATTTTTCTGTTACCAAACAGGCCGGGGTATTATCTTATATGGATGTATTCCTTTACCTGGGAGTAATGTTCCTGATATGTATTCCCTTTGTATTAATGGTGAAGGGAAATAAAAAACCAAAAGTAAGTATGGGCGACGCCATGCACTAAAATAGGTGAAGGGTTTATAAGACTGGAATTGACGGTAAGACAGGAGTACGATTCAACACCAAACAGGATGTTATCTTTTTAGCGAAGAGGGCATCCTGTTTTTATTTTAAGACGGCTTCAATGGTATGCTGTATGGCTTCCAGCCAGTTTTTGCCGGCTGTCTTTACGGCCGCTTCATCCTGCCCCGGCGCTATTACGGCCCGGTAGCGACCTTCTTCATCCGGCTCAAAGAAAACCGTTAGTTCTCCTACCTGCACAGTGAACCGGTGTGTATACCCGTAGGGTTGCCACTGCGCGGTAAACTCCCGCTCTTCGCCCCGGAGGGAAACAATAATGGTAAAGGGGTCTGTCATCCTTGCTGTTTGGCCTGTTAAGGTAGAACTATTTTGAGTTTCGCCGCGGGAGCGCCTGTTTTTTGTTGTAAGGAATATTAAAATAGTCTTTAAGATGAATTTTTAAAAAATAGATCGGCAAGCCGGTAGTTAAAACAGCTTACAATTCGTTTTAGTATAGTACTATATTCTTCACTTCACTAAAACCACCGGTTATGTAAGCAAAAAAAGATCAGTGTACAGCAATCATTCTTCAAAACATATTTGAAGCGCTCTGCTATAGTCCTTGTCCTGAGAAGTAGCATTTTCAGAAGGAAACAAAGGTATAGAAGCGGTACGCCGGCTAAGGCGTGGGCCCTCTTACCTGTTTCCGGGACGTGCTACTCCTTCAGGACAGTAAGCGGGGACCCGCGCTATTTTCATTTTGTGCCGGCCGGCATACTACCTGCTACTCATCTTTATTGCTGCCCGGCGCGGGCCAGCTTAACAGTGACTACTTCAGCAAACAGGGAGGCTATTACCAACAGACAGGAAAACATTCATGGACGGGGCCTGCCCCGGCTGGCCATGCGGATATGAACGCCGGCACAGAACATCGTCGTTAAACAAACTTTCTTACTATGAAAGCAAACATGCCGTCTAAAACGGCAAAGGTCAAAAAAAAGGACAGGGTTCCTTCTCTTAAAATAAGATTACTGCTGGTTGCTGCCAACCCTGCCGACAGCAGCCCGCTAAAACTGGATAGCGAGATACGTGAAATTGAGCAGGCTATTCTGAAATACAGTAAACGCGCATGGGTTAAAATCAGGAAATTCCAGGGATTGCGCATAGCCGATTTGCAACATGAACTTCTCACGTATAAGCCTACACATGTACATTTTTCCGGTCATGGTAACGTGGATGGTATTGCGCTGGTAGACGAGCATGACAATACGCGGCTGGTAAAGTTTGAGTCGCTGGCCGAGCTATTCCATCTTTTAGCGGGGCAGATTAAATGCGTGTTCCTGAATTCCTGTAGTTCGGCCGGTCAATCATGCCTTATCAGTAAATACATCAGGTATGTGGTTTGCATGGCCGGGGAGGTGCCTGATGATATTGCTATACGCTTTGCGGTGGATTTTTATGCCGGTATCGGGGCGGGCCGGGGTGAACGGTTTGCATTCCGTTGGGCCCTTACATCAATGGCATTGAATGAAACAGGCGGCAGGGAGATACCTCATTTATTTTCGAAGCAAAAGAAGCAGTATTGAAAACCGGGCACAGGAATAAAGAATGGTTAGCGGGGCTTTTTATGTTTCGCTTTTGGCTTACCGGTAGTTTTTGCAGTTTTTGGCTTTCGGTTATAGGAGGCCGGGTCTTCGGCTACCATCAGAAAGCTTTCGGGCTCTATGTTATAGCTGTCTGCTTTGACGAAGTTGGGCACCAGGAGCCTGCGTACGTCTATTTTTAAGAACTCGGCAATCTTGTAGAGGTATTGTATGGAAGGCTGGTTGGTATTGGTACACCAGTCGGATACCGTGCTTGGGTGAACGCCTAAAAATTCGGCCAACTCCCCGTTTTGCTTAGCCGCTTCGGTGAGCTCTACTTTAATGCGATTATATTTTTTTACGGTACTCATGGAACACCCTCAAAGATATAATACCATAAGTTAGTG
>JACXTT010005391.1_pt1 | contig 18578 bp, 21 predicted proteins | sample 9270951 | NCBI WGS metagenome assembly JACXTT01 (sample SAMN15532306, study PRJNA645909) | rock metagenome | isolation source: weathered quartz diorite | place: Puerto Rico | collected 2017-06-21 | reverse complement strand
AGGCGAGGCGCTCGAACGGTACGCCATGGGCCGCGCCTCGCAGTCACTCGAGGCGCTGTTGGCACGGGCTCCCAAGCTCGGCCGCCGGTTCCGGGGCGAGCAGGTAGAGGAGGTGCCCGTCAGCGCCATCGCCGTCGGGGACCTGCTGCTGATCCGTCCTGGGGATCTGGTGCCGGTGGACGGCGAGGTCACCGAGGGGATCTCGGCGGTCGATCAATCCGCGCTCACGGGGGAGCCGCTCCCGGTCCACGCGGTTCAGGGCTCGGCGTTGCTGTCGGGGAGCGTGAATCTGGACGGGGCGCTGCGGATGCGCGCAGTTCGGGTTGCGGGCGAGAGCCAGTACCAGCAGATCGTGCGCTTGGTCGAGCGGGCCCGCCACGAGCGGCCGCCGATCCAGCGACTCGCCGACCGCTTCGCCGTGTGGTTCACGCCCCTGACACTGCTCATGTGCGGCGTCGCGTGGGTCCTCACCGGCAGCCCCACGAGCGTGCTCGCCGTGCTGGTCGTGGCCACGCCATGCCCGCTCATCCTGGCGACGCCGGTGGCCGTCATCGCGGGGATCTCTCGCGCGGCGGACCTGGGCGTCATCGTCAAGACCGGGGCCGCGATCGAGCAAGTAGGCCGGGCGCAGGCCGTCGTGTTCGACAAGACGGGGACCCTCACCCTCGGCCATCCCGTCGTGGAGCGTGTGCAGGCGACCGACGGGGTCCCGCCCGACGAGCTGCTGCGCCTCGCGGCCGCCGTGGAGCAGCTGTCTTCGCACCACCTCGGCAAGGCGGTGATGGACGCGAGCCGGCAGCGCGGGGCCCGAGTGCCGGCGGCCACCGAGTTCCGCGAGGCGCCCGGGGCCGGTGTCGCGGGACTGGTGGAGGGGCGCGCGGTCGCGATCGGATCGATCGGATTCCTGGCGAGTCGGGGGATCGCCGTGCCGCTGGCGCCCGACGACCGCACCACGGCCTTCGTGAGTGTGGACGGTCGGCTCGCCGGCACGATCGAATTCGCGGACCGGCTCAGGCATCAGGTGCCGTCGCTGATGCAACGCCTGGCGGTGCTGGGCGTCACCGAGACGGTGATGCTCACGGGGGATCGCGAGTCCAGCGCCGAGGTGATCGCGGCGCACGCGGGGATCCGCACGGTGCGGGCGAACCTGCTCCCCGCGGACAAGGTGGCCGCTGTGCAGGACCTCAAGCGCCGCTACACCACGGTCGTGATGGTAGGGGACGGGATCAACGACGCGCCGGCGCTCGCAGCCGCGACCGTGGGGATCGCGATGGGCGCGCACGGCACGGCGATCTCCGCGGAGGCCGCGGACGTCGTGCTGCTCGTGGACGACATCTCGCGAGTGGGTGACGCGATGGCGATCAGCCGGCGGATGCGCCGGATCGCGCTGCAGAGCATCGTGGTGGGGCTGGGTACGAGTTTCGTGCTGATGGTCATCGCCAGTTTCGGGTTGTTGTCGCCGCCGGTCGGCGCGGTCGTCCAGGAGGCGCTCGACGCGGCAGTGATCCTCAACGCGTTGCGGGTGCGGTAGGGTCTCCCATGACCCCACCCCACCCGCTATAACCCCTCGTTGCTCAACTACCGCAGGTGGTACGCGATGCCGAACGCGAGCCCGATGTCGTTGCGGGTCCTCGAGCTCACTCCTCCGATCGGCGACTTGAAGCAGAACACGTTGTCACGGGCCTCCAGCCGCAACGCCGTACGTGCCAGTTGGAACTCCGTGCCGAGCGCGCCGTAGCCCGCGGCGCACGTCTTGTTCGACAGTGTGGCAGCCTGGTAGGCGTACGTCCGTCCGCCCACCCCGGCTCCGACGAACGGCCGCAGCTCCCAGCTGCCTCCGAGCGGCTGCACGAAGCCCAGTTCGACGCCGACGTTGTACTGGAAAATGTTCACGTTGTCCTGGGCCACCACGTACTTGTCTTGTGCGGGCACCCAGCCGAACGTGCCGACCAGGTGCAGGCTCCGCTTGAGCTCGAGCGCTGTCTGCAGGCCGAACATCGGTGCGTCCTTGAACAGGGTCCGCTGGTCGCCGGTGGGGATGAGGGCGCCCGCGAAGGGGCGGATCTCAGGCCTAGTCTTCGCGGTTTGGGCCGGCAGCAGGGACGCCGCACCCAGCAGCGCCGCGATTGCGAATGCTGTCCTTCTCATGATTCCTCCTGGTTCTGTAGCCCCGGTCGGGAGGCGGTCTCCCGACCGGACGGAAGGTGCCAACAAGGAGGGGAATCAGCCTTGAAGCGCGTGTGAACGTTTCTTCCCGTCACTGTGCGGCGTTCGCCGGTCGGCCCCTAATGGCTTCCCGCATCTTGGCCGCCGTCCTGGGGCTGAATACCCGCACCGCGAGGTAGAACACGTACCCGATGGCGGCGAGGCACAGGACTGTAATCGCCAAGCCGACGAGCGTGCCGAGAATGCCGAAGGTGATCTGCACCAACACCCACACCGCCAGCGCGAGCAGCGCGAACCCAAGGATGCTCCGAATCATCGCAACCTCCACTCGTGTACCCGCCTAACCCTGGCGACGGGTGCCTGAAGCTGCATTGAGGCGACCTTGAGCTGCTCTTCATCTCTATCTCAGCTCGCGCTCAGTGGCCCCTAGCTAGTCTGCCGTCACGACCCCAAGCGCGAGGCCCGCCATGCTGATCGACCGATATCTCCCCCGATTCGATGTCACCTACGTATGCGAGACGAGCATCGACGCCGCGCCGGAAGAGGCGTACGCGGCCGTCCGCGAGACGGACCTGCGCGACCCCGTCGTGAGCGTCCTCTTCACCCTGCGCGAGCTCCCGCTCAAGATCGCCCGCCGGCTACGCGGTGAGCCGCCGCCACCCTTGCTGCCCAACGTCACCTTCGGTGACGTCACTCAACACGGGCCGGGTTGGGTGTTGCTCGCCCAGGAGCCCGGTGTCGAGCTCGTAGTGGGCTCGGTGGGCCAATTCTGGAGACGGGATTACGGCGCCCGGCCGGTCGCGGCGGAGGAGTTCGTCACGTTTCACGAGCGCGGCTACGCGAAGCTCGCCCTCAGCCTGGCGGTCCGCCCGACCGAAACCGGCAGCATCGTGCGCTACGAGGCCCGCACCGCCACGACCGACGCGGCGGCGCGGCGGAAGTTCCGACGCTACTGGTGGATCATCAGTCCCGGCGTGGCGCTCGTGATGGGGCGAGCCCTGCGACGGATCAAGGCCGAGGCGGAGCGCCACGCTGCAGTGGCCGTATGAGCCGCCGGACGGAGTTGTGGCTGTCGGCCCTCATCGTCCTGCTCGCCGTGCCCGTCCACCTGGCGGGCCTGCTCGCGCCGTCGATCTACCGTGACGCGGCGATCCTTGTGCCGCAAAACCTGGGCACGGACTTCGTCACGTTGTGCGTCGGCCTCCCGCTGCTCGCGCTTGCGACCGCAGCCTTGCGGCGAGGATCCGTCCGCGCCCGACTGCTCTGGCTGGGCGCGATCGGTTACCTGGTGTACGCCTACGGGATGTACGCCATCGGCGTACGGTGGAACCCACTGTTCCTCGTGTACGTCGCGCTCTTTGGGCTCTCGTTCTTTGCCCTGATCATCGGGCTGCTCGGGACCGACGTTTCGCGGACGCGCGCCGGCCTCGTGGGGCGGGCGCCCGTCCGCTTGGTGGCTACGTATCTCATCGTCATCGCCGTGCTGGTGGCGGCGATCTGGCTCGGGGAGGAGGTCGGTGCGCTGCTCGGCGGCACGGTCCCGCCGAGCGTGAGCCGATTCGAGGCGCCGACCAACATCGTCCATGTGTTCGACCTAGGGCTGGTGTTGCCGGCCATGGTGCTCGGGGCCGTGATGCTGCTACAGGATCGGCCGTGGGGATACGTCTTGTCGGGGATGCTGCTCGTCAAGGCGACCACCATCGGTCTCTGGGTGGTGGTCATGATCTGGTTCAGCGCCCGCGAGGGGTTCGAGGCACCCGCGGCGTACCCCGCCTTCTTCGTCCTGCTCACGGCACTGGGTGGCCTGCTGGCGTGGCGCTTCACGGCGGTATCTGAAAGGGGACCTCAATGGCAACTGTCGCTGGACCCGAAGCGGTAGCGATCGCCGTGGGTGGCAGGCTCGTCGACCGGTTCATACCAATGGCGGACGTCACGGAGTGCCATGAGACGCTGGTCCGCGCACCAGCCGACGTCGTGTTCGACGTCGCGCAGCACTTCGACCTGCAGTCGATCCCTCTCGTCCGCGCAATTTTCTGGCTGCGCGCGAAGATTCTGAGGGCGGCGGAGCCGCCGGCGCGCATGTTCGAGCAAGGGCTGGTGGCCGAGACGAAGGCGATGGGCTGGGGCATCCTGGCCGAGCGGCCGGGGCGCGAGCTGATCGTGGGGTCGGTCTCCCAGCCGTGGAAGGGCAATGTGAGCTTCACAACGGTCCAGTCGGACCACTTCGCCGCGTACTCCCAGCCCGACATGGTGAAGATCGTGTGGACGCTCGAGGCCGAGCCGCTCGGCCCTGCGCTGAGCCGGTTTCGCACCGAGACCCGCGTCCTCGCGACCGACGAGGCCGCGCGGACGAAATTCGGCCGCTACTGGCGCTGGGCCGGCCTGGGCATCGTCCTGATTCGCTGGCTCCTGCTCCCGGCGCTGCGTCGGGAGGCGGAGCGGCGCGCGTTCGTCACCGGTCGGGCAGCGTGAATCCAGACACTGCAATCGAGAGGAGCTTCGCCATGTCAGACGAGACGAAGAGTGATCCCATTCGGCGGCGGGTCCAAGAAATACGCGGCTTCTACGCCCACGTGATCGTCTACACGGTGGTCAACGGCGGGCTCGCCCTCATCAATACCTTGACCGGGCCACCCTGGTGGGTCCTGTGGCCCGTGGTAGGCTGGGGCTTCGGCTTGGTGATTCACGCGACAAGCGTATTTGTCGTGAATCGCTTCTTCGGCCCGGAATGGGAAGAGAAGAGAGTCGAGCAGTTGGCGCACCGGCACTAGGAAGCGGGCGCCAGCGCGGGCTCGATCGTGCTTTTTCCTGGCCACGACAGCTGCCCGGGGCCGCCCACGACCAGCGCGGCGAGCCCCAGCGGGATTACGAGCACGTTCATGACGCCCACCAGGTCACGCGACACAGCGGCGCCCGCCACGTTCACGACGTTCCACACGATGTGCCACACAATCGCCAGCAACACACTGCCACCCGAGCTGTTGTAGAGAAACGTGAGCCACAGTGCTCCGGCGACGAAGCACGTGAAGAACCCCGCATAGCTGGAGAGGCCGCCCAGATGGTACCGATATGTGAAGAAGGGTGTGTGCCACAGCGCCCACAGCACGCTCAGGAGGAGCGTGGCGCGGAGCGCGCTGCGGCCGGCCTGAAGGCGTGGCAGTGCGAAGCCCCGCCACCCTGGCTCCTCGCCGACCCCATAGGCGAGCGAGGCGGCCGCCAGGTTGGCCACCCAGCTCGGATCGGCCAGCGGTCCCCGCAGCAGTGCGAGATCGGGCCACGGATGGCCGAAGATCCGCAGTAGCAGAGCGGCGAGAGCCGCCAGTGCAAGCGGGCTCCCGACTGCGAGCAACCACCACACGACGCCCACCCGGGCCCGCGTCATCCGGCCCCACAACTGCTGCAGGCCATCCCGTCCAGACGTCGCGAGCGTAATCAGCCCGGCCGCCGTGATCGGTCCGAGCCCCCCAACCCAGTGCCAGGCAGGCGCGATGGGGCCAAGCCAACCGGCCCATGCTGCCACGAGGGGCGAAACGGCCATCCAGCTGATCGCGCAGGCGAGCAGCCAGTAGGTGGCGAGTGGATGCCGGCGAATCCAGGCGAGCGCGGACACCGCTAGCAGATCCTCGGCAGCTGATCCCCCGGCAGCATGTCCACCACGCGGTTGCCGCCGATCTCGGTTTCGAGGACGACCATGCCCGGGTGGGCTTCGAGCACGCGGCCGATCCGCGTGGCATCGCGGCCCAGGGCGTGGCCGCGCAGGGCCGTGACACACGCGTCGGCCAGATGATCGGGGACGAACGCGACGAGCACGCCTTCGTTCGCCACGTAGAGGGGATCGAAGCCGAGCATCTCACATGCCGCGGCCACGGGAGCCGGGATGGGGATGAGCCGCTCCACCAGCGCGATCCCGACCCGCGAGGCGGCGGCGATCTCGTTCAGGGCGCTCGCGACGCCCCCCCGGGTGGGGTCGCGCAGCACGTGGACGTCCGGCCCGGCCGCGGCACGCAGGCGCTCGACCAGCGGATACAGGGTGGCGGAGTCGCTCTCGACGGCCGCCTCGAAGGCGATGCCCTCCCGAGCCGTCATGATAGCGATCCCGTGCCGTCCGATGGGGCCGGAGACGAGGATCGCGTCGCCCGGGCGGGCGCGACCTGGGCCGGGAGTGAAGTCAGGCGCGACCAGCCCGATCCCGGTCGTATTGATGAAGATGCCGTCGGCCTTGCCGCGCTCCACCACCTTCGTGTCGCCGGTCACCAGCACGACGCCGGCTGCGCGCGCCGCCTCCCCCATCGAGCGCACGATCCGGTCGAGCAGATCGAACGACAGCCCCTCTTCCAGTACGAAGCCGGCCGACAAATAGACCGGCCGGGCGCCCATCATCGCCAGGTCGTTCACGGTGCCGTGCACTGCGAGCGAGCCGATGTTGCCGCCGGGGAACTCGAGCGGGTTCACCACGAACGTGTCGGTCGAGATCGCCAGACTTTGACCGTTCACCTCCACCACGGCGGCGTCGCCGAGCTGGGCGAGCACGTCGTTCGTGAAGTGGGGCAGGAAGCGCTCCTTTAGGAGCGCGGCGCTCATCTTGCCGCCCGAGCCGTGGCCGAGCTGCACGCGGTCGTGCGTCACGATCGGAGTGGGACAGGAGAGCGTGCTCAAACGTCGCTCGGAGCCGTGGCTCGGAACCGGCCGTAGTTGTAATAAGCCGCGCAGGCGCCTTCGGACGACACCATCGGCGCCCCCAGTGGATGGTCGGGCGTGCATTCCTTGCCGAAGGCGGGACATTCGAACGGCTTGAGCAGGCCGCGCAGGACCTCACCGGCGTGGCACGCCGCCGATTCTTCGGTGTGGATCGCCTCGACGGCGAAGCGCCGCTCGGCGTCGAACTCGGCGAACTCCTCGCGCAGGCCCAGCCCGCTGCCGGGGATCTCGCCGATGCCGCGCCACTTCCGGTCGACCAGGTGGAACACGCGCGACACGAGCTCCTGCGCCGGCTGGTTGCCGTCACGCTTGACCGAGCGGACGTACTGGTTTTCCACCTCGTGGCGGCCTTCCTCGAGTTGGCGCACGGTCATCAGCATCCCCTCGAGGATGTCGATCGGCTCGAATCCGGTCACGACGATCGGGACCCGGTACTTGGCGGCGATTGGCTCGTACTCGGTCCACCCCATGATCGTGCAGACGTGGCCCGCGGCGAGAAACCCCTGCACCCGGTTGTCCGGGGAGTCGAGGATCGCGGTCAGTGCGGGGGGTACCGTGACATGCGAGACCAGGACCGTGAAGTTCGTGACTCCGAGCTGTTTCGCGCGCCACACCGCCATTGCATTGGCGGGCGCGGTCGTCTCGAAGCCGACGGCGAAGAACACAACCTCCTTGTCGAGATGCTTGCGCGCCAGGTCGAGCGCGTCGAGTGGCGAGTACACCACGCGGACGGCGCCACCGCGGGCGCGGATCTGGAACAGATCGCATGCACTCCCCGGCACCCGCAGCATGTCGCCGAACGACGTGAAGATCACGTCGGGGCGCGCCGCGAGCGCGAGCGCCTTGTCGATCTGCTCGAGTGGCGTGACACACACCGGGCAGCCGGGACCGTGAATCATCTCGACGGCGCCTCCGATGAGCTCGTCGAGGCCTTGCTTCACGATCGTGTGGGTCTGCCCGCCGCACACCTCCATCAGAACCCAGGGCTGGGTCGCGGCGCCGCGGATCTCGTCGATCAACGCGCGGGCCACCCGGCCGTCGCGGTATTCGGTGAGGTATTTCATACGCCGTCCGCTCGGTCCGCCACTTCTTTCAACCACTCGAGCTCGTCGAGCTGGCTCATCTCCCGCAGCACCTCGTAGGTGCGCCGCGCCTCTTCCTCGTCCACCTTGGAGATCGCGAAACCGACGTGGATGACCGCGTAGTCGCCGGGCTTGACCTGGTCGGCGACGTACGCCAGGCATACCTCGCGGCGCACGCCGCCGAAATCCACTACTCCCATGGGGAGCCCTTGTGTCTCGTGCATCTCTAGGATGCGCGCAGGAATGCCTAGGCACATGTCATTTCACTCCTTGCACATGGAGCTGGCTCTTGACGTACTCGCCCACCAGAATGGCGGCAGGGTACAGCACCTCTTCTTCCATTTGAGCGTGGTGCCGCAGCTCGTCGGCGAACTCGGCCCATTCTCGGCGATCTTCCTCGCTCGCGGCGTTCCCGAGCTGTATGAGCGCTCCCGTGATCGCGCGGTGCTCCTCGATCATGAGCGGCATCTCCTCCTTGAGGCGGGCGAGGAGCGGCAGCACCTCCGCCATGTCGGGCGTCAGTTGCCCCTTCGCGAGGCGCGCCAGTAGCCCGAGCGGTGGAATCGCGTATTCGTCTTCCCGCAAAAAGTGCGGGTGCATGATCTTCGCCACCCTGCGGGCCGCCTCGCCCGTCCGGCCTTGCAAGCGCGTGCCTCGGCGAGTTTCGCATGCAGCTGCTCGTGCTCGAGTCGCAGGGAATCGGGAATCTTCATGGTGTCTCCTCTCACACGCCGAGCTCGCGTCGCAGCAAGGCCGCCGCGACCGCCGCCTGTCCGTAGCTCACGGCGCCGTCATTGGGCCCGAGCCGGCGCGGCACCAGCACGCGCAGACCCCGCGCCTCGAGCCGCGCGCGCACCGAGACCAGGAGGCGGGCATTCTGGAAGCAGCCGCCGCTGAGCCCGACGGTGCGGGTGCCTGCTGCGGCCGCGACGCGAGCGGCCACCTCGTCGGTCGCGGCGGCGACACTCTCGTGGAACGCCGCCGCCAGATCGGCCACGAACTCGCCCGTCGCGAGCCGCCCGCCCAGCGTCGCGAGCAGGGGAAGGGGGTCGAGGGTCCAGGTCCCCTCGCCGCTCTCCACAATCGGGAACGGCAGGGGCTGGGCGCGACGGGTCCCCGCGAGCGCCTCGAGCTCCATCGCCGCCTGCCCCTCGTATTGGGCGACCTGCCGGACGCCCAACACCGCGGCTGCGGCGTCGAACAGGCGGCCCATGGAAGAGGCGAGCGGCGAGTTGAGGCGTGCCGCGAGCTGCTGTGCCACCACGCACTGCTTGCCCGAGTCCACACCTTCGAACGCCCGCGCGAACGCTCGCGCGGAGCTGGGCTCGAGGGAGAGGTATCCGGCAGCCACGCGCCAGGGCCGGCGTGCGGCCAGGTCGCCGCCCGGGAGCGGCGCATAACGCAGGTGGGCGACCCGGCGGTAGCCCGCTAGGTCGGCGACGATGATCTCGGCGCCCCACACGTGGCCGTCGTCCCCATAACCCGTGCCGTCGTAGGCGATACCAACTGCGCACTCCGTCACGCCGTGCTCGGCGAGTACGGCGGCCACGTGGGCGTGATGGTGCTGCACCGCGATGGTCCGCCCCAGGCCGAGCTCGGCCGCCACGGGAGTGGACAGATAGCCGGGGTGCAGGTCGCGCACCGCCACCTCGGGCTCGATCCGGAACAAGCGTTTGTAGGCGTCGAGGCTCGCCCGGAAGTGCGCCAGCGTCTCGACGTTCTCGAGATCGCCGATGTGCTGGCTCACGTAGGCGCGCGCCTGGTGCACCAGCGTGAAGGTGTTCTTCAAGTGCGGGCCGACAGCGACAAGTGGGCGCGGGCTCGCGAAGGGGAGGTCCACCGGGAGCGGCGCGTAGCCGCGCGCCCGGCGCAGGAACACAGGCGTGTCGCCCGCCAGCCGGACCACTGAGTCGTCGTAGCGCGATACGATCTCCCGGTCGTGCAGCAGGAACGCGTCGGCGATCCCGGCGAGTCGCTTCCGCGCGTCCGCATTGTCAGTCGCGATCGGCTCTTCGCTCCTATTGCCGCTCGTCATCACGAGCGGGCGCTTCACCTGGTCGAGTAACAAGTGGTGGAGCGGGGTGTAGGCGAGCATCACGCCGATCGTATCGAGCCCCGGAGCGACCGCGCCGGCGAGCGGCGCGTGGTCGTACCGCCGCAGGAGCACGATCGGCCGCTCGGGCGAAGTCAGGAGATCCGCTTCGAAGGGGGCCACCACGCCCAGCATCCGGGCCTCGGGGAGGGTTCGCACCATCACGGCGAGGGGCTTGGCGTCGCGGTGCTTGCGGGCGCGCAACCGCTGGACGGCTTGCTCGTTGGTCGCGTCCACAGCGAGGTGGAAGCCTCCGAGGCCCTTGATCGCCACGATCTTGCCCGCGGCCAGGAGCTCCGCCGCCGTCCTCACTCCCTGTCCCCCTCTCCCTTTGGGAGAGGGGGGACTCTGTTCCAGCCGCACGCGCGGTCCGCACTCGGCGCAGCTGTTCGTTTCCGAGTGATAGCGCCGGTCCCCCGGTGAGCCGTACTCGCGGAGGCACTCGGGGCACTGCGTGAAGGCCCGCATGCTGGTGCGCTCGCGGTCGTAGGGCATCGCCTCGATCAGGGTGAACCGCGGGCCGCAATCGGTGCAGGTGATGAACGGATAGCGATACCGGCGGTTCGCCAGGTTGAAGAGCTCGCGCTCGCAGGCGGCGCACAGCGCCACGTCGGGAGAGACGGGCTGACGCCGATCGGGCTCGTCCCGGCTCTCACGGATCGTAAACGTCTGGAGACCCGACGGGACGCAAGGCTCGGCTTGGAGCTGCTCGATGCGAGCGAGCGGCGGGGCCTCCGACCGGAGTGCGCGGACGAAGGCTTCCAACTCCTCGGGCGCACCCTCGATCTCGATCTGCACGTCGCCCGCCGAATTGAGCACCCAGCCCGCGAGCCCGTGGTGCAGGGCGAGGCGATGCAGAAAGGGCCGGAACCCGACCCCCTGCACAACCCCCGCCACACGCAGGCGGAGCGCTGCGCGGACCAGGGGCGCCGCAGTCACGCCCATGCGGCTGCCGACCCGCGGCCCACGCGCGACCGCAGGAACGCGTACCACTCGTCCATGCCGTCCGCGCGGAGGGCCGAAGTGAAGAAGAACGTCAGTTCGGGGTTCACCTGATGAGCGAAGTCCATCGCCCGCTCCACCTTGAACGGAACGTAGGGAAGCAGATCCATCTTTGAGAGCACTGCGTAGCGTGCCTGCTGGAACATCTTCGGGTACTTGACCGGCTTGTCTTCGCCTTCGGTGACCGAGAACAGCACGATCTTCGCATACTCGCCCAGGTCCCAGCTCGCCGGGCACACGAGGTTGCCGACGTTCTCGATGAAGAGCAGGCGAGTGTGCTCGAGGTCGATCGCGTCGAGTGCAGTGGACACTTGCCGGGCGTCGAGGTGGCAGGCGCCGTGGGTCACGACCGCTTGCACCAGCCGGTCGGTATGGCGCGCCAGACGATCGGCGTCGTTCTGGGTTTGCACGTCGCCCGTCACGACCGAGATGGCGAGCTCCTCACCGAGATCGGCGAGCGTACGCTCGAGCAGCGCGGTCTTCCCAGAGCCGGGCGACGAAACGAGGTTGAATGTCAGCACCCCCGCCGCCCGCAGCCGCCGGCGCACGTCGGCCGCGAGCTCGTCGTTCTTCGCCATCACGCGCTCGCGTACGTCAATCGTCCGGACGGGCATCGTCCACCTCCAGGTAGCTCACGCGCAACGCGTCGCCGCGCCGTCGGTCGATCACGGGCCTCGCCTTAACGAAGGGGGGCTGTGCCAGCAGCTCCTCCAAACAGAACGCGAGGCTGGAGATCTCGACCCCCGCGTCGTCCCCCACTTCCACGCCCACCGTGACCACGTGTCCCGCTCCGTCGGGGCCGGCCTGCTGCTCCGCGATGCAACAGATTTCGAGCGCCAGGCTCATCTCATGCATGCACCGGCGCGCCTTTCCGAGTGCACTGGTGCCCCCAGCCCTCGAGCAGGCGCACCACACTCGCCACCAGGTCGTCGAGGCGGAAGCGCAGCGGCTCGCTCAGCTCGGTCGACAGCTCCACCTTCGCCGGCTGAAGCCCGATTGCTGTGGTTTGCTCCGGAAGCGTGCCCCGGAGCTCGGCCAAGGCCATCACGTCAGCCATGTCGACTTGGTGAGGCGAGATCTTGGTCGCGAGGTACCTGGGCAAGCGCTGACGCGAGACCACGACTTCGGTCCCGGGCGCGGCGTCGGCGTTGATCGCGTCGATCAACAGCACGCGCCCGGCGTCCTCGATCACCGGCAACAGATTCATCCCCCAGGTGCCGCCGTCCACCAGCTCCACCTCGGCCGACAGTTCCCACGCGTCGCGCAGCTGGGCCAGCGCCGCGAGCCCGAGCCCGTCGTCCCCCATCAAGGGGTTGCCGAGACCGATCACTACCGTGCGGCGAACGCGTTCACTCGTCGACATAGTGTTCGTCCTTCGGCACGAACCGCCCGCCGCTGATAATCGAGGAGATGGTCCCAGTGCGCTCCAGCAGGTCGGCGCGCAACGCGAGGTAGAGGTGGATCGGGAAGAAAATGATGAACACCCACGTCAGCACATGATGCACGAAGTGCACGACCTGGATGCCGCCGAGCAGCGGGACGACCCAGCCGAACAGCGTGTACCAGAACCCACCGGGGCGCGACTGGCCGTACATCGCGAACCCGGTGACCGCCATCACGACCGCGACGGCGTACACCCCGGTGTAGCTGAGCTGCTGCAGCGGGTTGTGCCCGAGGTAGTGCGGCGCCTTCTCGGGCTGGATCATCAGGTAGTACTTGACTTGCTTCCACAGGTTGATCCAGTCCTGCTTCAACACCGGGAACAGCGCACGCCAGCGCTCGAACTTGTCGCCGGCGACGAGCCAGTAGACGCGGACGATCCCCGTCGCCACGAACACCCCGGCGGCGGCGAAGTGCAGAAACCGGATCCACCCCATCAGGTAGTGAGCGCTTGCCTCGCCGCCGGTGATGAAATAAGGGGCGCCGATGTAGAAGCCCGTGACCACCAGCACAACGATCGACACGACCGCGGCCCAGTGCATCGCGCGGATCGGCCAGCCCCACAGGTACACCCAGCGGTACTCGCCGCTGGGCGGCGGGATCTTCCGGCCCCACGTGATTCCGCCCGGCAATGCTGGGGCTTTCATTGGACCTTCACCGACGTGACGAGCCCGCCAGTGGCGTCGAGCACGTGCACGCCGCACGCCATACACGGGTCAAACGAATGGATGGTGCGCAAGATTTCGAGCGGCTGGTCCGGCTTCACCAGCGGGTGGTGGTCCATCAAGGCGGCCTCATACGGGCCGGGCACGCCTTGGCCGTCCCGTGGCGAGCAGTTCCACGTGCTCGGCACCACGCACTGGTAGCGGGAGATCTTCTGGTCCTCGATCTCCACCCAGTGGCCGAGCGCGCCGCGCGGCGCGTCGAGGTAGCCGTACCCTTGAGCCTTGAGGGGCCACTTCGCCGGTTCCCACTTGTCGCCGTTGAAGGTCTGCGTATCGCCGCCCTTAATGCGGGCGACCAGGGCGTCGTACCAGTGCGACAGCCGCCGGGCGAGCAGCACCGTTTCGATGCCACGCGCGGCCACGCGGCCGAGCGTCGAGAACAGCGCGGCCGGCCCGACATCGAGGCCGTCCATCACCTGCTTCACGAGAGCGCGCGCGTCCTCGTGTCCCGAGGCGAACGCCACGAGCATGCGGGCGAGCGGCCCGACCTCCATGGCCCGGCCTTCGTAGCGCGGGGCTTTCATCCAACTGTACTTCTTCTCGCCCTGCAGGTACGTCCACGGCGTCTTGGGGCCGGTGTACTTAGCCTTGGTCTCCCCCTCCCAGGGATGCAGTCCCGCTGCGTCGCCCTTCGAGTACTCGTACCACGAGCTGTTGATGTACTCCTGTACCAGCCTGTGGTCGTACGGCCAGACCTTGGTCAGGTCCTTCCCGAGGATGATCCCGCGCGGGAAATAAAGCGAACCCACGTCGCGGACGTCACCGTCGGGAAACTCGCCGACGGCGAGGTAGTTGCCGACGCCGCCGCCGATCGCCGCCCATTCCTTATAGAAGCCCGCGATCGCCAGCAGGTCGGGGAAGTACACCTGCTCCACAAACCGTTGCGCCCGGGCGATCATGTCGTGGATGTCGGTGAGCCGCTCGGCGTTGATGGTGGCCCGGCTGTCCAGGTTGATCGCCGATGCCATGCCGCCCACGAGGAAATTCGGGTGCGGGTTCTTGCCGCCGAAGATCGTGTGCAGCCGGATCACGTCGCGCTGCCAATCGAGCGCCTCGAGATAGTGCGCCACCGCGAGGAGGTTCACGGCCGGCGGCAGCTTGTACGCGGGGTGACCCCAGTAACCGTTCGCAAAGATGCCGAGCTGGCCCGAGCCGACGAACAGCTTGAGGCGGCTCTGCACCTCGCGGAAGTAGGTCTCGGAGTTGTTCGGCCAGGGCGAAATCTTTCTGGCGATGGCGGCCGCGTCAGCCGGGTTCGCGGACAGCGCGCTCACCACGTCCACCCAGTCGAGCGCATGCAGGTGGTAGAAGTGGATCACATGGTCATGCACGAACTGCATCCCGTGGATCAGGTTGCGGATGATGTTCGCGTTGGGCGGGATCTTGATGTCGAGCGCGTCCTCGACCGCCCGGCACGACGCCACCGCGTGCACGACGGTGCAGACGCCGCAGATGCGCTGCGTGAACGCCCAGGCGTCGCGCGGGTCGCGACCCTGCATGATGATTTCGATGCCGCGGAACTGGGTGGACGTGGCCCACGCGTTGGTGATCTTCCCGTTTTCGGCCTGCGCCTCGATCCGGAGATGACCCTCGATCCGGGTGATCGGGTCGACGACGACTCTAGTTGTGGCCATGGCCGCCTCCCTGTCCCTCGCTCTTCTCTTGGCCGATCACCGGCAACGTTCTTCGCTGCCGGATCTGGTGCACGCCCGTCGCGATCGCGTGAGCGGCTACCCCCGCCGCCGCGCCGACCGCCAGCGCGGCGCCGATCGTGTCGGCGTAGCGCTCCACACCGAACCCGGCGACGTCAGGCAGGCGGCCATAGAACGGCGTCATCGTGTCCCAGAAGTGGCGCTCGGTACACCCGAGGCACGGGTGCCCGGCGCCGATCGGCCAGCTGGTGCGGGTGTTCCAGAGGAAGATGGGGCAGGGAGAGTAGGTCGCCGGCCCCTTGCAGCCCACGTGATACAGGCACCAACCCTTGCGCGCGGCCTCGTCGTCGAACTGCTCGACGAACTGCCCGGCGTCGAAGTTGGCACGCTTGGGACACTGGTCGTGGATGCGGGCGCCGTAGGCGAACAACGGCCGGCCGTCGTAGTCGAGCGCGGGCACGCGGCCGAACGTCAGGTAATGCACAATCGTCGCCGTCACCACGTCGCCGATCGGCGGGCAGCCCGCGATGTTCACGACGGGTTTGTCTTTCACCACGTCGCCCACACCGACCGCCCCCGTGGGATTGGGACGCGACGCCTGGATGTTCCCCCAGTGAGCGCAGGCGCCGATTGCGATGACGGCCTTCGCGCCTTTCGCCGCTTCCTCGAGGATCGTCTTCGCGGTGCGGCCACCGATAGTTGTGTAGATACCGCCGTCGTTCAACGGGACCGACCCGGTGACCACCAACAGGTACTCGCCTCTGTTTTTCGTGAGCGAGTCTTGGAGCGCCGCCTCGGCCTGGAAGCCCGCGGCGGCCATGATGTTGTGCTGGTAGTCGAGGGAGACGACATCGAGGATGAGATCCCCGATGGTAGGATCGGCGGTGCGGAGCACGGACTCGGTGCAGCCCGTGCACTCCTGCAGCGAGAGCCACACGACGGTGGGGCGCCTCTGCGTCGCCAAGGCCTTCGCGATACGAGGCGTCATCACGCTCGCGAGTCCCAGCGCCGCGGTCATCTGGCCGCAGAAGGTGAGGAAGTCGCGGCGACTCACCCCGCGCTTCGCGAGGTATGCGCCGAGCGTCTCGTGATCGGCCCAGGGGTGCGACGTGGGGAAGTACATAAGGACTCTCCGATCGATGGACGTACCAAGTCGCCCAGGCGGGATCGCACTCTGACTCTAGGCCCCGCAGTCAGTAGGGAGCAAGAAGCGTTCATGAAGAGATCTTTAGACTGGTCATCTGAAACTCTCTCGCTGATCTCGCGCTTGTTCCTGCGAGGCGATATGCTTGAAGCCATGACCCTACGCTCCGGCATCTACATCGTTCCCACGCAACGGTGGTATATCGAGAGGACGGTGTGGCTGATTGCTGGCTTCGTCCTCCTCAGCGGCACGACACTCGCAGCGCTGGTGCACCCATTCTGGATTCTCTTGGTCATTGCGACCGGGCTCGCCTCGATCACCGTAGCCCTCACCGGCTTCTGCGTCGTGGGGAATGTGCTGCAGCTCCTCGGCTTCACCCCCATGCTGGGGAGGAGGGGACCGACGCCGCGGAACCTGTACTTCATGCAGACCGACCGGTGGTACCTCGAGCGCCGGATCTACCTGGTGGTGGGGATCAACATCTCCCTGGCGTCAGTGCTGTCGCTGGTGCACAGCCCGTGGTGGCTACTGTTCACCGGCTTCGTCGGCACTGCGATGGTGTGGTTCGCCGCGACTGGGTACTGCATCATGGCGAATAGCCTGTACTGGCTCGGCGCCGAGCCGCGTCTGGCACCGGAGCGCAAGGCTGCGCGTGACGTCGCTCCGGGCGTCGGCCGGAGTCAGCCCACCGTGTAGCCGCTGTCGTGACTACAAGAGCGTCCACCGTAGTCAAACTGGTGGCGGTGTGTCTCCTTTGTCTCGCTGTGTTTGCCGGCCTCGCCCTCCTCGTGCAGCATTTTCGGAAACCCTGACTCGCTACAGCCCTCACCGGGAGAGTTCGATGACGAAGAACATGGGCACTCTCGACCGCGTAATCCGCACCCTCGTTGCGGTCGCCGTGGTTGTGCTTTACTACACTGGGAAGATCACCGGCACACTCGCCATCGTGCTCGGGCTGGTCGCGATCGCGTTCCTGGTTACGAGCCTCGTGGGCTGGTGTCCCAGCTATGTGCCGTTTGGGCTTTCGACTCGCAAGCCGCCAACGGGCCCCTCGTCCCCCGCTTAACGCGACCTGGTCGGCTAACGTCCCGCGGCGTAGAGCGGGCGCGCGAGCGCTGCTGCCAGGCGCTCGTCCCACGCATACGCGTCGTTGCGGAACTCGACGCTACCGTCGTCTCTGGTCCACGCGGTCCAGTAGACGAGGTGCAGGGGGATCGAACGACGCAGCCGGACTCGCCGTTCGCGACCGCCCATCATGGCGGCCTGGATCGAGTCCGCCGACCAGTCTGGCATCAAGTAGGCGGCGAGGTCAGCCGCTCCCTCGACGCGGATGCAGCCGTGGCTGAACGTACGGAGACGCTCGGTGAAGAGGGGGCGCAGCGGGGTGTCGTGGATGAACACGTTGAACGGGGTCCAGAACGCGAGCTTCATCCCGCCGAGCGGGTTGGTCGGCCCCGGCTCCTGCACCAGCTGATAGGCGAAAGTGCTCTCGGTTACGGCGGTCCAGTCGATCGTGTCTGGATCGACGTCCCCGCCGCCCGTCGTGGAGTCGCCGAACACCCGCATCCCTTCGCGCGCCAAATAGCCGCGGTCGCGCTGCACGAGCGGGAGCAGCTCCCGCGCCGCGATCGTGCGGGGGACGTACCACCGCGGTCGGAAGATCACGTCCGTCACGCGAGCGGTCGCGATGGGCGTGGGCCGATCAGGCCGTCCGACGATGGCGCGCATCGTGACGACCGTCTGCCCGCCGTCCACGATTTCGAGCGTGAACGCGGCGCTGTTGACGGCGATGTGCTGGTCGCCTAGGGACCGCGGCAGCCACCGCCACCGCTCCAGGTTGAGCGCCATCTGCTGCAGCCGGGCCGCAGCGGGCACGTTGAGCGCCCCTAGCGTAGCAGGCCCGACGATGCCGTCCGCCACCAGGCCATGCCGTTCCTGAAACTCCCGGACCTCGAGGTCGAGTCCATCGTCGAAACGCTCCGCGTCCCGCTCAACCGGCGCGCGGTAGCCTTCGCCTGCGAGTCGGCGGCGTAGCTCGGCTACGCCATGCCCCGCCGCTCCCGGCCCGAGCGGCGTCCCGTCGGATACACTCGGCCATCCTCCACGCGCGACGATCGCGCGGTACCGCGCCAAGGCGCCACGCAGCCGGGCGTAGCCCGGTTGCGGCGGAGGAAGCGTTCGTAGCACAGCAGCGAGGCGAGCCGAAGCGAGCCCGGAGTCGAGCAGGCGAACGAGGTCCAGCGTACGCGGGGCCGCCGTCCACAGCGCATCGACGGTTGTGGGATTTATCCGGCCGCGAGAGACGTCCGAGCCGTACTTGAAGAATACGGTCGTGAGCAGGGTGTCGAGCTGCCCCAAGCTGTCGGGCGGCACACCTCGCTGGACCAGGGAATCGATGGCGGCAGTCGGGTAGTCCTCCGGGTTCAGGCCGTGCTCGGCGGCGCGGACGATGGCGGCAAGTAGCGCTCGAGCCTGAAGAGATACGACGCCGGAGTCGCTCCAGGCGAGTCGGCCGCGACGCCCCTCGTAGAAGCGCGTGACCATCGAATCCACCAGGGACAGACGCACCGGCTGCTG